>Ga0079306_1001413_pt1 | contig 15944 bp, 10 predicted proteins | sample Methanotroph_Enr_FD_79181 | JGI IMG/M metagenome (GOLD analysis project Ga0079306, IMG submission 79181) | Enriched soil microbial communities from Old Woman Creek wetland in Ohio, USA - Methanotroph_Enrichment_5 | ecosystem: Environmental > Terrestrial > Soil > Wetlands | place: USA: Ohio...
ACAAAAATATAGAGGGTTGCTATGGAAAGGCAGACCAAGAGAGTTATCTCTATGATGTTGAAAAGGATCAATGCTACCTGGTTCATTGGTAATTGTTTTTAGAAGTGGACATTACAGAACAGGATGAGTGTGTATTTCTTTGAAAAAGAGATGGTTTACATGCCATGACAAGGCTCTTTTGTATGCTTTGAAATGATCTGTTTCCCCTTTCAACAAGAAAGAAACAGTATTTTTCGGGATAGATACCAGCAGTTGGAAGAGGACCGCAACAACGAACTGCAGCCCGGTTACATTTCGCCTCAGGTATAATAAACGGGCCCTGTTCATATAATACGTCTTGAATGGGCTCATCTTTCCTGTTGAAATGGATTCCTTGTGAAAGATGAGTGAATTGTGGACATACCAGAGTTGAAACCCGGCCCGACGGATACGGGCACCCCAATCCAGTTCCTCGTAATAGAGAAAAAAGGATTCAGCCATAAGCCCGACTGTTTGTATCACCTTCATCGGAACCAGCATGGCAGCGCCATGAACAAACGGAGTAATGGAATCCATATTAAACTGCCCCAGGTCCTGTACTCCATGCCCCAGGCCTTTGGAACGGATGGTATATGGATTTATGGGAGTGAATCCTGTATATTGCAGCGTATCCGGTTTATGGAAATACCTGATTTTAGGGCTGACACCCCCAATTCTCCTGTTTGATGTACATTTCTCAACCAGCGGTTCCAGGAAACCCGGATCAACTTCGGTATCGTTGTTAATAAAGAGTACATATTCCCCGCTTGCATGCCGGGTTCCTTCATTATTTCCACCTGCAAAACCAAGGTTTTCACTGGTCTGAATGAATGTTATACCGGGGAATGACTGTTTGATGATCGAAGGGTCGTCATCAGGAGATGCATTGTCAACTACTATTATCTCGATATTCGGGTATGTGATTTGCTGCAACGATGCGAGCAACTCGCAGGTTACCTCCGGGTGGTTGTAATTAACAGTTATGATTGAAACCAGTGGGTATTCCATATTCATTCCGTTTTTATGACCTTTCTGCCGTATAATCTAGTTATTATATGGTTCCTCGCAAATGGCAACAACACTTTGACTTACTGGAGGAAAACTTGATTTTTTGAGTTCTCCCCAGTAATTGATAACCCTTTCCAGGTCTTCTAGCCGTAATGGTTTGGAGATGTAATCATCCATGCCTGAAACCATGCACTTTTCCCTGTCGCCTTGCATTGCATTGGCTGTCATGGCAATGATCACAGGCCCATCCTCCTTCCATCTTTCCTTGATTTTCCGGGTAGCTTCATATCCGTCCATTTCTGGCATCTGCACATCCATGAAAATGAGATCGTAATGTTTCCGCTTCAGGGCATCGATCGCTTCATGCCCGTTAGCAACCAGGTCAGTCTTAAAGCCCAGCACCTCAAACAGGTTCCGTATAAGTTTCTGGTTTATGAAATTATCTTCTGCAATAAGGATCTTAAAAGGGTGTGCCAAGGATATAACTTTCAAATCCAGTTCATGATCGTTATGAAGGAGCACCTTATTGCTCCCTGAAACCAGGACGTTCAAAAGCACTTCAGCAAGATAGGAGTGTTTAACCGGTTTGTTCAGGTAAAATGAAAACAGTTGCTGAACTTCCGGCGTTCTCTGGTTGAAACCGATAGAAGTCAGCATGATAAGGGGCAATTGCGTTTTGGAAAATCGTTTCCGTATTTCCCTAGCCAGCATTTCCCCATCCATCACAGGCATCTGCATATCCAGGATGCAGGCATCAAAACAGGCGGTACTGTCTAATAAAGCCAGCGCTTCGGCCCCTGAACCCACGGCTTCCGACTCAATATTCCAGTTCTTACACTGCAGTTGCAGTATCCTCCTGTTGGTTGAATTATCATCTACAATAAGGATCTTCTTACCAGTTACCTGCAGAAGTTCTTCAATGGTCCGGTTTGAATCCACGGGGGGTGTAGTGAAATATGTCTTGACAGTAAACCTGAAATCAGAGCCTTTCTCCAATTCACTGTTTACCCAGATTTTGCCTTCCATTAAATGAACCAGGTTGGCTGAAATAGCAAGGCCTAACCCAGAGCCTCCGTATTTCCGGGTAGTGGATGCATCCACCTGTGTAAAGGGCATAAAAAGGGTCTCAATCTTGTCAGCAGGTATCCCGATTCCAGTATCCTTTACTGAAAATTCAAGAAACAGGGAATCATCTCCCTGTTCGTCAAGAATTACCTGGACAAGGATTTCCCCCATTTCGGTAAACTTGATAGCATTGCCTATCAGGTTAACAAGTATCTGGCGAAGCCTGAATCCATCGCCGAAAATATAAGGCTGAATGTTGGGATCCAGGTAGTATATGATCTCGAGCCTCTTCTCGAAGATCTTTGGCGCCATCAGGTCCAGCACATCTTCAATGCATCCCCGCAGGTCAAAGGAGCTCTCCTCAAGCATCATATGCCCAGACTCAATTTTCGAGAAGTCCAGTATTTCATTGATGATATTCAGCAGGCTGTCGCCTGATGTTTCAATAGTTTCTACATATTCCCGTTGTGAAGCGGACAGGTCCGTCTGTAAAAGCAAGCTGGTCATACCGATTACCCCATTCATCGGGGTGCGGATCTCGTGGCTCATTGAAGCCAGGAAGTTTGACTTGACCCTGTCAGCTGCTCTAGCCAGTTCCATCGCATCCTTGAGTTCCTGCTGCGACATATACCTGCGTATTGCCCCTCCCACATTATTGGCCATCATGCATAGAGCCGTTTCTTCTGAATCGGACCACACATGTCCTGATGAACAATCAGCAAAACCTGTGAATCCCCAAAGGGTATGTTCATAAGGATCCAGGATCGGGACTATAATTATGGACCTGATAAGCTGATGTTCGAAAAGCGCTTTCAGGTTACCATTGAATTCTCCAGGCTGGCCTTTGATTGTCATGCCTTTCTGAAGAAGGGGATAGATACTTTCGGCCCCATCGTTGTAATACAATTCATTGTACGCCTCCGGGTCTATCTTGTCAATTAATTCCGGCTGTATCCACTCATACACACGCTGAACCTTTACCGTTTCTTTTTCGTTGTCATAAACATTTTTGAAAATGAAGACGCGGTCAACTTTCGCATTATTGGCAATTGATTCAAACGATTGCTTGATGGCTTCATCCAGGTCCTCAATGGTGAGAAGGCGATTGGAAGCCTCTGCCAGGCCCTGCAGAAGGTTGCTTTGCCTTACTATTTGCTGCTGGATCAGCCTGCGCTCAGCATTCTCCAGTTCAAGTTGTTTTCGCTGCTGGTTGAAAGTAATTATCAGGTTGGCGATCTGGCTAAACTCATCTTTCTTCTTCTGCAGAGTATCCAACTGGTAGGTATCCCCGCGTTTGAGGGTATCCGAGATAATTCTCAAGGGGCGCCGGATCCATCGGAACAGGATATAGAAGAAGATCGACAGAACAAATAATAAAAGGACAGCCAGGAAGTACATCACAAAATCACTTATTTTATGATGCAGGGCCAATAGCTTGTTCGGTTTCTGGAAAACCAGCGTGCATATAGGATTATTATTATAGTCATTCAGTATGAATGATGAGATAATTAATTCCCCGTGCCCGCTATTTTCAACTTTATAATCTGCACTTTCAATCATAACGAGGCAGCCGGTCGACTGTGAAAGATCAGAGATAAAACGCTGATCCCATAGTTTACTTGCAAAAAAGAAGCCTGCACTTGGCGAAACTCTTGCAGTATCAAGTGTAGGGTGAATTGTCGCTGCTGAAATTTCGAGTATTCCTTTTGGAATTTTCCTGTAATAATGCACAAACCCCATCTTATTGAGGACTTGCAGAACTTCTTTTGATTGTTTCGCATCACCCAGCATTTCAGCCGGGAAGACCCCAAAGCCGTAGACCAGCTGGTTGTTTTTATACACACCCACGGAGTGCAGTTTAAACGAATTGATTATTGAAGCAATGTTATCATCAGCCCATCTCTTGTCATAATGATCCAGGCGATAAATAATATCATCCCAGTTGGAATAGTCCGTAACAATCTGCCGCAACTGGTCTGTTTTGCCATAGATAGAATTATGAATGATAATCTGCTCCTGGTCCATTGCAGATTTCGTGATCAGGAAGTTCTGACGCAACTGGGTTTCCTTGAAAATGAACAAGGCTCCCACGAATATAATTAAACACCCGACAATCAGGAAGATGATTTTATTTCGGAGTGTCATTGTGCTGCAGGAGTTATGAATATCATAGTTAGCTGACGAGAGCAGAAGTGATAATTACCTGGGTCGGCGAGTAAAAAATTGCGGATCTTCTGCCTAAATCCCATAATTTTTCTCATTAAGTTTATTTACTTAAAACCGAAATGTAATAAGCAGATTTACTGTATATCCGCTAATAATCGCATTATTCCGACATATTCTGATTATTACGGAATAAAAAAAGGAAATGCAGGGGAGGCTGCCATGGATATATAAATCCGGCAACCCGAAATTGCACTCACCATGAATGCCTTAAAAGACTGAAAAACCTTGGAAAAGCCCCTCTAATTCGTAGCTTGTGCCAGTTCAGGGGCCTTAGATTCCACTCCTGGTTCAGGAGTATCAAGTACCCCCGGGTTAGTTATCAGGGCCATTGAGATGTAAATCAGCATACCGGTGGGCATTGCTCCCAAAACGGCATTTCCGTAAGAGGAAACCATAATCCCCAGCATGCCGCATGCCAGGGCCGTCATCTTAACTTTCAATATTGGATCCCGGATCCTGACCATGACCAGGTAGGAGCCCTTGATAAGAATATAAAACAGTATGAATAAATGAAGAATCAATCCTACGATGCCCTGTTCAGCCCATATCATCACAAACCAGCTGTCAGTCGCCGTATTCGCCAGGAATGAATATGGAAGGTATTTCATTGCTTTGGATCCTGCATGTCCAATCCCACCTCCAAAAGGCCTGGTTGCAAGGTAAGTGCTCATTTTTCGCTGGTTCGAAAGCCGAAGCTGGAACGAGGGGTCATTGGGGTCGAATGCCGTCCGCATGCGCCTGATCTGATCCACATTTTGCCCAATGGTCGTGAATTTGAAAAAGAAATAGGCAACCCCCAGGAACATCAAAACTGCAAAAGTGATATTCCAGTTTTTCCGGAGAATGGAATAGAGAAAGAAGCCGGCAAAAGGTACCGTAATTGCTCCCCGGGTTCCTGACAGAAACATCCCGTATAAACCGAGAATTCCAACAATCAAAAAGAACCACTTCTGTTTCTTCTCCTTTAATCCAATGAAAAGGATTAATGCCACTACGGCTGTATATGCCTGGTTGGCACCAAACTGCCCGGCATCCGACAAAAATGAAAACACCCTCAATTTACCGAACACCAAATGGTTGGATGCTGCTCCCGCATCGAGCCATGCCTGCTCAAAACGATCGCGCCCGATATAAAGCTGCCATAAACCTTTAAGGGAAGCAAGAATTGAAAGCGCTCCCCACAGATACAAAAATGCATTCACACGCTTGTTCGTATTGATCAGCATGAGCGTGAGAGGCACCATCAGGAACATGTATATGGATACACCCCGTATGCTTGCAGAATAGGCAGCCGTGCTCTGCAGCTCAGGATTGAAAAACCCAAACAATCCATAGGCAGCCCATAAAGCAGACAGCACCGTAACATCCTTGGCAGCAGGCTTCCAGTCGACCCGTTCATAAAACCGGTTGAAAAACAGGGCCAGGTAGGATAATACCAACACTGCATCCATTACCAGCCCGAACTGTATTCCTTTTACATACCGACCCATCCCAAGCAGAAAAAATCCCAGGAACACCGCAGAATACAGCCCCAGTTGCGGGTACCTGAAAAACATGAACAGGTAGAAAAAGATAAAAGGAACGACAAGAAGTATTGCTCCTACCGATAATCCCTGGTTGGCAATTACCCAAGCTATCGTTAACAGCAGGGCAATGTATAGCGAAAGGCTGCGCGGGGAACGCAGCGAATCGGCACCGGTATAGGCCTCAAAAGGATTTCTGAATCGGTCCATCAGGCAAAGGTAACGATTAAGGAATAATGCGGATAATTTGCAGTCAGCTTATCCCTTACGGAATTGAATCCACTGCGTTTTTACCTTATCGAACATATTCCTGTAGAATGCAATTCCATAGGAAAATGTATGCCGGTGATCCAGGGAGAGTTCCTTGTCAAGAAAATAATATCCCACCCAAACCCCAAGTGCCGTGAAAATAATGGATGCCACGGCTACTGCTTCCAGGGACTTGAAGACGAAAATGGCTATCAGGTCACCAATAACATTCGTCACAACCATCAGGAGGACCTTGATAAAATTGACTGCTGGCTTGTTGATGCTGTCGAGGCCGACACCGGTCATTCGGTCGATAGGCAGGATCAGCCCGTAGATGGATAATATCCTCAAAATTGACACTGTGTTGGCACCGGTTGCAGGGTCAATTCCCAGGTATTGACGTCCGCCCAGCAACAGGACAAAGAAATCGGCAAACACAAACGTAATTATGCTTCCGACGATGAACAGGTAGGTCAATGCACCGGAATACGTATAGAAAATGCTTTTTACCTCCCCGAGCTTATGCTGTATGCTTGCCTTCGACATCTTTGGAAAGGCAGTGGCCACGAAACTCCTTAAAGGGATCTGTTGCAATTCCGTTAGTTTCATGGGAATGCTGTATAAGGCCACAGCTGCAGTCCCCATCGGGCTAAGGCTGATGATCAGCGTATCGGCACTACGCAAGAGGTTCGTTCCGATCAGTGTGAAGGTGGTATACTTCCCGAAATCGAGCAGCACCTTGTTGGTTTTTCGTGTAGCTTTCGGGATGTACCTGAGCCCGTCCCATCCGGCCAGCACACAAACCAATGAGGTAAGGGTGATTATCCCAATCTGCGCCCAGATCAAATGGGTGAGGCTCATATCAAAAAACAGGTAATTCGTAAGTATTACCAAAAAGAACCCGCCTGAGTTCAGTAATTTGACCAGGAGAATCTTCCCGAACTTCATATCCGCCTGCATTATCACCAGGGCAGTATTGTACGGCAGGTTCATGAATGAGAGGATGGGGTACCAGGTAAAGAACAAACCGTAGCCTGATTTTTCGATCGCCTCAGGAAAGGCATGATGACAGATAATAACTATCAGCGCGATCCCAATAGTGGCAATTACACCTATGAGGCCGTTTGATCCCATAAATTGCTTGCGCTGTATTGCATCTGCACCGGAGAGAAAGCGTATAATCGCTGTATTGGTTATTCCAAACCTAAACATTTCGATAAATGCAGCGGAAGAAACATACAATACCCATTGCCCGAATATGTTGACAGGAAATGTTCTTGCCAGGATGGCAAAGCCGGCAAACCCAAAAAAAGCAAAGGAAATATTCCCTGCCAATGAAAGAAAGTTCGCTTCTCTTGTAATTTTCCGGATTGCAGCTTTCATTTCATACTACTCTAAGGTTGATACCTTGAAAAGAACTGGAACCGGACAACATTCTTAAGTACCCGCCTAATCCAGCTTCTCTTCCTGGGCAGGTCACCCAGGACTGACTCTATTACCTGGAATTCAACTCCATTCAATAAAAACTTGGGCTCGGTGGTTGTCACCTTCATAATGCTATCCAATGCTTCTTTATCAGCCTGGGTCCAGGACCTGTTGGCTCGGCATACCATCAGCGGCGTGTTTATCGATGCCACCAAACCTGTGGGATAAGGATAATAAACAATAGGAGGAATTTCGAGTAGCACGAAATCAGGAGTATATGACAGTTCAATATGGTTATTTCGTAAGATATCGCGGTAGCCTGTTACAGAATAGTAATCCTGGTTTACTGCATAATCGTGATATTCCTCATCTTCAAGGTAAGATGATGCAGCGCTCAGGAACGGGCTGTTGTAATCAACCCTTGTATCAGGATAGCCGAGCAACCAGCCAAGGATTGAAAACCGGCTTTTTGTTTTTACATACCCCGACCTTGATTTTTCCGGAATAATTCCCGGGTATTGGAGTTGCCGTTCTTCATTCTGACGCAGTGATTCCCGTGAAAAGTTAAGAACCAGCACTTTTTTGCCTTGTTTCTTCAATTTATATGCCAGGTTCCTTGCAATCACCGACTTACCTTCATTGCTCATCGGGCTGAAGAACAATATGGTATGGGGGTCCTTCGATTGCTCTACTTCATTCCTGTTGAGCATCACCTGTTGAATGATAAGTTCCAGCAAACGATTGGTAACAAAGGGGAAATTGATGGTTAGTGTTTTGAGGAAAATCTTCGGAAACATCCCTGCAGGCAGCAGTTTGATATATCGCCCTGCTTTCCCCGGGTTTTTCAGGGTGTTGTCGAAATATTCAGCTACCAGTATAGTGGCGAATATCAGTATAAAGCCCAGGAGTGCAGCCAGGATGATCAGCATCTTTCGTTTGGTCGGGTCAGGTGAAAGCGGGAAAAAAGGAGGATCCACAGCCTTAAGGTTTGAAGCAAGCTGGGCATCCTGGTCCTTCAGTTTGGCCAGGTTCAGTCCATGCAATAATTCCAGGAACTCCTGTTCCGAAACATTGATCTCCCGTTCGATGCGTTTCAGGTTGGCACCGGCAGGCGCGTAAACAGAGTATTGTTTCTGGAATTCATTGATGCGTTCACCCAACACCTGTAAACCTGCCTTGGTTTCTTCATAAATTATGACATTCTTTATCCATTCGTTCAGCAACGAAGCAATGGGCAAACCGCTTGGACTATTGCTGTATCCGTACAATTTACTGACGACATCCTGGACATCTTCCTTCAATTTTGCTGCCTCTTTCTTCAGATCGACAAGTTGCCTGGAATCAATGGGGTCCTTGAAATCCACAGATTCAATCGCTGCAATTTTCTCGTTTATTTTAGATAGTTCATTCCGCTTTTCCAGCACACTCGAACTGTTCAACTGGATCTGCTGCTGCAGGCCCATCTTCTCCTCTATCCGCTTGATGGCTGCATCGGCGCCTGCCAGCTTGATACGCTGGTTATAGTACTCCACTTCTATGTTTTCCTTTACATTGGCAACTGCCTTACTTTGTTCATAGTAGTTGATGATACGGTTGTCCTCATTGAACCTGAGGAGTTTATCCTCAGCTTCGCTCAGGCGGTTCAATGCCTGCTTCACCTGGTATTCGAAATATTTTACCACGGCATCGGAACGGTTCTCCTTGAGCAACTTGTAATTCCGGATACAGGCTTCAGTGATGAATACGAGCGTTTGCTGGCAAATCCCCGGGTCATCCGATTGGTATTTTACCTTTACCAGGTCGCTGCTACCGATGCGCTGAACATTAAGTTTTGCAATTGCATTGATCGAGTAATGCGGGTTTGAAAAGTTGAGTAGTTTGTAAATAAAATTGGTATCACTGCTTGCCGCATATTCAATCAGGTTATGGACGGTCTGCTCAAAGTCGGCTTTGTTGATATAAGGCGGCAGCATCGATAAGCCATCATCATCCGTAAGATCATTCACTGAGAAAGTATCGGTTGGAAGGAGAGAACTCACTTCTGCCTTTTCCGCAGCGGCAAGGGCTGAAGTTACCGGGACCTTCCCCCCTTTATCTTCGATGACCATGAGCAATTGACCGACCCTGATCGAATTATCGCTCATCCCGTTCATTTGCCTCAGTTTCGCTTCTGTAAGACCATATGTAGATGCGATAAGCGGGAGTGTCTCATTCTTGAGGACCTTATGATACTTGTTTTGCGTCAATGAGTCCAGCGATGATGTATGCAGGTCAGCTATGACCTTCTTCCTTTTTTCATTGTCTATCCCGGTCTCTGATTTGCCGTCCTTGACCACCAGTTTATAAATATAGGCCGGAGTTATCGCCCGGAAATTGGTATAGGATTTTTTAGAGATATACTTTGGATCGTATTTGTCGAGCATCAGGTGCTGGGCTAAAAGCCTGATTGCCACATCCTGCTGTGTTTCACGCGATTTCAGGATATTGATCAGATTATCGAAAGCTGTATTATTGGCAAAATAGCTGAATGATTTGTCCATCTCGATACCCCCGCCACTGGCAATCCCGGTATAAATGGTAGTTTCGGAGGAAAAAGTATAGGAGGGTTTGCGGGTAAGATAGATCACAGCTACCGCCAATACCAGGGGGGTAATCAGCAGGATCACAAAATGCTTCCGAATCAGCCGGAGAATATCAATTATTTTCATTGGATTCGGGAGCTAGTTGGATTATCTTAAACTTCATACCGGTCATGTCTTCCAGTATCATAAGGTCAGTGATCACGTCAGTTCTCGTGATCTCATAATTTGACTCGATACCGGTTGTAATACCTGATATCCTTGCAAATTCCGTCATCTGGATAACACCATTAACAAATTCCTTGTCTGCCATCTGCTGATTGATCCGGGCTGTTTCCAGTTCCCTGACCCTGATCTTGAAAAGGCGCATTTTAAGCAGGAGATCGTTGTATTGTCTGATAACCAGCTGGCGAACCTGTTCGCGCTGAATTTCAGCCATTCTTTCGGCTTTGGCTATCTCCAGTTTGCCGATTTTATCCTGGTTCCTGTGGTTGACAGCATCCGACAAAGGGAGTTTGATATAGGCGCCCACTCCGTAACGGATTTCGTTGGAGGTAAGGGTAACATTAGTCGGTACCTCTCCTTCCACGCTATTGGTGGTAAAATGATCAAACGAACCGTACCTCACATCGGTCTGAAGGCCAATATTCCTTAGCCAATAGGTGCGGTCGGTCTTCAGGTTACGCTGCTGTACCTGTACATCCAGGTCCCGGTACTCCACAAATGCATTATGAGCATAAGCAGAATCGATGAGTAAACTTAGAGGGGGAATTTCGATGTTGAAGTCAGTACTTTTCGGATCGATGGGATCCACATTCTGAGCGCGTATTCCTATTGAAAAGCATCCGTTCAGTCCTACCAACAAAAAAGCTATATGGGATAATCTCATGTTTGGGCAAAAATATTAAGGTAATCAATTACACTGTATCCTTCTGGAAAAGTGCAGGCACAGTGCGCAGGATGAGTTTCACATCATACCAGAATGAATAGTTCCCGTTCACAAAGTGATCGGCGTATTCATTGTCGAGGCGTTTACGCTCATCTTCCGACATCACGCCGCCTCTTCCCCTGAGTTCCACCTGCCATAGGCCGGTGATCCCGGCCGGGGCCAGGAACCGCTTCGACATCACATCCTGGGTAAGCTGTTCAGCTTCATAAACTGGCAAGGGCCTGTTACCGACAATTGACATATCGCCCTTGATCACGTTGATCAGTTGGGGTAGTTCATCAATGCTGGTGTTGCGAATAATCTTGCCAACCTTGGTAATACGGGGGTCATTTACAATTTTGATGAATGCTGATTTCGATTTGGCAACTTCCTTTTTTTGTGAGTGATACCAGAAATCGCAGATCTTATGAGGACCGATATGCAATACAGGTGAGCAGGTATCGCCATTCGGCAACTTTGTGCACCTGGGGCAAGGCATCGAAAAATCAATATCCGATTGCTGTGAAGCCGAGGCATATTGATTGTTGTCCTTTGCAAGTTTGCTGAGTTCCTTGTCGGCCCCTACTTTCATTGACCGAAGCTTATAAAAATCAAACGGTTCACGTCCTACCCTCTTGGATGTGTAGTAGACCTTTCCTTTGGATTCAAGCCGTATGGCAAGAACAACAAAAAACAACAGGGGTGAAAGTACGACCATGGCCGATGATGCCACCAGGATATCAAATACCCGTTTTGAAAAGGGCATTATGTATTCTATCTTCCTTGGTTCATTCGCTGATACCGGGACTATTGCCTTTTTCCTGAATTCCTTTAAAAATTCAATCCGGCTAACCATTTTATTCACTTCAGGAAGAGGGTAAACGAAAAAGTCATCGACCCTGTTCTGGAAGGCTGTCTTGAAAAGCTCTTCCTTAAACTCATAGGTGAGCAGGATGAACGAGATGAGATTATATTCCGGATTATTTCTTATGATTTCATGCACATTTAAACCATCTCCTCCTGAAAGGACTGCTTCACAAAGAATTGCATCCGGGAGGTTGCCTTTTTGAAGGTATTTGACTGTTTCCAGTGTATTGGTCTCATTGGTAATCGATATACGTGGATCTGCCTGGAGTTCCAGCAGATTTTCAAAGGAACTGCCAACATACAGGATTTTTATTGCTCTTTCCATACGGTTCGCATTCAATTACAAGCTAACAATGAATATCTTCTTTTTAATAAATGAGGAATTATTACCATTTCATTGCATAGTGGATCGGATGCAGGTTCTTTTCTATCAACTCACCGAGTTCTTCCGGGTTAAAGGGTTTCGCCAGGAAATCCTGTGCCCCGAGTTGGTAGCACTTGATCCTCTCCTTAGAGTTTTCGACCCCTGAAAGCATGATGATGGGAGTGTGCTGGGTATATCCCCTTTCCCGCACCTTTTCAATGAATAAATAACCATTCATATTGGGCATCTGAAGATCGCAGATTATCAGGTCCGGCAAGTTCCCTTCAAGCCATTCAACCGCTTGAATCCCGTCGTCCTTGCAAACTATGTTGTACTTCTTTGACAGAAAATTTTCGAGTAACAAACGAATACTCTGTTCATCATCGATGATCAAAATTGTGTTCTTCATAACTTCAACGTTTATTCATCAATACATTTATAACCATGAATTCTATTGGTAATAGTTTTATTGAAAAAAATCTCCGCCTGGAAAACCAGAAACAGCTGATGTGAAAAGGAATAAAATGCTTGCTTGTCCAACTGACACCCCATCACCTCCCGGCAGATTCCACAAAACCCGGACAGGATAATATTGAATTATTTTTACATTTGGCTTCCTGGTTTAACCATAGACTTACATGGATTGGGTCTGTATGAAGTCTGTAATTATTACTTTTTAATACTACAGTAATCAATATTTAATACTATGCGATACATAAAACTAGAAGTATATTTGTTCAAAATTAAATCACTAAAAGAATCTAAACATGAAAATTGCAATTGTTGGAAGTGGATATGTCGGCCTGGTGACCGGCACATGTTTTGCCGAAGTTGGTATTGATGTCATATGCGTTGACATTGACAAGAAGAAAATCGAAAACCTTAAAAACGGTATCATTCCTATTTATGAGCCAGGGCTCGAAGAGATGGTACATCGTAACATGAAAAAAGGGCGATTGAATTTTACAACCAGTATTGCTGAAGCACTCGAAGATTGCGAAGTGCTTTTCAGCGCCGTGGGCACGCCTCCCGGTGAAGACGGCAGCGCCGACCTGCAATATGTTATCAGTGTGGCCCGCGATTGTGGCAGGAATATGAAAGATTACCTGCTTGTTGTAACAAAAAGTACCGTTCCTGTAGGCACAGCCAGGAAGGTTAAAGATGCTATCCAGGAAGAATTGGATAAAAGAGGCGTCAAGATTGAATTCGACGTTGCTTCGAACCCTGAATTCCTGAAAGAAGGAGCTGCCATTGATGACTTCCTGAAACCTGACCGTATTGTTGTCGGGCTTGATTCACCCAGGGCTGAAGAACTCATGAAGAGCCTTTACAAACCTTTTACTTTGAATGGCCACCCCGTGATTTTCATGGATATCGTTTCCGCGGAAATGACCAAATATGCTGCCAACTCAATGCTAGCCACCAAGATCAGCTTCATGAATGATATCGCGAACCTCTGCGAAATTGTTGGGGCTGATATCAATATGGTCCGCAAAGGCATTGGTTCCGACTCCCGTATTGGAAATAAATTCATTTACCCTGGTATCGGATACGGTGGATCCTGCTTCCCTAAGGATGTTAAGGCGCTCATTCACACTGCTGCTGACTATAACTACAACTTACGCGTTTTACAAGCTGTTGAAGATGTGAATTATGATCAGAAGTCAGTGATGTTCAATAAGGTCATGAAATTCTTCAAGGGGGATATCAAGGGTAAAACTATTGCCATATGGGGATTGTCGTTTAAACCTCAGACGGATGATATGCGTGAAGCCCCATCCCTGGTGCTGATCGAGAAATTCCTGAAAGCCGGTGCAAATGTAAAAGCTTACGATCCTGTTGCCATGCCGGAAGCCAAACACACCCTGGGCGAAACCATTGAGTTTTCTGAAGACCAGTATGAAGCCCTCATTGATGCTGACTGCCTGGTATTGGTTACGGAATGGCCGGAATTCAAATTCCCGAACTTCAAAATCATCCGGAAATTACTCAAGCAACCCTTGGTGTTTGATGGCAGGAATATTTATGAGGTTGCAGAGATGAAAAGGCAAGGATTTACCTATTTCTGCATCGGTGTTGATACATCTAATTAATCATTATAACAACCTATATTGTAAAAACCTAACCGTCATGTTAATAGGCTGTTAGGTTTTTACTTTATCAATAAAAAAACCATGATCAGGAAAAAGGTATTAGTGACCGGGGGAGCAGGCTTTGTTGGATCGCATCTTTGCGAAAGGCTCCTCAATGAAGGAAATGAAGTGGTTTGCCTCGATAATTATTTTACCGGGCAAAAGCAGAATATAGTGCACTTGCTCAACAATCCATTCTTTGAACTGATCAGGCACGACGTAACCATGCCCTTCTTTATCGAAGTGGATGAAATATACAACCTGGCATGCCCGGCTTCCCCTGTTCATTACCAGTATAATGCCATCAAAACAATGAAAACCTCCGTTATGGGGGCTATCAATATGCTTGGACTGGCCAAACGAATCAGGGCGAAAATCCTCCAGGCTTCCACCAGCGAAGTATATGGCGACCCACAGGTGCATCCGCAGGTGGAATCCTACTGGGGACATGTGAATCCAATTGGCGAACGGGCTTGCTACGACGAAGGAAAAAGAGCTGCAGAAACGCTTTTTGTGAATTATCACAGGCAGAACAAAGTAAGGATCAAAATTATCCGGATCTTCAATACCTATGGCCCAAGAATGCACCCCAACGATGGACGGGTTGTTTCAAATTTCATTGTCCAGGCTTTACAAGGCAATGATATCACTATTTACGGTGACGGCAGCCAGACCCGTAGCTTCCAGTATGTAGATGACCTGGTAGAAGGAATGCTTCGCATGATGGCCTCCCGGGACGAATTTACAGGCCCGGTGAACATTGGGAATCCCGGTGAATTTACGATCTTTCAGCTTGCGGAAAAAGTAATAGAACTGACAGGTTCAAAGTCAAAAATAATCCGCTTGCCGTTGCCTCCCGATGACCCTACACAACGTAAACCGGATATCTCCCTGGCAAAAAAAGAATTGGACTGGACTCCAAAAATACCTTTGGAAGAAGGATTGGTGAAGACTATCAATTACTTCGCCTCAATCATTTAATCAACTGTTTGATGAAAATACTGGTTACAGGTTCCAAGGGGCAACTTGGAAATGAGTTAAGGGAACTCGCCGGGCAATACCCTGATTACCGGTTTCTTTTTACAGATGTGGAAGAACTGGACATCACGGATGGAAATACCGTGAATGCATTCATTGCTGCCGACAGGCCGGAAGTGATCATTAATTGCGCCGCCTATACTGCCGTCGATAAAGCCGAAACAGATGAGGAATGTGTTTTCAGGGTGAATGCAACGGCCCCTGCCAACCTGGCAAAAGCAGCCAAAAAGAATAATATACTCCTGGTTCACATTTCCACGGACTATGTATTTGATGGCAAAACCTATTTCCCGCTGAAAGAAGCCTCCCCTACCAACCCCGTGTCTGTTTATGCCCGCAGTAAATTTGCCGGGGAACAGGAAATCGCGAAAGTTGCAGGAAAAGCGTTGATCATCCGGACATCATGGTTGTATTCAGCATTTGGGAACAACTTTGTAAAAACCATCCTGAAATACGGTGTTGAAAGAGGTAAGCTGAACGTGGTGTACGATCAGACCGGAACGCCCACCTATGCATATGACC
>Ga0079306_1001417_pt1 | contig 15920 bp, 13 predicted proteins | sample Methanotroph_Enr_FD_79181 | JGI IMG/M metagenome (GOLD analysis project Ga0079306, IMG submission 79181) | Enriched soil microbial communities from Old Woman Creek wetland in Ohio, USA - Methanotroph_Enrichment_5 | ecosystem: Environmental > Terrestrial > Soil > Wetlands | place: USA: Ohio...
TCATTTTTTTATCTGGTTATTCAATTAATCTTTTATTAATCTTCAATGAGAACGGCATCACCTGGACAATCTACTATTCCAGACTCTTCTGTGTAACCATATAAGCGGTCAAATTTAATCTTATATTTTTCTTTCAGGAATTTACGCTTCACTTTGAGTGTAGGTGAAAGCTCGCCTGTTTCGGGAGTCCATTCGGCACAGGTAAGCTCAAACTTTTTCACTTGCTGGTGATTTCCAAGACTTTTATTAATTTTATCAACTTCCTTTTGAAAGCGTTCGATCACTTTCGGGTTTTGAATCAGGTCTTTGTTGTCATGAAATTTAATTCCATACCTGTTACACCAGACATGCAGGAAATGAAATGTAGGACAGATGATGGCTGCAGCATATTTCTCTCCCTCGCCAACCACCATAATTTGCTCAATAAATGATGATTCTTTAAAGCGGTTTTCCACCACCTGAGGAGCAACATATTTCCCTGTGCTCAATTTAAAAATTTCTTTTTTCCGATCGGTAATCTTGAGGATATTCAGATCTTGTAATTCACCTATATCTCCGGTATGAAACCAACCTTCTTTGTCAATCACTTCGTTGGTAAGGGCTTCATCTTTATAATACCCCATCATCAGATTTGGCCCTTTCATAAGGATTTCGCCATCTTCGGCAATTTTCACTTCTACGTTATCCAACACAGGGCCTACAGTTCCGAATTTCATGAAAGGATAATGTGCCTGGTTAACAGAGATCACGGGTGAAGTTTCAGTTAAACCGTATCCCTCCATAATCGGGATGCCAGCCCCGTTAAAAACCCGGGCAAGACGTTCCTGCAACGCAGCTCCACCCGAAATAATGACCTTGATATTCCCACCGAGAGCTTCGCGCCATTTACTGTATACGAGTTTATTGACAATGGAACGCTGGAGTTCGTAATACCAGCCATTGCTCCTGTTTAATTCATACTTTAAGCCAAGATCGACAGCCCAGAAGAATAAAGCTTTTTTTATGCCGGTCAGCTCTTTACCTTTCAAAATAAGCTTATCGTACAATTTTTCAATCACCCGAGGCACGCTGGTAAACCCCTGGGGATGAATTTCGCGCAGGTTTTCACCTATAGTTTCAATACTTTCTGCGTAATATACCGATGTGCCTTTATTTTGAACAAGGTAATTCACCATTCGTTCGAGTACGTGGCAGAGAGGAAGAAAACTCAGAAACTTGTCTTTGTCAGCAACAGGAAGAATATTTTCGGTACCATGTACATTCGAAATAAAATTCCTGTGACTCAGCATAACGCCTTTGCTTCTTCCTGTAGTACCGGAAGTATAGATAATTGACATCAGGTCGTCCTGGTCGATGGATAGTTTGATCTCCTCAAGTCTTTCGGGTACTTGATTTTCTGAACCAAGCTGTAATAACTTTTCCCAGTTTGAAGTTCCGGCTACCTGGTCGATGGTGAATAGATGCTTAATATTGCTTGCTCTTTTTACCAATAGCTTGATGTTGTCAAAGAATTCTTTTGAGGAGACAATCACCATTTTAGCATCGGAATGTGTGAGAATATGTTCGTATTCCGTTTTTCCGATATTGGGATAAACCGGCACATGAACGACACCTATCTGGCTCATGCCCATATCCAGGAAGTTCCATTCAGGCCGGTTGTTGCTGATAGTGATTATTTTATCTCCTTTCGTAAACCCGTATGCCAGCAAGCCAAAACTTACCAGGTCGGTCATCCTTTTATATTCTGCAGTGGAGAATTTTTCCCATTTTCCGTTTCGCTTGATGGCAAGCGCATCTTCTCTGGAATACTTTTCAACCAACTGTGTCAAGATGTCAAATGTTCTAAGTACTTTCATAGCAGGGAGATTAAATTGTAAATATTAATTTTTGGGTTTAAACGTCCAGGTGAACCAAAAGCGAGCCACGGTCTCGCCTGAGGTGTCAAAACCTTCAGCAAACACATCTGCAGTCTTGCCTTCGTTTTCGGTAATGCTTTGCGTAATAGTTTTCTCTAACAATTCGCCTTGGGTGCAGATAAAAGTGATGCGTGTTTTAGCTTTTTTAACAAACTCGGCTTTTACACCAAGTACCAGCATTGAAACAGGAATAGTACTATTCTCCACATGAGCCATGGCCAAAATACCGGTCGATAGTTCGGCAGCCATACTCAGGGCTGCAAAATAGATAGACTTAAAAGGATTTCTGTTTAAATAATTGTAAGGTATTGAAATTGAAGCTTTTTCCATAGTCATTTCATCAATCCTGAGCATTGCAAAAAAGGCTAATGGTAGTTTCCATAGCATGAAAAGCCGCATACTGAACGGACTATTGGCCAATTTTTCAATTTTGTTTATGCTTTTCATGGCTGGATTTATTTTACTATCCGGAGCGGGAATTTCCACGCTCCGGTTTTGTATTGATCATTGCTTCCGTTTTTTTTAAAAAGGGTAGTGGTTTTCTTCAATCATGTGATTGGCAATGCGGCGACGGGCTGCTATGGCATTTACATTTGATGCTTTTGTAAAGCGTTTCATCCCCATGAGCATAGCTTGCTGTTCATCGCCAGTTGCAAATGCATTCACGGCATCCACTCCTGATTTATTGATCTTACCGGCCACATCATAAAAGAATACATCTGTCATGTCTTTAATCAGACTCAGTTTTTCTTCGGATAGGGTTGCACTAAGTTTTTCAGTACGTAATAAACACGACTCGGCAGCATAGGTATACATGATCATGTCGGCCAGTGCTATCAGTATTTCCTGTTCATCAGCGAATTTGTCCATGTATTTTTGGATAGCAGCACCAGCTACCATAAGAATGGATTTTTTGAAATTTACCATCATTTTCTTCATGGCTTCAAAGTAATCCGTCGAAACCGAGCCAAAATCAGGGATGCCCATGAGTTCTCCTCCCACGGCTTTTGCAGGGGTAAGCAGGTCGATTTCTCCTTTCATGGCACGTTTCAGCAATTCGCCGACAATCACCATACGATTTATTTCATTGGTTCCTTCAAAAATACGATTGATACGCGAATCGCGGTAAGCACGTTCCACCGGGGTTTCAGCCGAATAGCCCATGCCACCGTAAATCTGAACAGCTTCGTCCACTACATAATCGAGTACTTCGGAGCCGAATACTTTGGCAATACTGGCTTCGATAGCATACTGACGGATACCTTCCACGGTGGCCTTTCCCTTGTCCATTCCCTGGTCCTTCAATTGTTTGATAGCATCGTCGATGTTTTGACTGGCACGGTAAGTGAGTGATTCGGAAGCAAAAGTACGGATGGCCATTTCTCCCAGCTTCCACTTAATGGCTCCGAAGGAGGAAATAAGCGTGCCAAATTGTTTCCGTTCATTCGCATAGTGTAATGCGTTATCTATGGTTCCTTTACAGGCACCCACTGCCGCTCCTGAGAGCTTTATACGTCCAAGGTTAAGTATATTCAATGCGATTTTAAAGCCACCATCGCGTTCACCAAGTAAATTACCTGCTGGTATTATAGCATTATCAAAATAAACCTGTACAGTAGAAGAGCCTTTGATGCCCATTTTTTCTTCGTCAGCTCCGATAGTAATGCCAGGAGTTTTGGTTTCCACAATAAAAGCACTCAGGTTTTTGTCGTCGCCAATTTTGGCAAATACAATCAGTAAATCGGCTACCCCTCCATTCGTGATCCAGATTTTAACCCCGGTCAGTGCATAAGTCGATCCATCTGCACTCAAGACGGCTTTAGTTTTCCCGGAGTTGGGATCCGATCCTGCATCAGCCTCGGTGAGGCAATAAGCCCCGATAAATTCACCGGAAACCAGTTTGGGGAGGTACTTTTGCTTCTGTTCTTCCGTGCCGTAATACAAAATAGGAAGCGTTCCGATACCTGTATGCGCCGAATAGGCTACCGCAAAACTATACCCTTTACCCATTTCTTCCACGGTAAGCATGGAAGTCACAAAATTTTGCCCAAATCCTTCATATTCTTCCGGCACGGAAATGCCCAGTAAGCCTAATTGACCGGCTTCCTTGAGCAATTTGGTAAGCAATACACGATCATGTTTTTCCAGTTGTTCCACTTGGGGAAGTACCTGTGTTTCGGTAAAGTCCTTGCAGCTTTGCGCCATCATGCGCTGTTCTTCGTTAAATTCTTCAGGAATGAATACGTCTTGTGCCAGGGTTTCTTTTATTAAGAATTCTCCTCCTTTTAGTGATTTGTTTTCTGACATGGGGTTATTTTTTTAAAATTGTTAACTCTTGATTTATATAATTTAAAGCATCTCAAATATTCCTGCACCACCCTGGCCGGTTCCTATGCACATGGTGACCATGCCATATTTTCCACCAGTACGTTTAAGTTCATGAAGCAGTTGGACGGTGAGTTTGGCCCCTGTGGCGCCCAGTGGGTGGCCCAATGCAATAGCGCCGCCGTTTACGTTCACCTTGCTTTCATCCAGGCCTAATTCTTTAATCACGGCAATGGATTGTGATGCAAAAGCTTCGTTAAGCTCGATGCAATCGATCTGATCAAGTGTCATCCCGGCATGTTTCAATACTTTTGGGATGGCAACCATGGGTCCAACGCCCATTTTATAAGGTTCAACACCAGCTACCTGGTAATCAACCAGTCGTGCAATAGGTTTCAGGTTAAATTCTTTGAGAATTTTTTCCGAGACCACCAACACAAAGGCAGCGCCGTCTGACATCTGTGAGGAGTTTCCGGCAGTAGAGAATCCGTCAGCCGCAAAAGCCGGACGTAGTTTCGAAAGTCCTGCCAATGTGGTGCCTCTGCGGGGACCTTCATCGGTATCAAAAACGGTTTCTTTGGTAATGAGTTTGTCGTTTACTACTAAATTTTCTTTGATGATAAACGGTACAATCTCTTGTTTAAACTTTCCTGCATCAATGGCAGCCAGTGCTTTTTCCACTGATTTCACAGCAAACTGATCCTGCGCTTCACGCGAGATGTTATACTCTTTTGCTACCATTTCACTTGTCAGGCCCATATTTAAATACCATTTTGGATGGTTTTTAGCCACTTCAGGATTGGGTACCTGCCGCCATCCTCCCATGGAGATCATCGACATGGTTTCAGCGCCTCCGGCTACAATAATGTCTGCCAGCCCTGCCGTAATTTTTGCGGAAGCGATGGCAATAGATTCGAGTCCTGAAGCGCAATACCTGTTCACGGTGGATCCTGGTACTTCAACCGTGTTCATGGACATGAGTGAGAGCATGCGTCCCATATTGAAACCCGTTTCGGCTTCGGGAAAAGCGTTTCCTACAACCACATCATCGATGCGGTTGTGGTCGATTTGAGGGAAGTCGGCAAGCAAATGCCTGATAACTGTTGCGGCGATGTCGTCGGGTCGTGTGAAACGAAAACTGCCTCGGGGAGCTTTTCCAATGGGTGACCGATATCCGCCTACTATATATGCATTCATGATTTTACGTTTTTCTGGTTAGTGTTTGAATTAGTTTCTCAGAATTTTACCGGATGTGATCAGGCTTTGGATGCGTTCAAGTGTTTTACGCTGCATGCAGAGTTCGAGGAATGCCTTACGTTCAAGATTGAGCAGGTATTGTTCGGAGACTTCGGTGAGGGCTTCAGATATTTCACCTCCGGCCATGACCATACCGAGTTTTTCAGCGATGAGTTTATCGTGGTCACTCATGTAGTTGGCTGTCGTAAAGCCATCAGCACCCACATAAACTAATCCAAGCGCTTCTTTTCCCAATACTTTAATGTCGGTGCGGGGAACAGGTTTGGTATAGCCTTTCTCAACCATGTTCAAAGCGGCTTTTTTTGCGTAAGCCAGTTGGTGAGCGCGGCTGACTATTACTTCATCAATTCCCGGACGCAAATAACCCAGTTCAAAAGCTTCGTAAGCAGAAGTAGATACTTTTGCCTGACCAATACAGAGGTAGCGGTTCACGAAGGCGTTGGTGCGGATATCTCCGTCTTTCAATTCATCCGAGAGACGAAGGGCAAATTCTTTGGTGCCACCACCACCAGGTATCAGTCCAACACCAAATTCCACCAAACCCATGTAGGTTTCGGCATGAGCAATTACTTTATCACTGTGCATACATACTTCGCATCCACCACCAAGGGCCATGCCATGAGGAGCGGCAATTACAGGAATGCTGGAATAACGCAGTCGCATGGTGGTTTTTTGAAACCACTGTACAGCCATATCCAGTTCTTCGAATTCCTGTTCGATAGCTAACATATAAATCATGCCCACATTGGCGCCAGCCGAAAAATGTTCACCTTCGTTTGAAATGACAAGGGCTTTATAATCGGCTTCGGCCATATCCAACGCTTTGTTAAGCCCTTCGAGCACACCTTGCCCGATGGTGTTCATTTTGGTGTGAAACTCGATGTTGAGAACACCATCGCCTAAATCAAAAATAGTAGTATCCGTATTTTCCCAGAGTACATGCGATGAACGAAGCACTTCGAGCGAAAGCAGGGCTTCCTGCCCGGGGATTTCCCGGTATGATTTGGCGGGGATATCATAATACTGTTTTTTGCCGTCTTTTACCTGATAAAAACTGGTGAATCCAGCGTCTATCATATCGTAAATCCATTGGGCAGGTTTTTTGCCTGCTTCTTCCATGGCTTTCACCGTGTCAGCAATTCCTACAGCATCCCAGGTTTGAAATGGGCCCAGTTTCCAGCCAAATCCCGCATTCATGGCATCATCTACTTTATACAGATCGGGTGTAATTTCGGGAATGCGGTTCGTTACAAACTGGAACAGACTGTAAAAGGAACTGCGGTAAAATTCACCGGCTTTGCCTTTGTCTGACATTAAGATCGGCATTCGCAGGCGAAGATCATCAATGCCCTTGGTTTTTTCAAAAACCGAAAATTTTGGACGGGGAGCATCAATATAATCCATGGTGGTGAAATCCAGAGACAGAAACTTTTTCTCACCGCCTTCATCTACCTTCTTAAAGAAACCTTGTTTTGTTTTTGATCCCAGCCATTTGTTATCCAGCATTTTTTGAAGGTATGCCGGAATTTTAAAAGCTTCGTTGGACTCGTCATGGGTCATTTCACGAATGTTATTGGCTACATGCACCAAAGTATCAAGTCCGACGATATCTGCGGTACGGAAAGTGGCTGATTTGGCCCGGCCAATTACCGGACCTGTTAATTTATCTATTTCAGGAATGGTAAGCCCGAGTTGTTCCACATTATTAAATAATTCCATAATGGAAAAGGTACCAACGCGATTGGCAATAAATGCCGGAGTGTCTTTGGCTAACACGGGAGTTTTACCCAGGAAACGGCTGGCATAATCAGCCAGGAAATCCAGTACTTCCGGCAAAGTCTTGCTGGTGGGAATAATCTCGAATAATTGCAAATAACGTGGAGGGTTAAAGAAGTGAGTACCGCAGAAATATTTTTGGAAATCTTCGCTGCGGCCTTCAATCATTTTTTCAACCGAAATCCCTGATGTATTGGATGTGATCAAAGAACCCGGTTTGCGGAATTTCTCCACTTTTTCGAACACCTGTTGCTTGATATCGAGGCGCTCAATGACTACTTCAATCACCCAATCGCAGTCCTTAATTTTTGACAGGTCATCATCAAAATTGCCGGTAGTAATACGCCTGGCAAACGACTGCATATAAATAGGAGAGGGGTTTGACTTTAAGGCTGCCGTGAGTGAGTCGTTTACAATCCTGTTCCTGACGGCTTTGTCGTTCAGAGTCAATCCTTTACTTTGTTCTGCTTCGTTGACCTCACGGGGAACGATGTCGAGAAGCAATACATTGAGGCCGATGTTGGCAAAATGACAGGCGATTCCCGAACCCATAACTCCTGAACCGAGTACCGCAACTTTGTTAATTCTACGTATCATAATATTACTAGGTTTAATGATTTAATCTTCATCGCAATTTCCTCCCGTGATGTGAGAGATGTCGTTACAAACTTGTTGGCGAATAACCTGACTTACACGCATGAAGGTATCCATATCAGCCTTGTCGATTTTTTCGGAGAGCTTATTATTGAAATCAATAACTACTTTTTTGACCTCTTTTCTGAGTTCCACGCCGCGGGGTGTCAAAAAGACTTTTACAACCCTACGGTCTTCTTCGTCTGATTTCCGGTAAATCAGGCCATCCTCTTCCATGTTTTTCAGTAAGCGGCTGAGGCTCGAAGTACCCATTCCCATCAGGGGAGCAATTTTTGTTGCAGGAACACCTTCTTTGCCAATATTAATGAGTACATAGCCTATACCTTGTGTTATTCCGTTTTCATTAGCCAATATGTTGTACATTCTGCGTATAGCAAAAAGTGTGCTTCTTAAGTGAAAATCAACAGTTTCCTGAATATTCATGTAAAATAATGTTATGCATGCATTGCAAATATAGTGAACAAATTAAGTATGTAGAATATTATATTTGAAAAATTTTAAAAAAAATTAAAAATATCATGCTTATAGTATTCAACTCTGGCTTCCTGATGAAATGATTCTGACACTTTTATATTTAAACAAAAGCAGTAATTTGATAATCAGCATATTAAGCTTTACAGGATGGAATCCTAAATCAAAATGATATTTATGTGCATTATCAAATTAAAAGCAGGTAAGTCAAAAATAAATATGCATAATAAATCAATTACCACCTTAAATTTTATCTACATTTGCACTGTTTTTCGATTCACAATCTAAATAAATTTTCAATGCCCAGGATTTCACAACGAGGCCAGAAAATGCCCGCTTCGCCCATTCGTAAACTTGTTCCTCATGCCGAAGCGGCAAAAAAAAGAGGAATTAAAGTATATCATTTGAATATTGGTCAGCCGGACATAAAGACGCCTGAGGTTGCAATTGATGCCCTTCGTAAATACGATGGGAAAGTGATAGAATACAGTCATTCGGCCGGAAATGAATCCTATCGGAAAGCGCTGGCGGCAAATTACCGCAGACAGGGAATTGAAGTTGATCATAACCAGATACTTATCACTACCGGAGGCTCCGAGGCTATTCTTTTTGCGATGTTTTCATGCCTGAATCCAGGAGATGAAATCATAATTCCTGAGCCATTTTATACTAATTATAATGCATTTGCTCAAACAGCCGGCGTAGTAGTAAAACCGATTACCTCGAATATCAAAGATGGTTTTGCGCTTCCACCGATAAGTGAGTTTGAGAAATCAATCAATGCGAATACCAAGGCAATTATGGTCTGCAATCCAAACAATCCGACGGGTTACCTGTATAGCAAGGAGGAATTGATGCAGCTTCGCGACCTGGTATTGAAACATGATCTGTATTTATTTGCTGATGAGGTTTACAGGGAATTCTGTTATGGCGGAAATGCGCATTATTCGGTGATGAAACTGGAAGGCCTTGAACAGCACGCTATCATGATTGATTCGGTTTCGAAAAGATACAGTGAATGTGGCGTTCGTATAGGCGCTTTGGTTACGCGTAATCCTGAAATTTTGAATTCAGCTTTGAAATATGCTCAAGCCCGTTTAAGTCCTCCATCTTTAGGACAGATTGTTGGTGAAGCTTCGCTTCAAACTCCGGATATTTATTTCACTGAAGTATACGACGAATATATTGCCCGCCGTGATTTTGTGATTGAAGCATTAAACAAGATTCCCGGGGTATTCGCGCCAAAACCCAAGGGTGCTTTTTATGCAATTATCAGTTTACCGGTTGATGACAGCGACAAATTTTGCCAATGGTTACTCGAGGATTTTAATTACGAAAACCAGACTGTAATGTTGGCTCCGGCTTCGGGGTTTTATGCTACACCGGGATTAGGCAAAACAGAAGCACGTATTGCTTATGTTTTAAAAATTGATGATCTGCGAAACGCCGTTAAATGTCTGGATGAAGCGTTGAAGGTATACCCGGGAAGGGTTTGATGGGCATGAGTGGAGAGTGGGAAAGTAGCAGAGTGGGAGATATAAAGACTAAGAGACTGAGAGACTGAGAGAAGGAAAGAAGGAAAGACGGAGAAACTAAAGGACTGAGAGACTAGACTATTGCCTTATTTTGATTTCCTAACCCCCCCAAAAACAACATCTAAACCCTAATAAAAGTCAGGATAAAGAAGGTATTTTTTTCTGATTTTCTTAAACGCATTAAGTTCGGGTTGCCACGATTTGCGGATTTCAATTTCACTTTTCCCGGCAATGATTTGTTCCCGTAAATTGCTGTTTCCTGCAAGTTTGTCGAAATAGTTAGTAAAGAACTCCGTTGTTGAATTGAGATTTTTATACGCTTCGATAAGCCATTTCAACTCAAGATGTCCATCTTGTTTAATTGATTCAGCTGCTTTTTCCAGGTTCTGCCCATAGCAAAGTTGCCCTTGCAGAGGTGGGTTTTCACTTACTCCTTTGATTGGTTCTGGTATAAAACTAAATGATTTTTCAGGTAAATCTGGATGACCGAATATTTTAAATGGTCTGTCCGTTCCGCGGCCTATGCTTACCACAGTTCCTTCAAATAAACACAGCGACGGATAAAGATAAATGGCTTTCATATCCTTAAGGTTAGGTGATGGCTGTACCGGCAACTGATACCTTGAATTATGTGTATAATTGACACATTTTATGATAGTCAGGCTACAATGTGTACCGTCGGTTAACCATTTCTCACCATTAACCATCATGGCATATTCGCCGATGTTCATACCATACACAACTGGAATAGGATGCATGCCTACAAATGATGAATATGTCGGTTTCAGAACCGGGCCATCAATATAATACCCGTTTGGGTTGGGCCGGTCAAGCACTATCAACGGAATGTTATTCCCGGCACATGCTTCCATCACATAGGTCAGAGTTGAAATATATGTATAGAATCTTGCCCCGACATCCTGGATATCAAAGATCATAATATCAATATCTTCCAAATCTGCTTTTGTAGGTTTATTATGGCTGCCATAAAGAGAAATAACTTCGATCCCGGTTTTGGGATCTTTCCCGTTGAAAATTTCCTTGCCGTCCGGTTGATTTCCCCTGAAACCATGTTCGGGCCCAAAGATTTTTTTTACATCAACTTTTAGTGAAATCAATGAATCAACAAGGTATGTATTCTTAATTAGTGAAGTGTTATTTGCAACAATTCCGACCTTTTTCCCTTTCAGCAAAGGCAAGTATCGGCCGGTTGTATAGGCACCTGGCAATATCTCCCCGTTTACTGACAATTGTTTTTTCGGGTATTGCTTTTGTTGGCAACTTCCGGTAATAGCTGCTGCCAGTATCAGGATACCAATTATATATTTAATTGACTGCATTCTGTTTATATAAATATTTGTTCTGATCGCATTGGTTTTTAAAGCAATTACAATAATCGTACAATAATAAACGAAAAAGGTGTAAAAAACTTGTTGTTCCGGTAAATCTTTCATCGGGAGATACAAGAAATGACTATTGAAGTTTACATTTTAAAAGTTTTAACTAGAAGGTTGCCCCTCGCCTTGTCATCCCTCGCCCCATCTTTAGGCATAAAACTCTAAAATTAAAGATAGGGACATAACCGGATAAAAAAGTATTTTTGCAGACGGATGAATACTGAACAATTTATAGCCCGACGTCTGATCAAAGGCGGTCCCGGTAGTTTCTCGGCCCCGGTTATCCGGATTGCGATCATCAGCGTTGCCCTTGGCCTGGCGGTTATGATTGTTTCGGTGGCCATTGTTACAGGCTTTCAGCGGCAGATACGGGATAAAATTGTAGGATTTGGCTCGCATATCCAGATAGCGAAATTTGACTCAAATAATTCATTTGAATTTGAACCGATTAGTAAAAACCAGGCATTTTATCATAAACTTGAAAATACCAAGGGGATAAAACATATCCAGGTTTTTGCTACCAAAGCCGGGATAATTAAAACAGCAGATCAGATACAAGGTGTGGTATTTAAAGGCGTTGGCGATGATTTCGATTGGTCGTTTTTTCGGGATAAACTTGTTTCAGGCAAAATATTTTCTACTAAGGATACTTCTGCAAGTAATTCGGTACTTATTTCGAAGAATCTTGCTGATCTTTTAAAAATTAAGGTTGGTGATCCGCTGCGTATGTATTTCATTATTGATAATACAGCCCGTGCCCGCAGGTTCAATGTCTCAGGAATTTATAATACCGGACTTGCCGAGTTTGATCTGAAATTCATTTTCGGTGATATCCGGCAGATTCAGAAACTGAATGGCTGGAGTGCCGATTCAGTTTCGGGTTTTGATGTATACATCAACGATTTCAGTGAGTTGGATAAAATGGGAAAAATTGTGTACAAGGAGGTTGGTTATGATCTGAATGCCAAATCTATACGCGATCTTTATCCCCAGTTGTTCGATTGGCTTGATCTGCAGGATATGAATGTGATCATTATCCTGGTGCTGATGGTGCTTGTTTCGGGAATGGCTATGATATCAACACTGCTGATCCTTATCCTGGAGAGAACCAGTATGATAGGTGTTCTAAAAGCATTGGGAGCCCGCGATTTGAGTATCCGGCGGATTTTCCTGTACAATGCTGCCTATATCATCGGGAAAGGAATGTTATATGGAAATATTGCAGGGATAGGCATTTGCCTGCTTCAGCAATACTTCAGTATTGTCCACCTGCCACAGGAATCCTATTTTATGTCGGTAGTGCCTATCAACCTCAATATCATCAATATTCTGCTGCTCAATGCCGGTACGTTGGCAGCATGCACATTCATGCTGTTGTTACCATCTTTTATTGTTGCCCGTATAAGTCCTGTTAAAGCAATCCGTTTCGATTAATGAAAAAAAATCCCACTGCATTAAAAACGCATGATTTATATAGCTAAATATGAGTTTTTTACAGAATAACCACCGAATTTTCGCTTCCCAGTGACGAAACCATATACTTATCAGCTGCTTCATCATTAAGCCAGATATTACCATCAGCGATATACCGGAATTGTTGCTCAAAGCCGGTTTCCATTTCCACTTTAACAGAAAATGTTCCGTCTTTTGCTTTTTTCATTGGAGTAACTGTTTCATCCCAACCATTGAAATCCCCAACAAGCACAAGACTTTCGGCTTCCGTTTTAAATTTAAAGGTTACAATACATACAGGACTGTTCTTCAGAAATTGACGTTTCTCAATCATTTTATTTAAAATATTGGTTAAACATCCAAATGGCCCCGAATAGCATTGTAAAAATAGTGTTTTATTAGGGATTTGTCAATAGTGGCATGTAAACAGTTAAAGTTCCTGGATAAAATAAAAAAACTAATACTATCAATCTGTTTGCTTAAACGGTCACTTTATTTCTCCGGTGATCAAGGACATAACTGAATGGTGACATATGTGTCATCTCAATTCCTCTTACCAATAAAGTGAAGATAACTCATCTCCCAGTCTTCCTTTGCAATGTCTCCCTTCGCCTTGTCTTCCCGGCTCTCCATTCCCAAATCCAGGTGCTTATTTCCTGCCATGTAGTCCACATTCCTTGCTATCAGGCATTTCCCACCACCAGCGGCCGGCACGAAGATCTTCACCTTTCTTGATGGCACGCGTGCATGGTTGGCACCCGATACTTGGAAAACCCTGGTCGTGAAGTTTGTTGTATGGAATATCTTTTGATTTAATAAAATCCCAAACCTGTACTTCACTCCAATCAAGGAGAGGATTGATTTTTATCAACCCGTTAACTGCATCCCATTCCACAACCTTCAGATCGGTTCGAGTAATGGATTGCTCACGGCGTAATCCAGTTATCCATGCATCCATACCTTGCAAGGCCCTCCTGAGAGGAACAATTTTGCGGATATGGCAGCATAACTTGCGGTTTTCGATACTTTCGTAAAACAGGTTTATCCCTTTGGTGTTCACCATCTCCTCAACCTGTTTTGTGTCAGGATAATATGATTTTATTGCTATTCCATACCGGTTAACTGTACGGTGGAGTAAATCATAAGTCTCAGGGAAAACGCGGCCGGTATCCAGGGTGATAATGTTTGCTGACTTGTCGATTTTTGAAATCAAGTAGGTAATCACCTGATCTTCGGCACCCAGGCTGGAAGCAAAAGTGATTTTACCGCCAAATAAAGCCTGGGCATTTCTCAGTATTTCGTCCGCATTTAAACCAGTCCATTGCTGGTTTAACAATTCAATATTTTGTGTTGGGTTCATAGTTGAAGTTATAATTCTATATCGTGAAGTTTAAACGAATGATCGGCAACTACTCCTTTTTCGGATTGTATTACTGTACAACATTCATTTGCAGCATCATGAACAAAAATAAGTATGTAATTCCTCGCTACGGCAGCCTTTAAAAATTCTTCCTTTTCTGTCATCGAAATCAGTGGTTCTATATCCGCCGGAGGAACATAATGGATTGGAATATTTGCCAATGTCGGTATAAAATCACCCATATAAACAACGATATGATTCCCTGCATTTATGTAAGGTATAATTTGTCCGCGCGTATGCCCGTTATAAATTTTCAGTGTGATCTGTTCGAAAGGCTGCATCTCTTCTTCGAGAAGGTTTAGTCTGCCACTTTCCTGCAAGGGCTCGAGATTATCCTTAAAAAAAGCGGCAGTTTCGCGTTTGTTTGGATTCATAGCCCAGTTCCATTGAGATTTTGAAACCCAGTATTGCGCATTCCGGAATACACATTCTATCAACCCGCTTTCGTTTATACGTGTTGCAGCGCCAACATGATCATCATGCAGATGTGTAAACAGAACATCCGTAATATCATTTGCTGTAAATCCTAAAATTGCAAGTGAATTCAGAATAGTGACTTCCGGTTGGCGGTAGCGGACATTATAATACTTCTCATTTCGTTTATCGCCAAGCCCGACATCAACTAGTATTTTTCTTTCGTTGTGAATGATCAGCAAACATCGGGTGGTGATATCAATCGTATTATTCTCGTCAGATTGGTGGTTTCTCGACCATATTGACTTTGGCACCATGCCAAACGCCACGCCTCCATCCAATTTCCAGTTGTCAGCAATAACAGTATAAAGCTTCATTTTTTTAATCTTCTTTATTTTTCTTTGATCTGATCATGTTCTCCAATACATCCCACATTTCCTGAGGAATAGCTTCTAACATGTTGAATTCTCCTGCACCTTGCAACCACTCCCCTCCATCAATGGTTACCACCTCACCGTTAATATAGGCAGAATAATCAGACATTAAATAGGCTGCTAAATTGGCTAATTCCTGATGTTCGCCTACCCTGCGCAAAGGTATTTTCTTTTTCATATCAAACTTATCTTTCAGGTCACCCGGCAATAACCTATCCCATGCACCTTTTGTCGGAAAAGGTCCTGGCGCAATAGCATTGAACCGGATACCATATTTTGCCCACTCTACTGCTAATGAGCGAGTCATTGCTAAAACTCCGGCTTTTGCAGTAGCTGATGGTACCACATAAGCAGAACCTGTCCATGCATATGTAGTTACGATATTCAGGACAGTTGCTTTCTCCTGTTTTGTATCAATCCAATGTTTACCAAAAGCCAGGGTGCAATTTTTTGTGCCTTTCAAAACAATATCAATAATGGTATCAAAGGCATTTGGCGATAATCTTTCTGTCGGACTAATGAAATTTCCAGCTGCATTATTTAGTAAACCGTCAATTTTACCATATTCGTCCAAGGTCGCTTTCAACATGTCTTCAACCTCATCATAGTTTCGCACGTCACATTGTACAGGTAATACTCTTCCACCGGTTTTTTCTTCCAATTCCAGCTTCACAGCTTTTAATTTGTCAATATTTCTGGAAGTTATTGTGACCTTGGCTCCCAGTTCCAAAAAATATGTGGCCATAGCTTTACCAAGTCCGCTTCCACCGCCGGTAATTACAATCACTTTATCTGCTAAACTGCCTTCCTTAAGCATTGGTTTTTGATATTCTTCCATGTGTTTTATTGTTAATTCAATAATTTGAGAA
>Ga0079306_1001420_pt1 | contig 15911 bp, 16 predicted proteins | sample Methanotroph_Enr_FD_79181 | JGI IMG/M metagenome (GOLD analysis project Ga0079306, IMG submission 79181) | Enriched soil microbial communities from Old Woman Creek wetland in Ohio, USA - Methanotroph_Enrichment_5 | ecosystem: Environmental > Terrestrial > Soil > Wetlands | place: USA: Ohio...
AGTTAATCGCCCGTGCTTTGGTGCTTTTCTGGTCGGATTGCTCTGGAAGACCTCCACGCCTATCGAAGATGCGGGGGCATTCGTGTGGGCAAACGTCCACACATGAACAACCGCCGCTCCGTATTCTAGCAGGGCGAACCCGCCGGTTCGGAATCGGACATGCGCCGCGAGGCATGAGCTGCTGGGTCTAGCCGCCCAACTCCTCGCCGAGAGCCCGAAGCGCCTCGATCGCGAGATCGACGTCGGCCTCGGTCAGTCCGTATCCCACGCTCAGTCGAACCGCACCCGTCTCGAGCGTCCCCACCGTGCGGTGCGCCCACGGAGCGCAGTGCAGTCCCGAACGAACGGCGATTCCGTATCGGCGGTCGAGCGCAAAGGCGAGGCGATCGGCTTGTGCCGACTCGTGCACGATTGAGACTACCGGCGCGCGGGGTTCGCCCAGAACGGGGCCTAGGACGCGGTAGCCGGGCATCGCACGCACACCCGCCATGAGCCGCCCCACGAGCTCGGATTCGTGCCGGCGTTGCTCATCGGCGTGAGCGGCAAGCCAGCGCGAAGCAGCACCCAGGCCCACGATGCCGGGCACGTTGGGGGTGCCGGCCTCGTATCTGTCGGGGCGAGCCCGCGAGCCGATCGGATGCTCGCTCTCGCCCCCGCCTCCCCCGCCAAAGATGAGTTCGTCCGGCTCACACCCGGGCGCGAGATACAACACGCCTACTCCCTGCGGGCCGAGCAGCCCCTTGTGCCCCGAGCAGGCCCACGCATCCGCTCCCAGAGTCGACAAGTCGACCGCCAGATGACCCCCGGCCTGGGCTCCGTCAACGAGCATGAGAGCGCCATGGTCGTGCGCGACATCAGCCAAGTCTCCGACGTGCTGGATCGCGCCGGTGAGATTGCCGGCGTGCTGGCACACAACGGCGCGTGTTGGTGACTCGGCGATCAGGGCTTCGACGGCACCGACATCGACGAGACCCGTCTCGTCCGCCTCGGCGAGCACTACCTCCACCCCGCGGGACGCAAGAACGTTGAGCGGCCGGGCGACCGCGTTGTGCTCGGTCGGGCACGCGATCACGCGATCGCCTGGCTTGAGCAGACCGAACAGCACGAGGTTCATCGCCTGCGTGCACCCCGGCTGGAACAGCAGGTTCTTCGTGTCCTCCACGCCGAGAAGTGCGGCGACATCTCGACGTGCGGCGTGAACCGCGCGTGCGGCTTCGATCGCCATGCTGTGGGCGCCTCGCCCGGGATTGCCGCCGAGGTCAGTCAGCGCATGGCTCATCGCCTCGACAACGACAGGCGGCTTGGGCCATGACGTCGCGGCGTGATCGAAGTAGATGGCGCGCCGCGACGAGTCCGGTGCGGACGAGGTGCTGTCTGCGGCACGCGTCATCGGCTAGTGCCCGCCACCACTCATCATCTCGGCGGCGTGCTCGAACTGGTCGGCGATGAAACCGAAACACTCCCGCGCCGCCTTCTCGGAACCAGGCAGGTTCACCACGAGGGTTCGCCCGCGAGCCGCAGCGGTTGCGCGGGACAGCATGGCGCGGCCGGTGAGCTTGAGCGACTCGGCGCGAATGTGCTCGGCGATGCCGGGAACCGGCCGGTCGCAGACAGCGTGTGTGGCCTCGGGCGTGACGTCGCGTGGGCCGAGACCCGTACCGCCGCACGTGAGAATGACGTCGGCTCCCGCGTCGGCCATCTCGATGAGCACGGCTTCGATGAGGTGCTTGTCGTCCGCGCAGACCTGGTATCCCGAGAGGGTCCAGCCGCGCTCGCTGATGAGCTTCGACAGAGCGCGGCCAGCCGTGTCCTCCGCTTCGCCCCGCGTGTCCGAGCAGGTCAGCACCGCAATCTTGAGGTCGCTCACCGCTGTGCCGCCTCTTCGATCTTGCGGCACTCGTTGGCCGACCGTACGCTCTCGGATCCGGCGAGCGAATCCGACGGCGAGCGATCGCAGGTGCCATCGCCAATCGAGACGACCTGGATCTGGTCTCCCACTGCCACGTCACCGACCTCGCGCACTACTACGAAGATGCCTTCGCGCGGCATGACGCAGTCGCCGGCCTGGTAGTAGATGGCGCACTTGGTGTGGCACACCTTGCCGATCTGGCTCACTTCAAGGACGGCGTCACCGATCCGCAGCACCGAACCCACGGGCAGCGTCATGACGTCGATACCTTCAGTCGTGATGTTCTCGGCGAAGTCGCCAGGGCCGACGTCGAGGCCCTTGGCGCGCATTTCGTCGATGGACTCGATCGCAAGCAACGAGACCTGGCGGTGCCAGTCGCCCGCATGCGCGTCGCCTTCGAAACCCCGGTCGAGGACAAGCGTGCCGCGATCGAAGCGCTGCTTGCGCACGGTCTTCTTCTCCGAGAGGTTCACGGAGACGACGCGGCCTTTCGCGCCGACTTGTTCGCTCATTCTGCCTGCTCCTCTCGCAACCACATCTTCGACGAGCCAGCCATCGCTAGCCCCCGATCTGTGACATCTGCCGGTAGGTGCCGATACGCTCGGCGTGGTTCTCGGGCTTGATGCGCAGCGCCTCGCGCACGACGGCGCGAACGTCTTCGTCTGTCCCCGTGCGCAGAACCGTACGCACGTCGAGTTCCTCATCTGAGAACAGACAGGGCCTCAGCCGTCCATCCGCGGTGAGCCGCAAACGGTTGCACTCCGCGCAGAAGTGATGCGAGAGCGGCGAAATCACGCCGACGGTGCCCTGTGCACCCGCGAACCGGTAGTACCGGGCAGGGCCCCAACCGCCAGGCGCATCCTCGCGCGAGACCGGCAGCAACTCGCCGAGACCCGCTGCAACGCCCTCGGCGGAGATCCGTTCCACGACCTCTTCGCTCGGAACGCAGTCAGCCGCGGTCCAGCCCGTGCCGCCCGTGCCGTGACAGCCCGAGCCCTCCTCGGTCTCTCCAAGCGGCATGTACTCGATGAAACGCACGTGCAGCGGACGATCGAGCGACATCTTCGCGAAGCTGAGCAGATCCTGCTCGAGCGAACGCACGACAACGACGTTGAGCTTGATCGGAGCGAAGCCCGCGTCGAAGGCCGCGTCGAGCCCGGCAATCGCATCCTGAAGCCGGCCTCCTCGCGTTATGCCCGCGTAGGCGTCCGGGTCGAGCGAATCGAGGCTGATATTGACGCGCTCGAGGCCCGCGTTTCGCAGCTCGGTGGCGAAGCGGGGCAGGAGCGTCGCGTTCGTGGTCAGCGCGAGGCTCTCGATGCCCTCGATCTCGTTGAGCCTACGCACGAAGTCGGTCACACCTTTGCGCACCAGCGGTTCGCCTCCGGTGAGGCGGACCTTGCCGATTCCCTCGCCTACGGCGATGCGGGTGAAGCGCTCGATCTCGTCGTAGGACAGGATCTCGGAGGGGTCTTTCCACTCGACGCCGTCTTCCGGCATGCAGTAGACACAGCGGAGATTGCAGCGGTCCGTCAGGGAGATCCGCAGGTAGTCGATTCGGCGGCCGTGAGAGTCGATAGCCATCAGACGCCACCTCCCAAGAAGCGCTCGACGATCAGGTCCGCCACGCCGGCGGAGCCCTCGTCAAGATCGAACACCGGCACGCCGTTGGACGCGATTTCGGTCGCCAGCTCGGCATTGTCGGTGACCAGCGCAGTCATCTCCTCGGGTGCGCAGATCAGCGAATCCGACCGTTCGCGCCGCGAGATCTCGATGCGGTTGCGGCCCGCGTGCTTGTAGCCCTCCGTGATGAGGAGGTCGCAGCCAACGTCGCGCGCGATACCGGCGATCGCGTCGAGCGGCATCTCCTGCTCGACTTCGTGGATGAGCGCAAACTTCTCAGGAGAAGAAACCATCGTCGCCGCAGCGCCCGCGCGGGCGTGGCGATACGAGTCCTTGCCTGGTACGTCGATATCGTAATCGTGAATGTGGTGTTTGACCGTCGCGACGCGCACGCCGCGATCCGCAAGCTCTCGGATCAACTTCTCGAGGAAGGTCGTCTTGCCGGAGTCACCCTTCCCTACCACAGAGACGATCGGCACCGTGTTCGGCGCGTCCGTCATGCTTACCCCTACCTTCTTTCGGCCTAGAAGCAGCCCAGATCGCAGTTGTGTACGCGTACACCAGCTGTATCGGCAGCGGCACCGGCAACCTTGTACGGTATGCCGGCATCCTCGGCGAATTTCCGCAGAACGGGACAGGTCACCTTGCCGTCAACCGCCTTGGCGAGAATCGCTTCCTGCATCTCATCCGTCACCTGAGCCGCCCAGCGCGGGTCGAGCTCCTTGGGGCCTTTGTCACTCATGGCGTGCCCTCCTCCATATCAAGCCGCACGCAGTCGACCTGCGTGCCGCAGGGGAACAACCCTTCACCTTCCGGAAGCACCACGAAGCAGTTCCCGCGGTGCGCCGCTGTCAGCAGCGCCGAGGACTGGCTCCCGGACAACGTAGCCGTGTAGCCACTCCCGTCAGACGCCAGCTCGCAGCGTCCCCGCAGGTAGTAGCGGCGATCCTGTTTCTTCTTCACATCATGCGAAAGTCGCGCCACCGTGACGGGCCGCACCAGTGCCGAGAACCCCTGCATCACACGAAGCGCCGGCCTCACGAAGATCTCGAAACCGACGTAAGTGCTCGTCGGATTGCCCGGCAGGCCGAAGAAGGGCACCCCGGCGATCGTCCCAAGCGTCTGCGGGTTGCCCGGACGCATCTTGACCTTGCAGAATGTCAGCTGCCCCAACTCCTCGAGCACCGGCTTCACGAAATCGAAGTCGCCCACGGAGACGCCCCCGCTCGTCGCGATGAAGTCGCATTCCTTGGCGGCGAGTTCGAAGGCCGCGCGGGTCGCGTCGAGGTCGTCGGGCACGATGCCGTAGCGCACCGGAATGCCGCCCGCAGCGATCACCTGAGCGGCGATCGAGTAGCTGTTCGAATTGCGAATCTTGCCGGGCCCGGGCTTCTCGGCGACCTCCACGTGTTCGCTGCCGGTCGAGAGCACTGCCACGCGGGGCCGGCGGTATACGGCGACGGTATCGTGGCCGGTCGATGCCAGCAGGCCGATGGCCGCCGGACCGAGCAGCTCGCCGGCGGACAGCACGACATCGCCCGCGCGCACCTCTTCGCCGCGGTGGCGAATGTGCTCGCCGAGCGCGGCGGCACGAGACAGAGCGACCCGGGAACCGAGGCCGCCGTCGCCGCTGACCGGGCGCGAGTACTCGATCATCACGATTGCGTCGGCACCTGCGGGGACAGGCGCGCCCGTCATGATGCGCGCCGCTTGACCAGGCCCGACCTCGCCTTCCCAGTAGTCGCCCGCAGCAATGTGGGCCACCACGTCCAGCTCGACTGGGGCGTCTTCGCTCGCGCCCGCGGTGTCGGCCGCACGCACGGCAAAGCCGTCCATCGCGGAATTGTCGAACGGCGCAACGTCGATGTCGCTCGCACAGTCCTCAGCAAGCACTCGGTACAGCGCGTCGAGCAGCGAGACTCGCTCGGCCGGCAACGGCTTCACAAAGCCGAGCACGAGCTCGAGCGCCTGCTCGACGGTCATTGTCTCAGGCATGAACTCAGGCCTCCTCGGCGGAGACGACTCGCTCCGCGGCAGTGTAGACAGTGAGCTTTCCGCCGCGGGCATAGCCCACGAGCGTGATATTCAACTCCGAGGCGACGTCGGCCGACAGATCCGTGACCGCACTCCGCGTCACCGCGATGGGCACGCGCGACTTGGCGGCCTTCACCGTCATCTCATACGATAGCCTCCCGGTCGACAGCAGTATCGCGTCCGAAGTCGGAATCCGGTCGAGCCAAGCGCGACCGAGTACCTTGTCGAGCGCGTTGTGCCGTCCCACGTCCTCGCGGACGATCTCGAGCCTGCCTTGTCGGGCGAGCCCGCACGCATGGACACCGCCACTGTCCCGGTACATCGCAGCACGCCGCGCCATTTCGCCGACAAGGTCGTAGAGTTCGTCGGCGCTCACGCGCATGTCGGATGTGACGGGCTTGAGTCCGCGCGCGTCGGACACGCTGGCAAACGTCACGCCGCGGCCACACCCGCTCGTGAGGTAACGCTTGCGTTGGTCGATGTCGGGTGCGACTTCTTCTGTGGTCGTGACCCAGACCAAGCCGCGCTTGGCGTCCGCATCGATCGAGGTCAGCGCGTCGCGGTTGGCGAGCAGACCCTCCGACCGCAGGAAGCCGGCAGCGAGGTCTTCAAGATCGCTCGGCGTGGCCTGCGTCGTCGCAATCTCCTGGTCGTTCAGATAGATGGTGATCGGCATCTCGCTGGGCATGGAGCGCGTGGATCGGCGGTTCGACACCTCCACGACTTCGAGCTTCACGCCGCCCCGCACAGAGCGGGGCTCCACGCTCTTGTCCCCGCGCACTTCGAGCAGGTCCGCCGGCGTGTTCACGTTGACGAGCGAGCGAAGATCCGGGTCGACGAGGCGCAGGGCATCGGACGGGACCTCCACCGTTCGCACGCGACCAAAGATCGCGACCGGGCGGCGGCGTCCGGTCGCAAGAATCTCACGTGCGACCGGCAAACATGCCTCTACCCGGTAGATCGCAAGAAGTGGCTCGGGACCTTTGTCGGTCATCGGAACGACCGCATCGGCGCCCTCGCGCACTTCCCACAGAGCGCGGATCACATCGGGTGTGATGTGCGGCATATCGGCACCGACCGCGAGCATCCACTCGTCGGTCGTCGCGGCAAGCGCAGTAACAAGACCGCCGAGAGGACCTTGGTACGCGACCTCGTCTCGCAGGATGGTCACGTCCGCCGGCAATCCCGCCTCGCCCAGGGCGAGCGGTCGATTCGTCACGACGAAGGTGCGTGCGCAGACCTCGCTCACCGCGTCGACTACGCGCGACACGAGCGCGCGGCCGTCCACGTCCAGCAGCGTCTTGTCGACGCCCATGCGCAGCGATCTCCCGCCGGCCAGCACTGCGGCGGTGAGGGGAAGTCGCTGTGTGATCTGCTCTTTCACGTGCTCGCGTCCTCGCGTTCGATATTGGGCTACGGAGTCGAGGCCTTCCAGCGTACCGCTGTCGCCTTGAACACCGCCAGTGCCCGCCGCCCCGGCTCCAATCCCAGATCCGCCGTGGACGACCGAGAGACAGACGCCGCAAGCCGCATACCATCGGTCTCCAACACGATATGGTTGCTGGTCCCGCGTGCCTGGACCGATTCAACGCGGACCGGCAGCTGGTTGCGCGCCGTCGACAGCGGCAGCTCTACGCCTTCTTCGAACAGGATCACGTCCTCAGGCCGAACCGAGAATTCGACGGCCGAGCCGACCGGCGCGTCTCCCGTGACAACTACCCGCACGCTGCCCGCCGCGATTTCGACGAGCCCTTCGGCGCTCCCCACGACGGTGCCTGTCTGCGGCTCCTCCATGCCAAGGAACACGGCAGTCCACTCGTCGACTGGTAGCCCCATCACCTCATCGGCCGGGCCATGGGTGACGATACGCCCTCGGTTCATGACTGCGATGTGATCGGCCACCACGATCGCCTCGTCGTGGTCGTGCGTGACCCACAGCGCCGTCGCGCCGCTCTCACGCAGAATGCGCGCGAAGTCGTGGGTGAGACGGCGCTTCAGCAGCGGGTCGAGGTTCGCGAGCGGCTCGTCGAGCAGGAGTACGCGGGGCTCGAGAACGAGGGCACGGGCGAGCGACACACGTTGTGCCTCACCTCCCGAGAGGGAAAGCGCACTCCGGCTTCCGTAGCCGGCAAGACCCACTCGGCCAAGCGCGGCCTCGACGCGCGAAGCGATCTCGGCGCGAGGAACGTGTCTCATGACGAGCCCATACGCTACGTTCTCGGCAACGGAGCCTTTGAAGAGATATGGGCGCTGGAAGACTGCAGCCATCTGGAACCGGGCGTCGCGATCGCGCCCCGTCACCGCGCGCCCGCCAAGAAGGACGCGGCCCGAGTCGGGCTGATCGAGCAGGCCGAGAATGAGCAGCAGCGTCGTCTTTCCCGATCCGCTTGGGCCGAGCAGCGCCAGAACACTGCCGGCCGGGGCCTCGACGCGCGGCACGTCGAGCGTGAAGCCGCTGCGCGGGAAGGTCCGTTGGATGTTCTCGCCGACGAGGGCAAGGGGCTCGGTCATCGAGCGCCGGCCTCCCACCGGTCCGCCGACGTCTGGAAGCCGGTAAGTACCACGTTGACGAAGATGACGATGGCCATCAACACGACTGCGAGAGCCAGAGCGGGGCCATATTGACCCTGCCGGGTGAACAGCATCATCGCCGTCGTCATGACCCGCGTGTCGCCTTCCAGGTTGCCGCCAACCATGCTGACTGCGCCGACCTCCGAGATGATCGACCCGAAGCCGCCAGCGACTGCCGCAAGCAGTCCCATGCGCGCTTCCGAAAGCGTCAAAGCGCCGATGCGCAGTTGCCCCGCTCCCAGCGAGCGCGCCTGCAGGGTCAACTCACGCGGAACGGCGGCAACCGCCGCCGCGGTGATCGCCATGACCACCGGAACGGCGATGATGAGCTGTGCGATCACGACGATCGGACGCGTGTAGAGAAGGTTCATGAAGCCAAGCGGTCCTCGGCGAGAAAACGTCATCGCGACAATGAGGCCGACAACAGTCGGAGGCAGGCCCATCCCCGCGTTGAAGATGACGAGCGCCGCACGCCGCCCCAGGAAGCGTTTCGCACCGACGATATAACCGACAGGCAACCCGATGAGCACTGCGACCAGAGTCGCCACCCCCGAAAGCAGGAGCGACGTCCACACGATCTGCCATACGTCCACGGAGCCAGAGGCGAGCATCACCCACCCCTGGCGCCATGTTTCGACAAAGAGCTGCATCAGGTTGCCTGTCGGTTGGTTGTGCTACTTCGCGTTCGGAATGAAGAGCGCCTGACCGTACTTCTCCACGCCGAAGTCCGCGATGACCTTCTGGCCTTCGGGGCCAACGATCCAGTCCGCGAACGCCTGTCCACCGGCTTCGTTCTTCGCGCTCGGGATGGCGATGACGCCGTACTGGTTGAACAGCGCCTTCTGCTTCTCAAGAACGATCTCGAGGCCAGGCAGCGACGTCTTCATCGACAGCCACGTCCCGCGGTCGATGAGCGTGTAGGCGCCCTTCTCGTCGGCCACTTTGACAGTCTCGCCCATACCCTGGCCGGTCGAGAGGTACCACGTGTCCGCTGTAGGAGTCGGTGTCGCGATCCCCGACTTCTGCCACAAGGTGAGTTCCTTGGCGTTGGTGCCCGAGGCGTCGCCGCGCGAGATGAAGATGGCCTTGCCCGCCTTGCCGGCCTTCTGAATCGCCAGCATCGCAGCGGTCGTATCGGCGGAACCCTTGACGCCTGCCGGATCGGCCTTGGGACCGACGACGACGAAGTCGTTGTACATGACGTCGCGCCGCTCCTTGGCGAAGCCGGCCGCGAGGAACTTGAGCTCAGCGGCTGGCGAATGGACGAGCAGCACGTCGGCGTCCTTGGTCTCGCCCATCTTGATGGCCTCGCCGCTTCCCACGGCAATGACCTTCATCTTGTACTGGGGGAACGCCTTCTCGAATGCCGGGATGAGCACGTCGAACAGCCCGGAGTCCTGAGTCGAAGTGGTCGACGCCAGAACGACGTCGGAGACTGCAGGCTTCTCGGTGGTGGGTGGAGTGGCCGATTTCGCACATCCTGCAACCGCGAAGACCAGCAAGACGGCGAGCAGAACGCCCGCCATGCGCCTCAACCGAGGCGCGGCACCGTGGTGGTACATGTGAATCCCCTTTCCAACGGGAGGCGGGGACGTTTCCATTCCCCACCCTATCGGCCCGGTCTCCGTGGGCGCGGTGGCGCCGTTAGGTTGATCAGGCTCGGAGATGTATGGACCGTCATCTGTGCGACGGCTGACTGCAGCGTACCTCTTTCGGTTTCAGGAGAACAAATCGAACGCTATGCCGCGAGACATCTCGTCGGAGGGTGTGGTTCGCACTCCAGCCGAGATGCCCTCCCCCGGGGAAACGCAAGCGTCGTCCGACTGGCAGCCGAGGCGCCCGTTTCTGCGGCGGGTATGTTCCACACATATGCATCCCAAGGAAGGAGCGGTTATGAGACTCTCCGCGCGGAATCAGCTCAGCGGCACAGTCACGAGCATCAAGGAGGGGGCGGTCGAGGCCCAGGTCTCCCTCGACGTGGGCGGCCAGAAGATAACCGCAGTCGTGACGATGGATGCGGTCGCCGATCTCGGGCTGGCCGTCGGCAAGACCGCCGTCGCCGTCATCAAGGCGGATCACGTCATACTCGCCGTCGAGTAGATCGACCTGAACGCGACAGGGGCGCACGTTGCCCCTGTCGCAGCACGGCGCGAGCGCCAGCGCCAATACCTGGTGGAATGCTTGGTGCCCCCAGGAGAATTCGAATCTCCGTTTCTGACCTGAGGGGCCAGCGTCCTTGGCCACTAGACGATGGGGGCGCGAACGAGGATAGCACGCCGAGCAGGACTGTGGCTCTCGCGATAGCCTACTGGGCCAAGAAGAACGCGGGCCCCTCATAGGTGTAGATGGCAGATAGCTTCGAAGCCACGTTCTCGCGCTCAGCTTCCGAATTCGTGTAGAAATGGCTGCCGTTCTTCTTGTTGAAGAAGCGATACACGGGTGTCGCACCAGCCACCGGCTTGGGGCACACGTTGTAGACGGGGCCATCGTAGGAGTACGTCGAAGCGAGAGTCGACTTCACGGTCTCGCACTCGGACGCCGAGGCTGTGTAGAAATGCGTGCCGTTCTTGCGGTTGTAGAACCGGTGAAGCGCCGTGGAGTTCGCGGCCGAGGCAACGACGCCGTAGGCGGGGCCTTCGTACTTGAAGGTGTCCGCAAGCGTGGAAGCTACAGTGTCGCGCTCGAAACCTGAGGCCGTGTAGAAGTGGGCGCCCGTACTGGGGTTGTAGAAGCGGTACACGGGGAGGGGCGACGTGACGTAGAGGTACGTGTCATCGAAGACCGCCGTCCCACCAGCACCGCCTGCGGGATTGATTGCGCCAAAGAGGCCCACGATAGTGTCCGCCCTGACCGTGCCCGCCGGCGCCGTCGCCGTCACCGACATCGCCTTGAAACCGGACGCCGCAACTCCGCTCTTGTCTCCCGTGGTCTGAACGGTCTTGAGCAGCGCACCTGACGCGTCAAAGTACTGCAGGCACAGCAGGACCGCCGACGGCTTGGAGGTCGTCTGGGCATGCGTCATGAGCGTGTAGACCTTGCCCGGCGTGACGGTCAGTTTCTCGCGGGTCTCCACGAACGTGCTCGACGTGGAAGCGATGTTCGTCAGCCCCATGGCGAATACGGGGCTCGACGATTGGTCCATGCGGATCTGCCAGCTGGTTCCCGCCCCCGTCGAACCGTAAGCCCACCACATCGGCACCCACGACGAAGGTGGCGGATCGGAGCTCTTGTTCGTGCCCTTGTTCCACACGTTGAACGAGGGATTGCGCCCCACGTACCACGGAGCCGGACTGTCGGTGATCTGGTCATAGCGATACGGGACGTAACCGTCGGAGATGTCCTTCGCGATGCTTTGGACGGTGCTCCATGTTCTCGGCGGGGTCTGCTCGTAGGAGACGTAGCTGGTGTGTGCGTCGTCGGCCCATGCATAGAACATCCGGACGTGGTAGCCCGCCTTTAGCAGGACGTCACCGGGCTGGAGTTGTTCCTTGGCTATGGGGGAAGCAATGTCATGCATGTTGGCGGTGATCCAGGCGTTGCTGCCGGTTCCCCACGCCCATGAGACGTAGCCGGAGCAGTCATTTCGCCAGCCACCAACGTACTTGGACTGGCTGTAGGGCACGGGATCGTTCATCACGCTCTGAGCGCGGGCGATGACGGCGTCTCGGGTGATGGCGGACGCGCCGGCGGGAGCGAGCAGCGCCATGAGCGCGACACTGACGATGAGAGCTGCCACCCGCGCTCCGCCCTTGCGGACCGCGCTCGCGCGTACGTGCGCTATGGGGTCAGGCTTGGTCGACATCGTTCACTCCTCCGCGCAATCAGCATGCCGCGGCGAGGCGCTTCGCGCGCCACACCCATCGATATGGTACAGCAGCGCTGCAAGCCCAGAGAGCCGGTGTCTACTTTCGGTTCTTGAGCTGGCTCACGGTGACGACCTTGTAGCCATGGTCGTGATACCAGTCCAAGATTCCCGGTAGCGCCTTGATCGTCTCTTTGTTCGTCTCATGAAGGATGAGAATGGAGCCGCTCTTGGACGCCTTCCTGATGACCCGCTTCTTGATCGCCGAAGACTTGTTGCCGCTGCGCCGTCCCCAGTCTTCGACGAGCACTCCGCCGACATTGCGCATGCCGGCGCTCTTGATTGCTCGATCCGATGCTTTGCTCTTCTGGAGCCCGACACTTCGGAACCAGACGCATTTCTGGCCCGTGCGGCCAAAGATGCGGGTGTTGGTGTCCCGGATCTCCTTCTTCGCCGCTGCGTAGCTGAGCTTCTTCCAAGGGTGGGAATTGGAGTGCTTCCAGGTGTGGTTGCCGACCTCGCCGACCTCAAGCAGGGAGGTGGGGTCGAACGCGCCCTTGGTCATCCGCTTTCCCACAAAGAAGAAGGTCGCCGATGCGTCGTGGGATCGGAGAATCTCAACGACCTTTGGGTTGTTGCGAGATGGCCCGTCGTCGAACGTGAGGGCAATCACCTTTCGCGATGCAAAGGCCGGCTCAGCAAAGAGCGCGAATACCAGGACGGTGACCAACATCAGGGTGATCCGCTTCATCGTCACGTCCCAGCGAACAGCATCGAATCAACCCGCGTCCGCGGATTGCTCCGCGAGTGTATCAGAGCCGAACAACCCCGCGGTCGCCGAGAAGGACCGTCGATGTGCAGGGCAACTCGGACCCTCGCTTGGCACCGCACCTGCTGTTGCCTGCAGAATGAGAGGGGCCTGCTCCGCGGGAGCCTTCACTGCTCGGCACACCGCCAAGAGGATATGATGTTGAATCGCTTCCTTCGAACCCGAAGCTCCTCCCCGGGTTCCTGACGACCTGGACGTGACATGCGCAAGACCCTGGCCTTCGTCTTCGCCGGTCTGCTGCTGCTAGCGGCGGGGTGCACTTGGTCGACCAACGCCGGACTCGCGGGCATAGGCAAGAGCACGGCAACTCCGCGCTCCAGCGCGGCGAGTTCTGCTGCTTGGGCATCGGCCGGATTGCCCCTCGCCCGGCGCGGTCCGGTCCCTGGCTGGGCTGTTCCCTACGAGAAGAAACTCGTGGTCGGAGTCGTGACCAAGCGCAAAGCGGTGGCGCTGACCATCGACGATGTCGGCGCCGAGGAGATGAAGCCGCTGGTCGATGCTCTGGTCGCCAACAAGCTTCACGCGACTCTCTTCTGCATCGGTTCGCGCATGACTACCGAAGCAGCCGCCTACGCCGCGGCCGCCCCCGGAATCGAACTCGCGAACCACTCGTGGGAGCACAAGTCCATCGGCTGGTATCGCCCGCTCGCCGCCAACGAGCAGATCATGCGGACCGCTCGGCTCATCAAGGCGGGTTCGGGTGAGTGGCCACTGTGGTATCGCTCGCCGTTCCAGCTCTACCAGAGCCAGGGTAGAAGAGCCGTGGCCGACGCCGGAATGGTCGCGGCCGGGGTGTCGAACGACCCGCTGGATTATCCCGGCTACACAGGTGCCACGCTGGTCAGCCGCATGAGCCGGAACCTGAAGCCCGGGCAGATCATTCTCATGCACCACTACCCCCAGACCATCGCGACGTTCCCCGCGATCGCCGATGAGTTGCGACGCCGAGACTACGAAGCGCTGACGCTGTCGGAGCTCGCGCAGCTGGGCCCCCCGGCGACCACCAAGTGGCAGCTCGAACCCTTCGCCCGCTTCTTTGGCCACTAGGTCCGTGAGGCGAGCCTTCGCGCGAGGAACCGGTTCTAGGCGTCGGTGAAGGCGAACCCGCGCTCACGGAACAGCCTGACGCACACCGCCGCAACTTGCGGGTGGTACCTCGTCCCCGCACCGTCTTCAATCTCGGCCAAGGCGGGCCCGACGCCCAGCGCCGGCCTGTGGGGCCGCGCCGAAGACATGGCTTCGACCACATCCGCCACCATGAGGATATTGCTTCCCATGAGGAGCTGGTCTCCCTGCAGCCCGCGTGGATACCCCGAGCCATCTAAGCGTTCGTGGTGCTGGTAAACGAGTTCAGTGATCTTCTCGTCCATCCCGGCCGCAGACAGAATCTCGTAGCCCGCCCGGGAGTGGTCCTTGACGATTTCGAACTCGATCGAGGACAGCTGGCCCGCAATACTCAGGATCTCTGCAGGGACCGACACCTTGCCTATGTCGTGTATGAGCCCCGCCAGCCGGATATCGGTGACGTCGGCTTCAGAAAGGTCCATTTCGATCGCGATGGCGGTAGCCAGCTCGGAGACGCGCCGCTCGTGACCCGTGGTGTACGGGTCGCGGCTCTCAGAGACGTGGCCGATCACGTTTATGACGGCCTGCAGCGTCTTGGCCTGGGCAGCCTCGTGCTCCTTGCGTCGCGTTATGTCGCGTACCGAGCTCAGCAGCGCAGTCTGCCCGTCGGCGACGACCGTCGCCGAGCAGATCTCCACGGGGAACAGCGTGCCGTCGCTGCGCCGGTGCTGGGTCTCGTACGGCACACCGTATTCCACGGCGGGCGCCCTCTGCCCACCTGATTCATCTGCGGCCGGCGGTCCGCTGAGATCGCTCACGTTCATGGCACGCATCTCGTCGAGCGACCGTCCGTAGTGCCCGAGGGCGGCGGCATTGGCGTCGAGGATGAGTCCGTCGGTGCCCACAAGCAGGAGCCCATCGGCGAGACAGTTGACTGCCCCGCCGGAGATGAACTGATCGATTCTCACAGACACTCACTTTCGCTAGGTGATCCGACGACTGCACCCGCACTATGTTGATCCGAGACGCGCAACACATCCATTCTCCGTGAGGTCTCTACCCGACCATGCGGCGACCGCAGCGCCGCCAGGCAGCGTGTTCCGCCGCGGTTGCCGCCGAACGCGCGGGTATACTGGCCCCGGCTCGGGGTGCGACTTCACCACACGTCGCCGACGTGGCGCGAATCTTGCGCGGTTGCCAGACGGATGATCGAGCTACGAGAGGGGCTTGGTTGGCACACATCGACACCAAACGCGATCAACGGCCGCGCTCAACTCGACGCGAACGATCTTCGGCCGCGAACTCTCGCCGAGGCGCGAGGCGACGCTACACGACGTGGATCGCGCTCGTGGCGCTGACGCTGGCGCTTGTCGCCGGCGCGGTATCCATCGTTCGCGCGGTGCGGGCGCCACGCCCGCAGACGGCCGCGCCGCAGGCCGCACAGCAGATGCCCCTCGAGGATCCCGCGAAAGCGGCTCCTCAGGCCTCCCCCACGACCTCCTCGGCCCAAACGCCCGCGGTCCAGGAAGCCGCCGACCCGGACCCGGCCTCCGGCTCGGCATCTGACCAGGCGGTTCCGGTCCTCATGTACCACCACATCATGCCGCAGCCGAACAACTCCATCGCCATCACCCCGGCCACGTTCGACGCGCAGATGAAGTACCTGCACGACAACGGCTGGCACCCCGTCTCCATCGCGCAGTTCAACGCGTTCGTTGAGAAGGGCGAGCCCCTGCCCGCCAAGCCGGTTCTGATCACATTCGACGACAACCGCATGAACCAGCTCACCTACGGCGTACCGATTCTGAAAAAGTACGGATTCACGGCGACCTTCTTCGTCGTGAAGAAGTGGGTGGACGCCACGAGCTCATCGTTCATGCACGAATCCGAACTCAAGCAGCTGATAGCCGATGGGTTCGACGTGGAATCGCACACCACAAACCACATCCAAATCCACCCCTCCAAGTTGAAGTCGACCGGGAAGACGGAGAGCTACTCGTCGATGAAGTCGCGCTACTGGGAGCCCACCGAGGGCATGCGCACCTGGATGGACGCCACATTCGACGGCAAGGTGACCG
>Ga0079306_1001421_pt1 | contig 15904 bp, 14 predicted proteins | sample Methanotroph_Enr_FD_79181 | JGI IMG/M metagenome (GOLD analysis project Ga0079306, IMG submission 79181) | Enriched soil microbial communities from Old Woman Creek wetland in Ohio, USA - Methanotroph_Enrichment_5 | ecosystem: Environmental > Terrestrial > Soil > Wetlands | place: USA: Ohio...
AAGCTAATTTGAAGGCTTTGCCATCTATAACCGGACCAGCTTTCAAAATAAACAGAACCTGGTCATAGTCATTCAGATCGGATATTTTCAATTGAGCAATGTAAGTTTCTATAAGATTGCCATTGCTTTTTATACCCGCTTTTATCCTTCTTGAAATGTAATCCTTCAGAAAAGCTGGGTTGTTTTTTCCGGCATCATACTCTCTGTCATACTCAGCCAGGGACTTTTCCTTAGTTTCGGCAATGGCTTTGTCGGCCATAAACAACAGTGGTTCGGGCTTGGACAGAAAGGCAATATCTGAAAACATAAAACCACCCTTAGAATCCAGAAAAAGAAAAGAAGGAAAGCGTTTTATTCTGTATTCCCTGACAATTTTAAGGGCAACAGCTGTATCGGACATGTCTACCTTATAGTTGATGAAACAGCTGTTAAACCTCTTAACAACCCTTTCATCCTTTATTCCTTCCAGATAATCAGGAGTTGCTGACTGTAGCTTGATGGTTATTAAAACAGCAAGGGGTTTCTTCTCAAGAATGGCCAACTGCTTAGCGTTTTCAAACGACGATTCGTATTTAATGCCTTGCGCCAAAAGTGTGGAAGAGCAAAAAATAGCGATAAAGAAAATTGCGAAAAGGCGTTTCATATTTCTCTCAATCAGGATTATAGGACAAATCTAACAATTTTGAATTGGATTTTTTGCATAAATAATACTCTTTTCAGAAAAGGATCATAATTTATATTGCAAAACGACTATTCCACCATCAAGTAATGTAGATTCAGACCAATAACTTATCTCCACCACTAACCAACAGAGTGTTTGGTCAACGACCAATGGCTGTGAATGATTTTCCACTCATTATTTTCTTCAAGCCTGTACACTTCTGTACAATTCTCTTTCCAGAGCGTTTTACCTGAGTATGAGTGCAGATTATAGGTAAGAACAGCCATTGTACCGCTTGATTGTACAACCGGATTTAAGATTTCGAATTTATCCATTTTTACCTTTCCTCTCATGCTTTCATAAAACACTTTTATCTTGTCCCAGCCATCAATCCGCCTTTCATGGGCCGGGTCGAAATAAGTAAAATCTTTAGAATAGAGGTCAAGATAGGGAGAGGGATTGCCATCGTGCCATGCTTCAAGAGCTTTTGTCTCCAAAGCAATGATTGCTTCTGTAATAGTGAGTTTATCCATGATATTTCATATATGATTGATAATTATTCTATTTCAAGACTTATCCTCGTGCTTTTAATTGCTGTTGACGGCAATAAATAATACCGTGCGTGTATTATTATTAATTAATCAATTGTCATTTCTCAAAATTAGCAAAAAAACCTTTCGTGCGTAAAAGCTTACTCACGAAAGGAATTTTCAATTTAACATTTTAACATGCCTTAGATCTTCTTTCCGATATAAAACATATAACCATAGTATGCTTTATATTTGTAATATAACTCGGCTTCATATCGCATAGAATCAATAAATTCTTTCACGGTATTGTTACCCTTATATTTCTTCAGAAAGTATTCTCTTCTGGATGTTTGCCAGGAATAATAGTCTAACCAAATAGTATCGGGCAAGATATAAGTGGCAACCGGTAGATAGCCTGCTTTTTGCATTTGAGCAACCTTGTTGGGGATTGTATCTATTTCGGGATAGATTTTTTGCCAGAAATCCTGAATTTCTGCAGGTCGCTCTTCGCTAAACCAAGTGTTTTCTGTAACTGCAATATATCCGCCCTTTTTCAGAAACTTTCTCCACTCGTTCAGCCCACGCTCAAACCCAATGTTATAAATCGCACCTTCAGACCAAATCAAGTCTAATTCTTCTTCTCGAAACGGAAGATTTTCCATATTGCCGACAATACCTTTAACTCTATCCTGAAGATTTTTGATTTGGGCATTTTGGTTGAATTGACTTATAAAACCGGACCAGGCATCAACACCTATGATTTCACACGGTGTGTTTTCTCCTAATACCATTGTTTGACCACCTGTTCCACAACCTATATCGGCAATTTTGGACCTTTCGGTAAGACCGCCTATAAAACCCAATGCTTTAATGGTTTCTTCGGGACTTCCAGGACCTTGACGTTCTGTTTTTGAGAAAAAATCATAGATAATATTCAGGTCAAATTCGTGAATTGTATGTTTTTCGTTGTTCATTTTCTTTTGTTTTGTTAAATTAATTTAATAGAAAACTGTTCTCGAAAAGGGTTATCCGAGAACAAACAAAGAGACAATATGTACAAAAAGCACAGACTGTTTACAGAACAATATCCGAATTAAAGATAAACATCCAATTGTTTTAGTGGGTACAAAGGTATAAAAAGCAATTAAACCGGAAAATTATCAGAGACTACTCAACTGCTTAAATCTGGTCTTATATGCCTAATCTACCATATACTATAAATTGGCAGCAAAACTCAAAAGCAGCCGAAATATTGAATCGTAAAATTGCTTAATTCGCCTGTTTATAAAAAGGTCAAGCCTATTTTTCTATTCAAGCCTTTCTCAAATATCCGGATCAAAGTTGAAAGCTGAATGTTCCCTTTTCCATTTTCAACCTTTGAAATATAACTTTTCTTTGTACCAGCTCTCAATGCCAATTCTTCCTGTGTTAAATTCGCCTGTAGTCTTGCCGATTTCAGCATCTCGCTCACTACGAACATTTGAGCACGTTCTTCATATTCATTGCGACTTTCGGTTCCCAATTTGCCGTGTTCAAGTTCTATCAAATCATCAAAATTCGTTATGTTCTTGTAATCCATTATTTTATGTCGTTTTTTTTAGTTTGAAAATATTCAGTCTTTAATCGCATGGCTCGTTCAATTTCTATTTTTGGTGTTTTCTGTGTTTTCTTCTGAAATCCGTTGAAAAGTACCACCAATTGTCCCTGATCAAAACAACAGAATATTCGGTAAATATTAGATTGATACTCAACTCGTATCTCAAATAGCCCTTCATAACCTGTCATGGGAGCCAGAAACTTTTCTGGTACTCTTTCAACCTGTTTTATTAACTCTAAAACATACTTCACTTTTTCTTTTGCCTTGTTATCCAATGTCTTATAAAACTCAATGAAGTATTCTTTGTAAAATATAATTGTTCTTGCCATAGTAAAAAGTAATCTACAAAGATAACAATGTTTTTAAAAGTTATCTCAAGAATGAACTTTATTTTTTTTCTTGGATATGTGTTTATAAAATAACAATAAATTATCAGAGACTACTCAATTGCTTAAATCTGGACTGATATGCCTGAAGGTAATTGCGTTTGAAACGGTCGTTCAGGTAGGAGCGGTTGGGCACCCACTCAATGAGTGTAGCGTATAAAATACAGGATAGGGAGCAGAGTTTGAAGATGCTTATCTGGAGGAATTGGGTACCCACTCAAGGGGCGAAGTGCGTAATTCCGGGATACGGTGCCAGGCAAGATTTAGGATACGAGTTACCGGTAAGAAACTAGCTATTTCTATAGATTACCCATTTGCATAAAAATTTGATTGTGTAATTGCCCTCGTGGGCATTGCATTGAGCAATTGGGCACCCGCTTAGTGAATGAAGCGTAAAAAAACGAGAGTGTCGACCGGTATCTAATTTGCACTAGCATACTTTCGGTCGACACCTTTGTTTTTTAGCGAAATGAGCGTTAAGTGGGTAAACCCGGTGCACGCATCGAAGAACCCCTCTCCCTACCGGAAAACAAAGCCTACAATTTGCGCCCCTCAGTTACTCACGAATAGCCTTGATCCCCGGCAACTCGATGCCCTCAAGATATTCCAGCATCGCCCCACCACCAGTGGACACATAGCTCACCTTATCGGCAAAACCCATCTGCGTAACAGCAGCAACAGAGTCACCACCACCAACTAAGGTAAACACCCCATGTTTGGTGACGTCAGCAAGCATAGTAGCAATTTTCTTGGTCCCAACAGCAAACTTCTCCATTTCGAACACACCAACCGGACCGTTCCACAGAATAGTCTTGGAAGCCCTTAGAACAGTTTCCCACTCCTTAAGAGTAGACTCAGCAGCATCCATACCCATCCAACCATCAGGAATCTCAGAATCCAGACAAACCTTGGTGTTGGCATCATTGCTGAAAGCATCGGCAATTACAACCTCGCCCGAGAAATACATTTTCACGTTTTTAGCCTTGGCCTTTTCAAGAATAGAGAGAGCAAGCGGCATCTGATCCTCTTCGCAAAGAGAACTACCGATTTTGCCACCCTGAGCCTTAACGAAGGTGTAAACCATACCACCTGCAATAATCATATTGTCAACAACATCGAACAACTTCTCGATAATAGCAATCTTGGTAGAGATTTTGGCACCACCAAGAATAGCAGTAACCGGATGAGCAGGAGTCTTGAGAACCTTGTCAATAGCAATAATCTCGCCCTCCATAACATACCCGAACATTTTATCATTAGGGAAGTATTTGGCAATAAGCGCAGTAGAGGCATGTGCCCTGTGAGCGGTACCAAAAGCATCATTTATGTAACAATCGGCATAAGAAGCCAGTTTTTTAGTGAAATCTTTCTGTTTCTCTTTCATGTCGGCCTTAGCAGCCTTTTTAACATCCTCAGGAGCATCTTCAGCCAAGTCGCGAGGCTTTCCCTCCTCCTCAGCATAGAAGCGAAGGTTTTCAAGAAGCAGAACCTCACCAGGTTTAAGCGTCTTAGAGAGCTCAACAGCATCGGCACCCATACAGTCTGTGGCAAACTTGATTTTTGTACTAAGCTTCTCTTCTATTGCAGGGATAATATGTTTGAGTGAGTATTTACCGGTTGGACCCTTTGGCCTGCCAAGGTGCGACATTATAATAAGCGAACCACCACCTGCAAGAACCTTTTTTAGTGTTGGAATTGCTGCACGGATACGGGTATCGTCAGTAATCTGAAATGACTCATTCAGTGGAACATTAAAGTCTACGCGGACAATTGCTCTTTTGCCGGAGAAATCGTAATTATCAATCTTTTGCATAAGGAAAAGTATTAAGTTGGTACTATTTTGTCGGGGCAAATTTAGGAATAATCTGATTATAATTACTAACTTCGGCCCGATATAAATGGTATAGATTAAGAATAAAGAGATATGTTGCTGGAGTACCCTGTTAAATGGAACGATTACGAATTGATAGATTCGGGTGATTTTGAAAAACTCGAACGGTTTGGCGGGTACTATCTTATAAGGCCTGAACCAAAAGCATTGTGGGGAAGAACTTTGTCTACAAAAGAGTGGATGAGCATGGCGCATACACGGTTTACCACCGGCGCCGGTTTCGGAAGCTCTGGCAAGGAGGATTCGGGTACATGGCACATGCTCAAGAAGATGGATGAACAGTGGGTGATAGCATACAATCGTGCAGAGTTTTCATTCAAATTGCGCCTCGGATTGACAGCCTTCAAGCATGTGGGAGTATTTCCCGAACAGGCTCCTAACTGGGACTACATCTACACCAAGACAAGGGAGGTAGGAAACGCCAATCCCGGGTCGAAACCTAAAATCCTTAACCTTTTTGCATACACCGGCGCCGCCAGTCTGGCAGCAAACTGCGGTGGGGGCGACGTTACTCATCTGGACTCCGTTAAGCAGGTGGTTAACTGGGCAAGGGTAAACATGGAGATAAGCAAGCTCGACAATATCCGTTGGGTAATTGAGGACGCTCTTAAGTTTGTGAAGAGAGAGGCCCGCAGAGGCAATATTTATCAGGGAATCATTCTCGATCCGCCTGCCTACGGACACGGCCCGGATGGGGAGAGGTGGAAGCTGGACGAGCTGTTGTTTGAGCTGCTGAGGGAGGTTGCCTCGATACTTGCACCCAAGGACAGCTATGTTGTGTTGAATCTATACTCAAACGGCTACTCTGCTGTTTTGGCCGACACTCTTATAAAGACAGCCTTCAGACTCAACGGAACGGCTAAAAAGGGGGAAGGATCGGACAAAAAGAACTTTGAACTGACGTACGGAGAGCTTGTGTTGCAGGATAAATTTGAAAAAGCATTACCATTAAGTGTATTCACACGTTTAAAAAGATAATCTATGAACAGTCTTCTGGCAATTACCTGGGGTCCGTCACCTGAACTTTTTTCTTTGGGACCAATTCATATAAGATATTACGGCATTCTATTCGTGTCGGGATTCATTATCGGTTTTTACATTTTCCTTTGGTTCTTCAAACGGGAGAAGCTTCCGGCAGAGATTCTGGACGTGTTGCTTTACACACTGCTGGGTTCAGCTGTGATTGGTGCCAGAATTGGCCATTGCTTCTTTTACGAGCCCGAATACTACCTTGCCCATCCGCTTGAAATCTTAATGATATGGCACGGCGGTCTCGCCAGCCACGGTGGAGCCATTGCAATTCTGATAGGGATGTGGTGGTACGTTAAGAAGTACGGCAAAAAATACAACTTCGACTTCTGGTGGCTCATGGACAGGATTGGTATTCCGACTGCTCTTGCCGGTGCCCTCATAAGGCTGGGCAACCTCATGAATTCTGAAATTTACGGTAACCCTACCGACATGCCTTGGGGGTTCATCTTCACACTAAGGGGCGAGACCATTGCCAAACACCCAACACAATTGTACGAGTCTCTCTCATATCTGCTTCTTTTTGGAATACTTATGTTTATGTACTACAAGTTCCTTCCAAGACTTAAAAGAGGAACACTGTTCGGCATCTTTCTGATCGGCCTTTTCGCGGCCCGTTTCTTCATCGAATTTGTAAAGGAGCCTCAGGTTGCATTTGAGCAGGGAATGACATTGAACATGGGTCAGATCCTGAGCATTCCTTTCATTCTTGGAGGCGTGGCGCTTGTGGTTTACAGCGTTCTAAAGGGCAAGCCAGCCGTAATAGAACAAAAGATTGTTGGTTCTTCAAGAAAATAAACTCAAAAATTTGGTGAATATTGCTTAAATGTTTATTTTTGGAAAAATAAGCATGTTTTATTATGCTTATTATGACAAATAGGGCAATGTAAGAAAGGTGTTAAACCATTAATAGGCATATTATGGACTTTAATCAAATTTTAAGAGAACAAATTCTAACCAGACTACGGTATGATAATCCCTGGTGGGTATCAGGCAAGATTCCCTCAGACTTTAGTGCAATGAAACACAGATCATACATGGATCTCTTTTATCCGATGGTTTATGATATATCTGTCCGCAGGAGTATTATCCTTATGGGGCCTCGTCGTGTTGGTAAAACAGTAATGATTTACCAAACAATCGAAAAATTGATAGAAGAAGGAGTTAATCCTCAGAAGATTATTTATGTGTCGGTAGAGACACCGATTTATAGCAATATCTCTTTGGAGGAGTTATTCTCATTAGCCAGGCAGGCATTGGTTCAAAAAGAGAATTATGATGGATTTTATGTTTTTTTTGATGAGATACAGTATCTCAAGGAATGGGAACTTCATTTAACCTCTCTTACAGATAGTTATCGTCAAACAAAATTTATAGCATCCGGCTCAGCCGCCGCAGCACTTAAAAAAATGAGTGTAGAAAGTGGCGCGGGCCGATTTACAGACTTTATGCTTCCTCCTCTGACGTTTTTTGAATACATAAATCTGCTCGGTTACGAAAATCTTATAATACCTAAGACAATTGATTGGGCTGGTAAGGAGAGACCATTTTTTGACACTATAGATATTGACAAGCTTAACGACCATTTTTTGAATTACATCAATTATGGTGGATATCCGGAAATTCTGTTTTCTCAAAAGATGCAGTCGGATCCCGGCCAATATATATTACACGATATTGTTGACAAGGTATTATTGAGAGATTTGCCAAGCCTTTATGGGATAAGTGATACACAGGAGTTGAACAGATTGTTCAACTATATAGCGTTCCGTTCAGGAAGTGAATTTTCCTATGATAATATTTCTAAAGAATCGGAGGTTAAAAAGGAGACTCTTAAAAAGTACATACAATATCTAGAAGCGGCATTCCTTATAAAAGTTGTGTATAAAACCGACATGAATGCACGTATGTTCCAACGAATAACATCATTTAAAATTTATCTGACAAATCCATCATTGCGTTGTGCTCTCTTTTCTCCGTTAAAGGATGATGATGAGGCAATGGGCAATATGGTTGAAACAGCTATCTATGCACAGTGGATACAGAGAGATAACAATAAAGTCTATTATGCCAATTGGTCCTCTGGTAAAAAAGAAGGAGAAGTTGATATGATAGGACTTGATATGACAAAGCTAAAACCAGCCTGGGCAGTTGAAATAAAATGGTCCGACAGATATTATGAAAGGCCGGCAGATTTAAAATCAATGCTTCAATTTGTTGAATGCAATAATATTGAAGAAGCAATAGTAACCTCCAAAAAACGCTATGGGCGCAGAGACCTGAATAGGGTTTCTCTGCAATTTATTCCATCGGCAATCTATGCCTACATAGTTGGCAAAAACACAATCGAACAGAAGCATCAAGCCTTGGGACTTTAATAAACCCAAGATTACATTCGGTCGCTCTCACGTCTAAGGTCGTTCTCCTTTATTGTGTGTCGCTTGTCATACTCGCGCTTTCCTTTGGCCAGGGCTATGTTCAGCTTTGCATAGCCGTTCTCCGCAATAAAGAGTCGGGTGGCTACAATTGTGAGCCCCTTTTCGCGGGATCCTCTGTGGAGCCGGTTCAACTCGCGTTTTGAAAGAAGCAGCTTGCGGTCCCTTTTAGGATCGTGCTGATTGAATGAACCCCACCAGTAGTCGGCAATATGCATGTTCTTCACATATAGCTCCCTGTTGGCAAAATAGCAGTAAGCGTCTGCAATGGAGGCCTTTCCGGCACGTATCGACTTTATCTCGGTCCCTGACAAGACAATACCGGCAGTGAAGCTCTCTATGAATTCATATTCGAAAGAGGCCTTCTTGTTTTTAATCTCTATTTTACTTTTTGCTTTTGGCATGGGAGTGCAAAAATAGTGTAAATTTGTGGAATGAACCACGATTTGATCTGTATATTGGGGCCAACCGCCTCGGGAAAGACTAAATATGCTGTTAGATTGGCACTTGAGACAGGTGGCGAGATTATCTCTGCCGACTCGAGACAGGTTTATCGCGGGATGGATATTGGCACGGGAAAGGATCTGTCGGAGTATACAGTGAATGGGGTTCAGGTTCCTTATCACCTGATAGACATTGCCGATGCAGGGGAGAAGTACAATCTTTTTCAGTTTCAGAAGGACTTTGAGCGGGTTTACAACGACATCAGGTCGAGGGGTCGGTTGCCGATCCTGTGCGGGGGTACGGGCCTGTATATTGATGCTGTCACAAGGGGATACTCTTTGGCTGAGGTTCCGGAGAACCCGGAGCTAAGGGCAGAAATGGAGAAGTTTTCGATGGAGGAGCTGTCGGCCAGACTGGAGGGGATGAAGAAGATGCACAATAAATCAGACATAGATAGTAAAAAGAGGGTGATAAGGGCTTTGGAGATTGAGATCTACCGGCAAAACTCTCCCGTTGAATATGTGCAGACAGCTCCCATAAATACAAGATTTATAGGAATTTCTGTGAGCAGAGAGGAGCGGAACGCAAGGATTGACAAGAGACTCAGGGAGAGGCTAGAGGGTGGAATGATTGATGAGGTTCGCAGACTCCTTGATTCGGGAATTTCTCCGGAGGATTTGATTTATTACGGGCTGGAGTACAAATTTGTGACGTTGTTTATATTGGGCAGACTTACTTACGAGCAAATGGAGGGGCAACTCGCTGTAGCAATTCATCAGTTTGCAAAGCGTCAGATGACCTGGTTCAGGGGGATGGAGCGTCGGGGAGTAAGGATAGAGTGGGTGTAGAGATGAAAGAGCGACATAAACAAACAGTTGTATTAGAAACTTACCTTAAACAATATGATAACTTTTGTAGTAGCTGTTTTGCTTCTTATTAGGGCATACTTTACCGACGGAAAGCTATATTGATTATATTTTAAACAGAAAGAAAAAATGAAAAAAATCTATCTACTGATTATTTTACCCCTTTTTGCGTTGTGCTTTTGTAATGCTGTCGATGGGCAGAGTGCAGGAAAAATGAAATATACCGATGCCAGGGAGCTTATGCTTATGGGAAAGGGCTTTGATGTTACCGAGTCTTATTACAGCAGGTTGCCTTTGAGTGGCAAGGATGGCTTCAGAAAGGAACTCTGGAGTCTGGCGAAGAATTCTGCCGGCCTTGCAGTGAGGTTCTCTTCTAACAGCACATCCATTGCTGTCCGTTGGACTGTAATGACAAATATGTCTATGAACCACATGGCTGCGACCGGCATCAAGGGTGTCGACCTCTATTCGCTCGATAACGGTAAGTGGTATTTCGTGGGTACCGCAAGGCCCACCGACAAGGAGAACAATGCCGTTGTTATCAAAAACATGACCGCTAAGCAACGGGAGTACATTGCCTACCTTCCGCTTTATGATGGTACCGAGAGTCTCTCTTTTGGGGTGGATTCTCTGGCAACAATTGGGATGCCTCAGGAGAAGGTTTTACTGAAAAGTGAAGACGGGGGTGCCATTCTGTTTTACGGAACAAGCATTACACAGGGTGGATGTGCATCGCGTCCGGGTATGGCCTATACGGCTATTCTGGGGAGGATGTTGCAGAGGGAGACAATTAATCTGGGGTTCTCGGGTAACGGACGGATGGACAAATCGATGGCTGAGGCTATCTGCAAGGTGAATGCTCAGACTGTTATTCTTGATTGTCTGCCAAATACTAATGCGCAGATTGTAAGGGATAGTGCATACAATTTCATCAGGATGATTCTGGATGCAAAACCGGGAGTTAAAATCTACATGGTGGAGAACCCCGTCTTCCCCACTTTGAAGTTCGACCAGAAAACTGCAGCCGAACTCAACGAAGAGAACATCGAGTGGCGAACTGTCTATCAAAAGCTTAAAAAAGAGAAGTTCCGCAATGTCTACTTCATTCCGGGTGCAAAGCTTGCCGGTTGTGACGGAGAGGGCACCGTTGACGGCGTTCACATGACCGACCTTGGATTCTTGAGGTACGCTGAGGAGTTTGCGAAGTATCTGCGGTAAAGGAGTTAGCGAAATAAAAACTTCCTTGAAGTTTTTCATAAACAGCTTATCTACTGTTGCTTATAAAATATTTTCAATCAACATTAAATGGAAAATATTTTATATATGACTGACAATTTGTTCCTTGCAAAAAACTTCAAGGGAGTTCTTTTTGAAGTTTCCCACATGGTTAAGTACAATATAATCAGTATGAAAGAAAATATTTTTCATAATTCAGGTTATGATAGCTCTAATACAATGTTTACAGGATTGCCAACTTAAATAGGTTGTTAAATATATTGTCAACGACAGGAAAAACACCATTGACGCTGGTATTACATTGGTATATATCACATATTCAAGTATATACGCATTATGCTGATTATCAGACCATTTTTTAAATATTTGTAAATCACGCATATACTAACCCCTCTGGCAGAGTCTCTGCCAGAGGGGTTAGTAATTCGCTAGAAATGAGAAATATGCGCATTCGAGTACTAATCAGTCGTTTACTAAGTGCTCTGCCAAAGATGTTAGTAGGGGAGTTTCGGGAGGATTTACGAGCAATTCAAACTGAAATAAATAATATCTATGTCTAGAGCCCCCGGTACTGAAACACTCTTAGGTCGAACTGTCCAACCACCGCCATTACGTGGTCGAAGATATCGGACTGTACATTCTCATAGTAGACCCAATCCTTGACGCGGGTAAAGAAGTAGAGTTCCAGGGCGATGCCCTTTTCTGTGGGTTGCAGCTGGCGGACCATGCAGGTCATTTCGTGGTTGACTTCCGGATGGTGTTCCAGGTAGTTCTGTATGTAGGCGCGGAATACCCCTATGTTTGTCTGGCGGCGGCCGTTCACCAGAACGGTATCGTCGGTTTCGTTTTCGCTGTTGAACTTCTGAATCTCCTTTTCGGTCTCCTCCATGTACTCTTTAAGGTACTTGATTTTTCGGAATCTCTCTAGCATTTCAGGTGTGCAGAAGCTTATGCTTGTCATGTCGAGTATTATCGAACGCTTGATCCGCCGGCCGCCGGACTCCTGCATTCCGCGCCAGTTCTGGAAAGATTCGCTCACAAGTGCGTATGGGGGAACAGTAGTTATGGTGTTGTCGAAGTTGCGGACCTTAACAGAGTAGAGACTCACCTCCTCCACGTTGCCGTCGGCTCCGTATTTGGGAACTGTTATCCAGTCACCCTGACGAAGCATATCATTAGAAGAGAGTTGCCAGCCTGCCACAAATCCGAGGATTGTGTCCTTGAAAACCAGAATGAGTATTGCCATTGATGCGCCCAGCCCGGCAAAAAGAGCTGTGAACGAGGTGTTTAAAAGGATGCTTAGTAAAGAGATCCCTCCTACAAAGTAGGCAATTACGGCCACAATCTGGAAGATTATCTGGATTGGCTTGTTGGAGTAGTCTTCAGATTGTGAATATATTTTGGTCATCGCCTTTGTTGCAGCATGTATTGCGCGGATGATTGCGTAGACAATATATATGAGGGCGCCTTTCTCAAAGATAGTCACCCATAACAATGACTTTAGAGCTATTGGAGCACAAAGATAAAATACAATGCCCGGGAAGATGTGGGCGAGAAACTTGAACACCTTGAACTCTACAAAAATGTCGTCCCAGATAGCTGTAGTGAATTTTGCAACATGACCCATTACCCGGTGAAGTATGAACCTTGAAATGAGATCGACTCCGTATGCGAGTAAAAAGAGAAGCGTAATGCTTATGATTTCGTCGAGCCAGCTTGCGACTACCGAAGAAACCCCCCAGTCGATAAGCATCTGGTATATTCCGTCAACCACCCCGAAGAGTGCCGTTGCCCTTGTTGTTATTGCATTCTCTATCATGCTTAAGGAATTTTAATGTCAATAATATTCTGACGGCAAAGATATGAAAAAACCAGTGTATAAAATTTGGGTTATATTTTGGCAGATATAAATTCGTGAACTGGAAATACGAAAATATAGGCTTTCCAGTTCCCTATTTTACAATAGCCTGAACACCCTTCTCGCGGAATATTTCTACACACTTCTCAATTGTCTGGTCGGATGGCCGGGCCATAGGTATGTTGTTGGGGTTGTAGATTGTTCCCAGTCGGGTGTGCTTTCCGGTGGCGATATCGTGGTAGGGCAGTAGCTCGACTGTGCGTTTTTTATGGCCGGGCAGGGAGGATAGAAATATGGCGGTGGCTTTGATGTTCTTTTCGTCGGCATTTATTCCCTCAATCAACGGAATACGGGGGATAAATGCAAACCCCTCTGCTGCCAGCATGCGTATATTGGACAATATGAGCTCATTACTCTCGCCGGTATACTTTTTATGCAGAACAGGGTCCATCAGTTTTATGTCTGCAAGTATGAGATCGCAGTTTGAGGCGACCTCCCTTACAATTGCTTCAGTGGCATATAGTGATGAGTCCACGGCACGGTGGATGCCCCGTATGCCGCATTTGCCGAGCAGTTCAAGCAAAAGCTTTCTGTGCAAAAGCGGTTCTCCTCCGCAAAATGTGACTCCTCCGTCTGACTGGTCAAAAATGAAACTCTCTCTTTCAATGGCCTTCATAATCTCGTCTGTACCCATTTCGCGGCCGGATATCTCCAGAGCATTTGTGGGGCAAGCCTCGGTACATGTTCCGCATTCCGTGCAGAGAGTTGCATCGGTGGAGATCTCCTCCGATGTCATGGCTAATGCTGTATTGGGGCAAACACTCACGCATGTCTGGCAGCGGAGGCACTTTTGTTTGTTGTATAGTTTCTCCTTAGTACTTTTTATTCCTTCCGGATTGTGGCACCAGATGCAGGATAGCGGGCAGCCTTTGAAAAAGATTGTCAGACGTATTCCTGGTCCGTCGTTTATTGAGTAGCGTTTTATGTCGAAAATCAAGCTCATGGCAATAGATGTTTAAAACCTGCCGTTCTCTGTTCTGGAGATTATCTCCTCCTGAAGGTCGCCGTTCATGTGGTTGAAGTAGTCGCTGTAGCCGGCCATCCGGACGAGCAGGTCGCGGTACTCTTCGGGCCTCTTGCGGGCATCGCGTAGTGTTGCAGAGTCCACAATGTTGAACTGGACATGATGGCCGTTAAGCGAAAAGTAGCTGCGGATAAGGGCTCCCAGCTTGGATAGGTCGCTCTCCGATTTTACCAGTGAAGGGAGGAAACGAAGGTTGAGAAGAGTTCCGCCCGATTTTATCTGATCCAGCTTGCCAAGTGACTGGATTACGCAAGTTGGGCCGTGTGTGTCTGCTCCCTGCGAGGGAGATGTGCCGTCGGAAATTGCCCTCCCGGCCTTCCTTCCGTTGGGTGTTGCTCCGGTCACCTTTCCAAAGTAGACGTGGCAGGTTGTGGAGAGCATGTTCATGTGGAAGCACTCCCCTTTTGTGTTCGGTTTTCCGTCTATGGCAGCAAAGAGGTCGTCATATACCCTGACGGCAATTGAGTCGGCATAGTCGTTGTCGTTTCCATAGAAGGGTGTCTTGTTTATTATTGTCTGTCTGAGTATCTCCTCTCCTTCAAAATTATTTGCAATGGCGCCCAGTAAACGCTCCAAGGTAAAGCTCCCTTTTTCGAAGATGTGCCATTTAATTGCAGAAAGCGAGTCTGCTACTGTGCCGAGCCCTGTGCACTGTATGTAATTTGTATTGTAACGCGGACCGCCGTTGTAGTAGTCTCGCCCTTTGGTTATGCAATCTTCTGTAACTACCGACAGGAACGTGGCAGGGGCATATTTGGCGAACATTCTGTCGATGTAGTTGCTTACCCTTATTTTGAGGTCCACAATGTAATTCAACTGTCTGATAAATGCCTCGTAGAGATCCTCGAAGCTTTTAAATTCCAGCGGATTGCCTGTTTTTATCCCGACGAATCGGCCACTCACAGGGTCGGTTCCGTTGTTGAGAGTAACCTCAAGGATTTTGGGAACATTCAGGTAGCCTGTGAGCAGATAGGCCTCCTTTCCGAATGCTCCTACCTCTATGCATCCGCTGCAACCTCCTTCGCGGGCATCTTTAAGCGACTTACCTTGTCGCGTCAGCTCCTGAATATATGCGTCGGCATTGAAAACGGATGGGTATCCATACCCTTTGCCTATAACCCTGCATCCTGCATGAAGGAAGCTTCCGGGGGTGTTGCGGCTGATGTGTATCGAACAACCAGGCTGAAGAATGTGCAGCTCTTCAAGTACCTCAAGAATTATGTACGACACCTCACTCACCCCGCTGCTTCCGTCAGCCTTCACTCCTCCTGTGTTTATGTTGGTGAAGTCGTTGTATGTGCCGCTCTCTCGGGCGGTTATGCCCACCTTTGGCGGGGCGGGATGGTTGTTCACCTTTATCCAGAAACATGCGATTAACTCTTTTGCCTCTTCACGGGTGATGGTGCCGGCGGCTATCTCCCGCTCGTAGAATGGTGCAAGGTGCTGGTCGAGGTGGCCGGGGTTCATTGCGTCCCACCCATTTAGTTCTGTGATTGTGCCGAGGTGCACAAACCAATACATTTGGATTGCCTCCCAAAATGTCTGCGGAGCATTTGCCGGCACCCTCCTGCACACCTCTGCAATCTTGTGCAGCTCTACTTTGCGCCTTTTAAGCTCTTTTACAGCTTCATCATCAGGTTTTTCGTGCGTGGAATTTAGTGATTCCATATTCTTGCCTAGCTTCTCTGCCTGTTCCTCTGCCAGAAGGGCGTGCCTCTCTGCAAACAGAATAACTGCGTCGCATGAGATATCCATGGCGCGCAGCTGCTCCTGCTTGTCTGTGGCTTCCGGGTCGTTCAGAAAATCAAGTTTGTTCAGTGCTTCGGAAATCTGCCTCTTGAAATCCAGCATCCCCATCCTGTAGATCTTGCCGTCAAGCGCCGTATG
>Ga0079306_1001424_pt1 | contig 15887 bp, 10 predicted proteins | sample Methanotroph_Enr_FD_79181 | JGI IMG/M metagenome (GOLD analysis project Ga0079306, IMG submission 79181) | Enriched soil microbial communities from Old Woman Creek wetland in Ohio, USA - Methanotroph_Enrichment_5 | ecosystem: Environmental > Terrestrial > Soil > Wetlands | place: USA: Ohio...
CTCCGATATTGTTCCAGTTGACAAAGGCCCGGTCGACGTAGAGGGCGCTGCTGCCGGTCGGTGACCGGGTGACGTTGCCGTCGAATAGCGGGAACATCGGATTGCCTTCGTTGGCGAAGGCCGACTGGTTGCCCCAGGTCTTGAACATTGCCAGGCGGCCTTTGAATTCTACATTTTCCGTAGCCTTCACGCGCATATTCAGGCGGAAGCGATTGGTCCAGATGGTGTCGTTATCGACATTGCGGCCAAAGATCGTATCGGCATTATAGAAATCGAACCGTGTACGAAAATCGCCGTCCAGGTTGAAACGGGAGGCTAGATCCCAGCTGTCGGAACGCTCGTCGAGACTGCCGACATTCTCTTCAAGAGTTTCGACGTTTTTCGAAAGGGCTTTATTCTTTTCCGTCTCGGCGGCAAGTGCCGTCCGCATCTCATCGAGCTGTCGACTCATTTCGTCGATTTTCCGCGCCAGCTCGTTCACATTCGTGTTGTCCGCGGCCATGGAAAACGTCGGCCACGCCATCATGCCTGCCATCGCCAGGACTGAAAATTTCTTCACCATTGTCATCCTCCCTCAGGTTGATTCTCTCTCCGCAATACGACCAGTGTTATTAAATAAAACATAATATAATATAATTCTTAAATACTATAATTTTATTTCGCTTGTCAAGGGGGGTTGGAAAAAAAGGTTTTTGCCTGCTCGTAGTGCAGTATAGTAGTATTGTTTAAGAAGATCTACAAAATTTCGTTCCCCCACTGCCGGTTAAGAATACCCTAAATGATTCCAATAGTTTTGACCGCATTCGGCACCACCGCCGACGCTCTTGCCACCTATGCCGAAATAGACGGCGCGATTCGAAAGAGTTACCCTGACGAGGAAATCATCTGGGCCTATTCCTCCCGCGTAGTAACCCGCACCCTGCAGGCACGGGGGCAACAGCCGGTGCTGCACCTTGAAGAGGCCCTCGGTCAGCTCTCCGACCGGGGCATTGCCAGGGCTGTCATCCAATCGCTCCACCTCTTTCCCGGCAACGAGTTTCACCGACTCGTGTCCATAACAGAAAAGTCGGGCCTCAAATGTGGGATTGGCGCCCCGCTTTTCACCACGCCCGAGGATTATGACCTGCTCGGCCGGATCCTGGAAAAGATCGTCGGCAACAGGGCGGATCAGGCCATTCTCATTCTCGGCCACGGCACCGGCCATCCTATCTGGACTGCCTACTACGCCCTGGAAAAAATCCTCCGCCGCCGGTTCGGCAACCGGCTCTTTGTCGGCGTCGTGGAAAAGTTCCCCAATTCCGAACACCTTCCCAACGAGATTGCCGCCGGCGGCTTCACCGAGGCGATTGTCGTTCCTCTCTTTCTGGTGAGCGGGATGCACGTTCACCGGGACATCTTCGGCGAAGGCGAGGGCAAGGTTTCCTGGATGGCCCGCCTGCACCAAAAGAACATCGCCGCCACCTGTTTTCATCATGGCCTCGGCCTCCTGCCGGGGATGGCCGAACTCGTCGTCAGCCATATCGGCGCGGCCCGGGACAAGCTCCTCCTCACGGAATAGCTCGCCGGACGGCCGCTTGAGCCCCTATTGCCGGGCCTGCCAAAAGAACTTGCAACGATAAAGTAATTAATGTAATAATTAATCTATAATTTTCTCCCTAACCCCCGGGACATACTCCTTCGCACAAATATTTTTGCGCCAAGACAACAACTTGCTACGACATCGTGGTATTTACAAACGTATCACGGAAAAGTATGATACCGCTTCGGGTTACATTGTAGCATATTTAGTTAACTCCACGAGATCACTGTATCCTGCGACCCTTCGCGGCCGGTTACCGAGGTGCCATGCCCAGTTTTTCCACAGCCGATCCCATTGCCGCCATCTACCGATTCTGTGCCCAGAGCATGCAGTATCCGGAGGCCGCCTGGCTTACCGACGATTACCTGCAGAAACTGGATGGTCTTTTGGAGGCACTCGGCGGCGAGGAGGAACGAGCCGCCCTTCCGGGTGCCCATCCGGACGGCCGTGACTGGCTTGAAGACCTGCAGATCGAATATACCAGGCTTTTTATCAACGGCATTCCCCACACAGCCGCCCCGCCCTATGGTTCGGTCTATCTCGACCGGACCCTCAGGGGCCGCTATTCCGACGAGATCCTCGCCTTTTACCGTTCGCTTGGCTACAGCTTCCACAAAGAGGGCGATCTTCCGGACCATATCGTATATCAGCTTGAATTTCTGTCATTTCTGGCCGAAGACCGGAATCTAGAAGGCGAAGAAGAGTTTCTCCGCCGTTTTTTCCTGCCGTGGTTCGGCATGTTTGCCGACAGGGTCAAAGAGCAGGCACAACATCCTTTTTATCGTATCATCGTAACCATTATCGATTTTTTCACTAAGGAGGAAGAGGAACATGGCGTTCAACGTAACGAGGCGTAAATTTCTGCAAACTGCCTCACTGGCAGCGGTCGCACTCCCCCTTTCTGAAGTCATTGCATCAGAAAGCGGCATTACCCGTTCTCCCCTTGAGGCCCCAGGGTCCTTCACCGACGAAACCGTGAGCGGCGGCATTTGTGAGATGTGCTTCTGGCGGTGTCAGCTTGTCGGCAAAAAGCGCGGCGACAGGCTGGTGAAGCTGGAAGGCAATCCCAAGTCCATCGACAACGGGACTGCCATCTGCGCTCGCGGCAATGCCGGTATTCAACTTCTGTACGACCCGGACAGGCTGAAGTTCCCGCTGAAAAACGTCGGCGAACGGGGCAAACCGGTGTGGAAGAAAATCAGCTGGACCGAGGCCCTCGACGAATGCGGCAAGAAGCTTGCGGCGATCGAGAAGAAGTACGGCCCGCAGGGCATCGCCGTCTTTCCCCACGGTTCCACTGCCAAGTATCCGATGCAGTTCTTCGAGAACACGGTGGGTACCCACAATGTGAGCGAGGCTTCCTTCTTCCAGTGCCGCGGTATCCGGGATATGGCCTACATGGCCACCATCGGCCGCGCACCCGGTGAGTCCGTCGATATGCCGAATGCCAAGGTCATCTTCCTGCTCGGCAGCCATATCGGCGAAAACATCCATGTCAGCCACGTCAAGCAGTTTATTAAAGGGTTGCAGAACGGGGCAAAACTCGTTGTGGTCGACCCGCGCTACTCCTCCGCCGCCGCGAAATCCGACATCTGGGTGCGGATCAAACCGGGTACCGATACCGCCTTTCTGCTCGCCATCATGAACCACCTCGTGGCAACGAAGAAATACAATGCCGAATTTATCGAGGAGCATGCGCAAGGGTTCGAGAAATTCGCAGAAGGCATCAAGGAATGGAACCTGGAAAAGGCCGCTGCCGAATGCGATATCCCCGCTGCCCAGATCAAGGAAGTGGCGGAGATGCTGGCGGCGAACGCCCCGAATGTCGCCATTCATCCCGGCCGGCACGTCTCCTGGTACGGCAACGATTTCCAGCGGCAGCGATCGCTGGCCTGCCTCACCGCACTGCTCGGCGCCTTTTACGTCAAGGGCGGCTGGGTGCCCGGCAAGGACCCGAAGATCGGCAAGACCGGCTGGGCAAAAAAGGAACACAAGGGGTCCCACAACCTCAACGCCAAAGAAGATGGCGAATTGAAATATCCCTTCACCCCGCCGGGCACGCCGACCGAGCTGATCCGCGATGCGGCGCTCACCGGCAAGCCCTATCCGATCAAGGGCTGTGTGATCTGGGGCCAGAATCCCATCCAGACCATTCCCGATCAGGACAAGATGAAAAAGGTCCTGAAGCAGATGGATTTCGTCATGTGCGTAGACGTCATGCCGACCGATGCGACCATGTGGGCGGATATTCTCCTGCCGGAGGTGAGTTACCTGGAGCGCTACGACCTGGTGAAAAATGGAACCCAGTGGGATTTCTCCGAGAAACACCAACAGTATATTGCCGCCAGGATGCCACTGGTCGCGCCAATGTTCGAGCGCAAGGACCAGGTCTTCATCACCAACGAGATCGCCCAGCGGATGGGCTACGAAAAGGACATCCCGGTCAAGACAGTAGAAGAGCTGGTTGACAAGGACCTCGAAGTGGCGGGGCTGTCGATCGACAAGCTGAAAAAAGAGGGCGGCATTCATCTCATGGACGGCAAAGACCCGTATACCATGCCGGAGGATTTCGAAGTTCTCCTGTACAACGAGGAGATTGAGGATGCAGGCTTCCCCGGCGTGCCGACTTATATTCCGGTGGAGCAGCCGCCGGCCGGCTACGCGAGACTTCTCTACGGCCGGGTGCCGGTTCATACCTTCAACCGCACCCAGAACAATATCTGGCTGAAGAACGCCATGCCCGACAACCCGGTCTGGCTGAACGACGAACTCGCCGCCAAAATGGGGCTTAAAGACGGCGATGTTATCGGACTTGTCAATCAGGCCGGCTTCAAGTCGCGGACCACCACCATGGTCAAGACGACGCCGGGTATCCGCAAGGATGCGATCTTCATGGCCCATGGCTACGGCACCGCCAATCCGCTCATGACCGTCGCGGTAAACGCCGGTATCGACGATACCAGCATGATGACCAAGGCGACCGTCGACCCGGAAACCGGCGCCCATGGCATGCGCAACACCTTTGTCAAATTTATCAAGGATGGCAAGGTGATCGACATCCCGGCAGCCGTCTAACCAATTTCGCTTGAAAGGTTTCTTGTATACCAGGAGGATATAATGCAATATGGAATGATTATCGACCTTGAACGATGTGTCGGCTGCCATGCCTGCACAATTGCCTGCAAAGCGGAATGGGAGGTCCCGGTCGAGTTCCACCGCAACTGGGTGCACCGCCTGGGCCCCGGCAAAGTGGGCGAAGAACTCGCTTCAACCTATTATCCGGGACTCTGCAATCATTGCGGCGAACCGGCCTGCGTGCCGGAATGCCCGGCCGACCCGGTGGAGATGACCTTTTCCGACCCGAAGACCGGGAAGACCGTAACCATGGAGGTGGCCGCCACCTGGAAGGACCCGATCGACGGCACCGTCCAGATCGACAAAAACCGCTGCCTCGGCTGCGGCGCCTGTGTCGAGGCCTGCCCGTACAAGGCAAGATATGTAAACCCGGCGCTGACCGACGAGGTCTCGTCGGACGGCAAGGCGGATAAATGCACCTACTGCCAGCCGCGGGTTGCGGCGGGCGGGCAGCCTGCCTGCGTCCAGACCTGTATTACCGGGGCGAGGATCTTCGGCGATCTCGACGATCCGAACTCGGAGGTGGCCAAGTATGTGAAAAAAGGCGTCAGCAGCATCGAACCGAAAGGCGGCGCTCTCAAACCCAACACCCGATATTACGGCAGGAAAAAGGATATCGCCCTCCTTTTGGCCACCAGCACGCCGGGCCTCGCCGACCTGAATCTGGTACGGCGGCGGGCGATGCTCGCCACCCTGGTCAAGCCGGCCAGGGATATGGCCAAGAAGATCGGCATGCTCGGCATGGTCGGGGCACTGGCGATAAAAGCTTTTTCCGATACCGATAAGTCAGAATAGCTATCGTCACCGATATCGCAGCAACCGCAAGAGCGGGCCATCCCGGATGGGATGGCCCGCTCTTGCTTTTTGCCATGGGTTACTTTGCTGCCGGTTGTGTGCTGAAATGACGGTCTGTTGTTTTCGGACCCGGAAAACAAAAAATCAACGCCAGATATAGCAGAACCGCTATCACAATCACGCTCGAAAATCCATAATTGATGGCAAGCAGTGTCGCCAGCATCGAACTGATCACCGAACCGCAGCCATTGATCCCCCAGGCCCAGGGGATGAGTCCGGGTGCATGGTTGGCAAGACTTGACAGGGCCAGAGGAAAAGGCATGCCCATCAGGATCCCGAGCGGGGCGATGAAGAAGGCCGTGAGCAGCAGACGGCCGGAGAAGGGTAGCCCCGACGCGTACGTAAACCATTTGCCGAGCCAGAATAGATAGCCGATACCGATCAGCGCGATGCCGCAGACCACCCACCGAATCAGCAGTTGCGGCGGCAGCCGTTCTCCCCATCGCGGCACCAGCATACTGCCGATGCCGCTTGCCACCAGAAAGACGGCGACGCTGACGCTGATGGCGTACACCGGATGGTGCAGGAACAGGACGAACTTCTGGATAAAAGCAATCTCGATAAACAGATAGCTGATACCGATGACGAGGAAGTAGAGCAGCACCCTCAACCTGGCGATCGGCAGCGTTTTGCCCAACGAGCGCTGCCGGAACAGCAAAAGAGGCGTCATGATCAGCAAAAAGCTGAGAAAAACCGCCACCACCAGCACCGCCAGCAAGACCAGGTATCCTGCCTCCAGGAGGGCCGCCCCGCCTCTCGCCTTGAGCTCCATCACCTCCTGCAGCGCCGTCCACTTGAAAAAGTGATGGAAGTACGGCCGGTCATCGGTAGCCGGCCGGATATTGTACTTGTAGTCATCGATGAAAGCTCCAGCGTCCTTTCCGACCAAAGCTCCCGCGGCCCGGAAAAACACTGGCTCATGCAGGATATTGAAGCGGTTGGTCTCTTCCTCCGAAGTGGCGAACGTATAGGCGATATCAAAAGAACGGGCTCGGCAAAAGGCCTTGGTCCACCCCACTTCGTCCAGGGTAAATTCGGTTCTCTTGACCAGTAGAGTGCTGGTCTGCCAGCCGCGGATCAGGACAAGATGGCGGCCGACATCCCCAATTCCCTCTTTTTGCAGGGCAGCGGCCGCAGTGGCCATGAGCTTTAAGCTGTCCCTGGGCGGATTTTTTATCCACCGGGTTATGGACAGATAGCCGGTCGGGGAAAGATGGCGGATGTACTCCTGCAAGGCCTGAATTGTATAAACATAATCTTCGCTCAAGGCATAGAGTCCCGCGGCGGACGGGGAAAAGGCGTCAACCAGGGAAATATGCACAAGATCGAACCGTTCCCTGCTGCGCGCAAGGTAACCGCGCATGTCGCCGAGATGGACCGTCGTCGTGGGATCCTCCAGCAGGTTGCCGGAAAAGCCGGCATATTTGCCGGTAAGTAGCTCAATAAACTGCGGATTCAGCTCAACGCCGGTGATCGACTCCACCCCATGGTATTTCGCCTGGAGGATGTCTTGCCCGCCGCCGACCCCGAGAATGATCATCCTATCCGGTTTCTGCAGATGATAGGGCAAAGCCGAAGTCATCTGGTCAAGATAGCCGAGCTGCTGGAGTTCACCCTGTGCCCGGGTGATAACGGTCATCCCCTCGCCGTTGATGAAAATTCCCTTCTGTTCGGGAGGTTCCTGTGTGGCGACCAGACTCAGGCCGGGAGCATAGCGCAGGGGAACGTTCCGGCTCTCCAGGACCTGGAGCAAACCTAACGGGCTCACCCGTTCCTCCACGATCTTGGTGCCGGCAATACGCAGGTACTGTTCCAGGGTCTTGTATGGGGTGGGCCGGAGAGGTTGGTTGAGGCCGACTGCGGCGACCAAAAGAAAGAGAAACACACAGCCCAACAGCTTTCGGACGGGCCGCGCCACCTGTAATTCAACCAGAGCGCTTGCAGCTGCAAGAAAACCGAGCCCGCCGATCACCACCAGGATTCTCAGGGGAAAGAGCCAAAAGAGCAGCAGGAGAACCAGGACGCTGCCGCAACCCGCCCCCGTCAGATCCGCCCCATAGACCGCGGCCACGGCCTGCCGGTGGACCGCAAGGGTCAGGCCGATGGCTGTGGCGCCACAGAAAAAAGGTACGAGGAGCAGCAGGAAAAGAACCGCCAAGAATATTACCTGCCTGACATCCCACAGCAGTTCAAGGCCGTTGAAGGGTACCAGCTGGGCAAGCAAAAAAGCGAAGACCGCCGTCACGGCGAAAAGCACCGTCCAGAAGAAATAATAACCGCTATAGCTCTTCGCCATCCGGTCCTGAAAGAAGCTCAGAAAGGTGCCGCTCGAACCATAGCCCAACAGGGCCAGGCCGATGATCATGTAGGCAAAGTGATGGAACTGGATGATGGCAAAAAGGTGCATCAAGAGGATTTCGTAGGCCAAAAGCGAAGCCGACAGGAGGCCCACGGACAAAAGCGGCGGCCGGGGGGTCATGACCTTCTTCAGTGACGGCCGGTGAGCGGCACGAAGGCGACGGGCAGGATCTGCCGCGCGGTTATTGTATCATCGCCTGCCTTGGTAACAAGGAGCAGCTGCTGAGTCTGAAAACCGCTGCCGACCGGGATGACCATCCGCCCACCCACCTTCAGCTGTTTGATGAGCGGCGGCGGAACGTGACTGGCCGCCGCGGTCACGACGATCGCATCGAAAGGGGCCACTTCCGGCCAGCCGTAGTAGCCGTCGCCGCTTCGGGTTTCGATATTGGCGATGGCCAGCCGCGTGAGACGATCTGCCGCCTCCCTGGCGAGAGGTTCGATGATTTCGATGGTGTAGACCTGCCGGGCAAGCCGGGCCAGGACGGCGGCCTGATAGCCGGAGCCGGTCCCCACCTCCAGGACCCGATCGCTAGGCTGCACTTCCAGCAGGTCGGTCATTAAGGCGACGATGTACGGCTGGGAGATGGTCTGGCCGTGACCGATGGCAAGCGGCCTGTTCTCGTAGGCAAACTTTTTGAGCGACGGGGGAACGAATTCATGCCGCGGCACGGTGCGCAGCGTCTCCATGACTTTCGGGTCGAGCTGCTGCTTATCGATGTACTGCCGGGTCGCCCGGACATGTTCCTCGATCTGCCGGATCAGCCCCTCCCGGGCTGAGGCATACTCATCCTCCTCGGCCGCCGCCCCGCTGCCGGGGGCGAAGACGGCCAACAGGACAGGAAGCAATAACAGTATTCGCATTGCACACTCCTCTTTGCGGGATGGTAGGTGCGGTGGAGCTGTTACTTTTCTGCTTACATGATAGGCGTTGTCCGGCGATTGTTCAATACCGGAATTCCGCCTGCCGGGATGATGGCAGAGAACTCAATTCCGGTCGAGAAAGACTCTTCTGTACTGATCGACGCGAAAGTCGAAGGTCGAGTAAGCAGGATTGACCCTTTTACCTTCCTTGAACAAGGGATTGCTGCCGATGGCCTTGTTGGCGGCGCTGGAGGGCGAGGTGAGGGAGACGGTGGTATAAACCCTTTCCGCCACGGCAAAGGTGTGCACCCGCGGGGTACGATCGACGATGCACCGCAGTTGCAGACCGTAGCTCCGCAGCAGACGGCGGAAAAGATATTCCGGTCCGTTTTTGGTATTGCCGCCGGTAAACAGCAAAGTATCGATGGAGGGATGCAGCCGGATCTGCTGGACGATATCCCGCAGCCGGATATCCTGCATCCCCAGGTCGGAGGCACCGTTTTTATCCCGCCGGCAGGACTCGACGATATCGCAGATTCCGAGCCGACGGGTACGCAGGAAGTCCTGTCTTTCCCGCACCGCCTCCAGTGAGTTGTCGTAACGGAAGGAAACGTCGAAGATCTCGGCCAGGATTCGCCACAACAGTCCGTCGCAACTGCCGTAGCAAAAGTCGACGTCCTTCTCCCGGAGCTCACCGAAAGAGAAACGCGGCGGCGGCAGGGTCCCGACGACGACCTTTCTGGTGCCTTCGGGGATGAAGATGGCATACGGGTGACAATGCTCGAAAATGGCGCCCGTCAATTCTTTTTCACCGTCGCCGAACCGGAAAAGATTTCGGCAAGATTGTTATCGATGACGTAGATGCAGATCTCTTTCGCCCCCTGCCGCGAGTAGCGGTGCTTTTTCTGCAGATTGTCGATCATGAAGGTGATATCGCTCTGAATCTTCTTGTCATAGGTCCGGAACTGATCGCTGTCGTAGTCCTTTACCGCCCGGCGGAAGTTTTCGTTCCTCAGAAACGGCTCAAGCACCTTTTCCTTGAGGTTTTGCGTACACTTCTCATAGAGGTGCAGAAAGAGCGAGGTCTCGGTGATAGGCAGACCGTCGCGCAGCATCTCCTGGGGCAGCGCGGTGGTGGTGTAGGCCTTCTGGACATTGTTGCGGAACGCCAGGGCGTTCCTCGGTTCGACCTGCAGGCGGGACTCCAGCCGCTTGAAGAATTCCTCCGTAATCTCGATCTTTTCCCCGGTAAACTCGCAGATCTCCACGGCGCCGAGCTCGAAGTTGACGGCAAAGATGTAGTTGACGACCTCCCGGGAAATCTGTTCCTCGTTGTAGTAGTACAGCGATTCCTTTACCTCCTGCAGGACGGTATAGTTGTACATCCTGAGCAGCGAATCGAGAAAGCCCATGGGCAGAATGGACCGGTCCTCTTTACAGTACTTGCGGAAAAACTTGCCGAGCATCGACATATCGATCAATTTGTCGTCGCGGACGTAGGTTGAATAGAACTCATTGAACAGCTTGATGGAATCCCGGCCCGACAGTCCCTTCCAGCCGTCTTTTTCCGATTCGGAGATGATCTTCCGCCGTCTCTTCGCCGTGAAACAGGCGATATCCTCCTCTCTCAGCCATTCCGGAATATAGCCGGTGAAAATCTCCATTTTCAGCAGCTGCAGGTTGGTGTCGCAGTACAGCTCGTATTTTTCCGGCTTTTCGATCCATTCCTCCATCGCCTCCGACTTGGTCCGAAGGCGGGTGGCGATGATGACTCTCGCGAAATTATGCAGAACCCTCGGCAGGAAGCTCTCATCGATATGCTTGCCGAAAATTTCCCGGTATATATCGACTTCCGTTTGCAGATCAAGGACGTAGGGGATATTTATATACTCCACCCGGTCGCTGAAGGCCTGCAGGTCCTCAAGCAGCTTTTTATCCTCCGGGTTCATCAGGGCAAAGAGCAGGGAGTTGACCTTTTCTTCATTGTCTTCAACCTTATGCACGCCGTCGCTGATGATGTTGTGCAGTTCCATCAAACGCTCGGTGTTGTGCGACTTGATGTCCATCAGGGCGTAGATGCCGTTATTGGTCTTGGCGTAGCGCGAGTAGAGGTAGCTGACGTGCTTATTGCCGGACAGGAGGACATCGAGCTTTTTCTGCACGAGTTCGTTGGTCATGACCGTGTTGCGCAAGGGCTTATCGCCGGGATTGAAGACCGAGATGCCTTCGCCCAGACGCCGGTTGTAGACAGCAGGCCGGGCAAAAATGCATTCCATCACTTTCAGCGGATCGCCGTATTTTTCGATCAGCTCGTTGTAGAGGGAAACGCAGATGGTGCACGGCTCTTCGTGAAAGATCCATTCGTATTTCTTCTCGGTAAACAACTGCCATTTGAACTCGTCGTTTTCGAAAAGATCGTCGAAGAACTGCCGGCGTACCTCCTTCGGCACCAACAGCAGGGGGTTATCGTGGCTGGGGCAGGGCACGTCGAAGTAACCGCCCAGATCGCTTTCCAGATTGGTGACGCCTTTCAAGTCGGTGGCAAGGTCCTTCTTGCCGTCATTTTCCAGCACCCAGGCAAGCTTTTCCGTGAGGGAACTGAGGCTGTGCACTCCCCCTATCAGATGATCGCTCTTGAGCCGCCAGACGACTTCGTACCGGCACCCTTCCGGGGAATTGGCATATTCCTCGAACTTACGGAGCAGGTTGTTGAGAAAGGTCGACTTGCCGCTGCCGTGGGGACCGTCGAAGATATAGATCTTGTTCTGTTTCGACCCGACTTTGAGGCTGTCGACATGCCGCATGAACCGGTTGGCGAAAAGGCGGTCTGCAAAAAACGGCCGGTCGGAACCCTCGACAAAAAGCCTGGTACAGTCATATTTCAGGAACTGGATCGACTCCGGATCATCACCGTATTCATCGATGCCATCGCAGACAAAGGCGTCGACCATATCGGAGTACGCCTGGTAAATATTACGAATTACTCGCTGTGGGTTATCGATGGCCTCGCGCAGAAACTCGTTGAAAGAGAGAATGGGCGACTGGCGCCACTGCCCCTTGCAGTTCTCGAGATTGCCCATGGCTTTGCTTAGATCGCGCATGCACTCACCTTTTAATCAACCAGGACTCTGGTCATTTTTCTATCTTTCATTGTATAGCGGAACCGCCGCCATTTGATTTCCCGGGGTTCGTCGTCCCTGGACTGGCTCTGCTCCTTTTTCACCGGTTCGGGCTCATGGGTGTAGAGACAGGTCCTGCCGCCCCAGAGAAATTCGATGCCCATCAGGGTGGCCTCAATATAATCACGATAGAGGGGTTTTCCTTCGAAGACATGGTTGATAACCAGGGTATCATCTTCCTCGACAGCTATGGTGATCGCCGGCGGGTGGTACAAGGATTCCGCCACCATCTGCTTGTAATCCTCGGCTTTCCGCGACTTCACAAAATACTGCCAGGTCATGCGTTCCTTGTTCAGACGACGGTCGACGACAAACAGCCGGTGCAGATCGACGAATTCCTGGTCGATGAAGGTGTTGATGAACATGGCATCGCAGAAATTCTCCCGCACCGAGAAGATGAATTCCTTCCCTTTGCCGGTCGCCCTGTTGAAAGTCCTTCTTTCGTGTTGGTCTGCCACTCTATTATAATTATAAGATATTTTGCCTTTTTCCGACTGGGACTCCAGGAAATCGAACAGCCGCATGCCGAGCGCATACGGATTGAGGCCCACCCGGGGCATGGCGGTTACCTTGGCATTGATCACCGCATAGTCGACCTCATGGCCGACAATCCGGTCATCCATCATGAAGAGCTTTTCATGCCAGTAACTTGCCCAACCTTCATTGAGAATCTTGGTGCGAATCTGCGGCTGGAAATAGAGAGAGGTGGTGCGAACCAGTTCGATGATCGACAGCATCCATTTATTCTCCTCACGGTTGAGGAACTTGGAGTTCTTCATCAGGAACTGGAGCAGGTCCCGTTTCCCCCCTTGACCGCTTTTCTGGTACGCCCGTTCGTAGAGTGACTCGAATTCCGCATACTTGATTTTCACCCGGTCGAGAAACCGGGTCTCCCCATCAGTCGGAGACTCCCGCAGGTATTTGTTATATTTTTCTATTTCCGCAACATATGCGGCTATCGACTTTTTCTCCTTTTCCTGCAGAAAGACATCGAAGTAGTAGTCGATCTTCGAGAGTTTCCGATTGCCTCCCAGCCCGGACAGCATGTCGAAGTATCCGACCAGATTATCGATGGCTCTGGCAAACTCGATGACATAGTCGACCCAGCGCCCCTTCTCGGAGCGGAGTTTCGCGATCAACCTCTTTTCGGAAAGGGCTTTGCCCGCAAAATCGTAATCCCAGGTATGGGTAAAAAAGAGATTATTCTGAAAAAAATCAATATGTCCGATGACATGATAAAAGATCATCACGTTCAGCCAGTCCGGATTGTTGTCGTTGTAGTAGGAGATCGGCGGACGGGTGTTGATGACCGTTTCGTACGGGTTGTTGGGATACAGTTCGTACTGGCCCTGCTCCTTTAAGACCTCGACGTCCTGGACCCAGTAATCGTACAGGGTCGGGATCATGTTTTTCGGCGAAAGCTGCAAGAAGTCGCGATTGGTAACGATGTACTCAAGACTCTCGTCCTGAAACGAGAGGCCCGCATCCCGGGCCCGCTCCTTACATCCTTCCATAATCTTCTTGGCATGTTGACTGACCAGTTCCATAACACCTCGCTCAATTATCGCAAAAGACCCGACTCATTTCCGTTTACGAGATAAGCTCTCGAATTCCTTTGATGAGACGCGCCTCATTGGTATCCTTCGATATGATATCCAGGCGCAGCAGCGCCTTTTTTTCTTCCAGCAGACCCGACTTGCGGACATATTTCTCCACCTCGGTCTGGCCGGATATGCCGTAGCCGTTTTCAGCAATGGTGATGCCTACCCGGCTGGCATAGGTCAGCATCTTCTTCAATTCGGGGATGGCCTTCTCCCCTTTGGTATCCCAGTCGTCGCCGTCGGTGCCGTGGAACACATAAATATTGTTGTCCCGCTCCAGTGTCTCGTCCTCGACGATTTTGTTGACCAGGGCATAGGCGCTGGAAACCTGCGTGCCGCCGGCCACCGAGGAGTTGTAGTACACCTGGAAGTTCTCAACCTCCTTAGCCTCGGTATCGTGGAGAATAAAGCGGGTCTCCACCTGGTTTTTATACTGGTAGATCAGCCAGGAGTAGATGAGGACATGCTGGTTGACCACCAGTTCCGTCGGCTTGCCGCCCATCGAGCCGGAGTAATCCCGGACGAAGAAGACCACCGCCTGGGATTCGTAATCCTTCTCCTTGGAGAGGATCCGGTATATCCGATCATTAGGTGAAATCAGCAACTTGCGGCTGTCTATCGGCCCTTTTGCCTCGATCCGCTTGAGGGCAATGTTGGTCTGGATAATGCGTTTGAGAGTCGCTTTCTTATCGATTACCTGCCCGAATCCCCTATTTCTATCGGTGAGGTCGTAGGTGTACTTGGTCAGTGAACGCTTCTTGCCCTTTTCCTTCAGATTGGGCAGTTCGAATTGCTCAGTGAGGATCCGGCCTAGATCGTAGGCGTTCGACTCGACGTCGTGGCCGCCGCCCTCGCCCTGGCCGGCGCCGCCCTGGCCGCCCTGTTCCGGCCGCACCGGCTGCTCGCCGATGACCTCCCCTTCCTCGCCTTCGCCGGCGCCCCCTTCGCCCTGACCGTCACCGCCGCCTTCTCCCTCCTCATTGATGCGGACGCGGTCGTGGAGGAGCTTTTCCTCTACCGTGGTCGGGACGATGACGACCTTGTCGTCGCCATTCTGACTCGGCTTGACCATCTTGCCGACCCTGATCTTCCTGGGGAAGCCGTCCTTCTCCCGCTGCTTGTCCCGTTCGAGCAGATAATCGAGGGACTGGACCGAGGAGAGCGCGAGCAGTTTGGGCGGGGAGGCGTCCTGGAGCATCTCCAGATCGTTATAGGCAAAAATGGAGCGGCGCACCGGCGGGGATATGCACGCATGTCCACCTTGAGGATCGAGAAGATCCAGCTCGCGACGGATCATCCTCTCCTGTTCGGCGGTCAAGCCCTGCTCTTTCAAGGTTTGGTAAAGGGCCTGTAGTGTATTCTTCATCAATCGTGTCACCTGTCTATTGCCTTCTAAGTAGGGTGCACTCCGTGCACCTTCCGTCTTGGTGCGCGAAGCGCACCCTACAAAGCAACTTGTAGCGTTCCCATCGCGGCGTTTTTTTAATTTTCATCCACCTGGGTACAAAAATATTCAATGGTCTTCTGGGCGCAGGTGGTGCAGTAGCCGAGTTTGTGGAGCATCGTTTCGATCATCCGGTCGTAGAGCTTCTGGTTCTCTTCGTTGGTCCGGTTGGCCAAAGCGCCGATGAGGCTGCCGGAACCGGCGATATCCGATTTCAACCGGACGTCGGTCACCGCTTTTACCAGTTCCAGGTTGTCCATGAAGTCGTAATCCGGCCGCACCGAAATCTTCTGGCCGTAGATCTTGCGGATCGAGGTTCTGAACGAATCCTTCTGCTCGCGGGTCTTGAGCCCCAAGCAATCCTCGACCGAGTTGATATACCGCTCGTCGATCTTCAGGGCCTGCAGTTCGCCGCTCTGGGGATTCTTGTATTTCCACATCTTGTCCGCCCCGAGGTTCTCGGCATCGATGCCGATGATCATGTTGACATAATGCATCACATCCTTGCGGATCGCCAGCGGCTCGTCCATATAGGCATTGAACATCTCGGTCATGATCCGCTCCCGGTACATGCCCTTGGCGATCTTCAGATCGTCGAGGAACTTGGCCCGGTCTTTCGCCTCGGAAACGTAGTCGAGAATGACCCGTTCGATGGCCCGGAAGACGTCGTAGGCGAACATACACTTGCCCTCGTTGGTCTCCGAGCTTTCCAGCATGAGCTGAATCGAGCGGCCAAGATTCCGCTGGCCGAGGCCTTTCTGGCCGAACCGTTTGGTGATGTCGTGCTCCTGGCTGAGGGTGTCGATGACCTCGGACAGGGTCTTGAGGCTTTTTTCGCCCGCCACCTCGCCGGCCGCAAGTTTCATGGTCTC
>Ga0079306_1001425_pt1 | contig 15869 bp, 15 predicted proteins | sample Methanotroph_Enr_FD_79181 | JGI IMG/M metagenome (GOLD analysis project Ga0079306, IMG submission 79181) | Enriched soil microbial communities from Old Woman Creek wetland in Ohio, USA - Methanotroph_Enrichment_5 | ecosystem: Environmental > Terrestrial > Soil > Wetlands | place: USA: Ohio...
AGAGCCGCTTGTACCACGGGGTCGTCATTCGTCCTCTGTACCCTCTGCGACGGCGGCCATGGCGCGATCGAGCTTCTGGCTTACGACCTTCGATACGCCGTCGGCCTGCATCGACACGCCGTAGAGGACGTCGGCCATCTCCATCGTGCGGCGCTGGTGGGTGACGACGATGAACTGCGTGAACCCGCGCATGGAGTCGGTGAACGCCACGAAGCGGCGCAGGTTGGTGTCGTCGAGCGCAGCCTCGACCTCGTCGAGGATGTAGAACGGGCACGGCCGCGTGCGGTAGACAGCGAACAACAGAGCGAGCGCGGTCAGCGACTTCTCTCCGCCGGAGAGCAGGGTCATCTTCGCAAGCTTCTTGCCGCGCGGCTGCGCGATCACTTCGACGCCCGTGGTCTCCGGGTCGTCAGGCTCAGTGAGTTGCAGCTGGGATGTGCCGCCCGGGAACAGCACCGAGAAGATCTCCTGATAGTGGCGGTCGACTTGCTCGAATGTCTCGAGGAAGCGGTCGCGCATCTTGCGATCGATAGCCGCCACAACCTTCTGGAGTGCTCTGCGGCTGCTATCGAGATCCTCGATCTGTGAGCCCATAAACTCGCGACGGCTCTTGAGCGACTCGAACTCCTCCATGGCGATCGGGTTGACCGGACCGAGGTTGGAGATCTGTTTGCGAAGCTTGTGGGCGCGTTCCTCAGCATTGCGGCGGTCCTGAAGTGGTTCGGCCGCCAATGCGGTCTCGATCGGCACGCCAAGCTCCTCAACGATCCGGCGCACCGCCTGGTTGACCTGAACCTCGAGCTGTCCCTTCTCAACGCGCAGGTCGCTGGCGGCCGCGTTCTTCTCGTCAATCTCGGTCTGCACCGTCTTGACGGCGTCTTGGGCCGCGTGGATGGTCTCGCGCAGCGACTCGGAGTCAGCCTGCTCGAACCGGGCGCGGTCCTTGAGCTTGTGTGCCCAGTGCTCGGCGCGCTCTTGGAGCACGCCGTAGAGGTCATGGACGGGTTGGATTCGCTGCCGCAGGAGTTCGAGGGCCTGCTCCGTCTCGCGAGAAGCGCGCACGGTTTCCTCGAGTTCGCGCAGCTCGGAGTTGATGGTGTTGACCTGCCGCTTGAGGTGGACCTCTCGTTCCGAGACGGTCGCAATCTCTACCTGGCAGGTGGAGAGCCGCTCGGAGGTGGCCCCTTCCTCGCGGAAGCGAGCGTCGCGCATCTCGCGCGAGACAGCCGAGGCCTCTTCGAGCCGCTCCAGTTCCGCGGTGGTGGCAACGATGCGCTCCGCGAGCGACTCGAGACTCGGCCGGTCCTTGGCGGTGCGTTCGCGAATGTCCTCGATGCGACGCGCGACACCGTCGGCCTCTGTGTGGAGTGCCGTGAGCTGCTGCTCGAGGCGGCCGATCTCCTCAAGCATGGAGTCGTGCTCGCCCGTGAGCGCCGCGATCTTCTGCGACAGCTCAAGCGCGTCCTGCTGCGCCGCGCCGAGGGCCTCCTCGGCGTCCGCATGATCCGACTCGGCTTCCCCTACCGCTGCGGTGAGCGCGCCCATGAGGTCGTGGAGCTCGTTGATGCGCCGCTTGCGCGCGAGCACTCCTTCGGTGTCGGAGACCTGCGTGCCGATGGTGAGCTTGCCGTTCGGCCAGACCACGGCGCCCTGCTCGGTGGCGAACCTGGCGCCGGTGGCATCGCCCTTCGCAGCAGCGAAGGCGGCTTCGATGCTGTCGACCACGAACACGTCGCCGAGGAGTGCCTCGACGGCCGGTCGCACCTTCTCGTCGCATTCGAGCTGGTCAAGGAGACGCTGACCGCTCTTGGGCGTGCCCGACATTCGGGACGTCATGCCATCGACCGGGACGAGGGAGATCTCGCCCTCGGTGTGCGAACGGAGCTCCTCGGCGATGGCAGTTGCGGACGCGGAGTCTTTGACGAGGAGGCCGAACAAGTCGGCGCCCAGAAGCCTCTCGACGAGCGCCTCATAGCGCTCGGGAGCGCGGACGACTTCGGCTATCGGGCCGACGAGGCCCGGCAGTTCGCTCTGCTTCGCGAGAGCCCACGCGAGGGCAGGACTCGCGCTTTCGAACGCGCGGTCGACTTCCTCGAGCCCACGCGACTCGGCGCGGCATTCCGTGAGCTTGTCGCGGCGGGCTTCGAGCTCGCGGCGGCGCGAGTCAAGCACCCGAACGCGCTTGTCGACGTCGGAGTCGGCCAGCGCAATCTCGCGGCGGGAGTGGTTGAGCTGACCCGCGAGCGTATCCAGGCGGGCGCGTCGCGCCGACAGCGTGGTCTGGGCCGCCTGCCGCTGCTCCTCGATCTGCTCGCCACGCTCGACGAGCAGGTCCTCTTCCATCGCGAATGCCGAGAGGGCCTGCTCGGCCTTGAAGGTCTCGGCACGGTCGTCCTCGAGCAGCTTGCGGTGGCGGCGGATGTCGGCGTTGATGCGCGCCAGTTCGTCGTCGGCAGCGATGCGCGCCTTGCGCACGCCCTCGGCCTCGCGGCGCAGCTCGTTGAGTTGCCCATAGAGCGCTTTGAGCCGCGCGTCAGTCTCGCCGCGCTGCGCGGACAGTGCCTCGAGCTCGCCTGCACGAGTGGCGGTGCGCGTCTCGGACTGGTGCAGCTTCTGCCGCAGCTCCGAGAGGCGCACGATGAGGTTCTTGCCCTTCTCCTCGAGAAGGAGGAGACCGGCGTCGAGACGCTCGAGGATGGACTGCATTCGCCGGCGCTGCTCGGAGAGGTCGCCGACGAACAGCCCCTTCTCCTCGAGCAGGGACTGGAACTTCTGGAGCTCGCGTTCCTTCTCGGCGAGGCGGTAGCGCGACAGGTCGATGTCGGCGTCGGCTTCCTTCTCACGTTTCGCGAGTTCGTCCCACGTCGACTGCAGGTTCTTCAGGTCGTCGACGGCCAGCGCGAGGTCGAGGTCGCGCAGCTCGCCGACGAGGCCGGCGTGCTGCTGGGCCTTGCTGGCCTGGCGCTCGAGCGGACGCAGCTGCCGGTCGATCTCGCTTGCGATGTCGCGAGCGCGTTCGAGATGCGCGTCCATCGCTGTGAGCTTGCGAAGAGCGCGTTCCTTGCGCTTCTTGTGCTTGAGCACGCCGGCGGCCTCTTCGATGAGCGCGCGGCGGTCTTCGGGTCGCGAGTTCAGAACCTCGTCGAGACGGCCTTGGCTGATGATCGAATGCGTGTCCCGGCCCAGGCCCGAGTCGTGCAGGAGGTCCTGGATGTCCATGAGCCGAGCCGGCGCGTTGTTGATGAGGTACTCGGACTCGCCGTTGCGGTACATCCGGCGCGAGATGACGACCTCGGTGAACTCAAGCGGCAGCGTTCCGTCGGAGTTGTCGAGCACGAGATCGACCTCGGCCACGCCGACCGGCTGCCTCGCCGAGGATCCCGCGAAGATGACGTCCTCCATGGCCTGGCCGCGCAGCTGCTTGGCAGACTGCTCGCCGAGGACCCAGAGCACCGCGTCCGAGACGTTCGACTTGCCCGAACCGTTGGGGCCGACGACGACCGTCACGCCTGGTTCGAGCTGCATCACGCTCCTGTCCGCGAAGGACTTGAAACCCTTGAGTGTGAGCGATTTGAGGTGCACGGTCCCCCTCGGAAATGGCAGGTGACAGAGGTCGAAACGAGGCGTCGAAACGCGTCGGAAAGTGTATCACAGGGACAGCGCCGAGACGGTCCGGATCAGCTGCGGGTGCGGCGCGTTCTCGTCGGCTTCTGAAGCGCCTTGACCGCTGCGGCGGCTGCCGCAGCCTCCGCCTCGCGCTTGGTGCGCCCTCGGCCCTTGCCGAGCTGCTTGCCTTCAACCTCGACACGCACGGTGAACGTGCGGTCGTGGGGTGGGCCTTCCTCGGCAAGCGTGGTATACACCGCGCTCTGCCCGCGCGCTTGGACGAGTTCCTGGAGAAGCGATTTCGGGTTCTCAGGAGAGGCCGCCGCCTCTTCTGTGATGAGCGGCCCCAGAGTACGCAGTACCCAGTCGCGCGCCACATCGAGGCCGCCGTCGAGGTAGAGCGCGGCCGTCAAAGCTTCATACGCGTTCTCGAGCGCGGAGTTCAGCCCGCGGCCACCCGTGCCACGCTCGCTTTCACCGATGATGATGACATCGGTTAGACCGAGGTCTCGGGCGACTGACGAAAGCACGTTGCCGGCCACGAGGGACACCTTGATGCGGGTCATGCCGCCCTCACGCATCTGCGGGAAGCGCCGGAAGGTCTCCTCGGAGATGATGAAGCCCAGGACCGAATCGCCAAGGAACTCGAGGCGCTCGTAGAAACCTTCAGCGCTGCCGTTCTCCACGGCAGACGGGTGCGTGATCGCCAGCCTGAGGAGCTCCCGGTCCTTGAAGGTGCGACCGAGAATCTTCTCGGCGAGCTTGACGCTCGCTTCGTCGTCGCGCTTGACCAGCTCGTGTGCGCGCTTGCGCGGCATCGGCGCCAGCCCTACGCCTTGCCCAGAATCAGCGTGGCGTTGTGACCGCCGAAACCGAACGAGTTGCTCATCGTGACCTTGAGGTCGACCTCGCGCGCGATGTTGGGCACGTAGTCCAGGTCGCACGCAGGGTCGGGGTCGGTCAGGTTGATCGTCGGCGGTACGACGCCATTCTCCATCGCGAGCACGCAGACCGCAGCCTCGGCAGCACCCGCGCCGCCCAGCATGTGGCCCATCATCGACTTTGTGGAGCTGATGAGGGGCGCCGTCGACGATCCGAACACCGCCTTGATGGCGTTGGTCTCGGCGACGTCGCCGACCTCGGTCGACGTCCCGTGCGCGTTGATGTAGTCGATCGCCGAGGGCTCGAGGCCGGCTTGCGCAAGGGCTTGCTTCATAGCGCGGATCGCGCCGTTGCCGTCGGGCGCGGGGGCTGTGATGTGGTATGCGTCGGCGGTTGCCCCGTATCCGAGAACCTCGGCGCGAATGGTCGCGCCGCGAGCTACCGCGTGGTCCCAGTCCTCGAGGACGAGCAGGCCGCCACCCTCCGCAATCACGAAGCCGTCGCGGCCGACATCCCAGGGACGAGACGCAGCTGTGGGGTCGTCGTTGCGGGTGGACAGCGCACGAGCAGCCGCGAAGCCGGCCACGCCGAGCGGTGTGACGCCAGCGTCGAATCCGCCCGCGACGATGATGTCGGCGTCACCGCGGCGAATCGCTTCGGCGGCCTCGCCGATCGCATGCGAGCCGGTGGCGCACGCCGAGACAGGCGCGTAGTTGATGCCTTTGAGGCTGTAGCGGATCGAGATCTGCCCGGCAGCGAGGTCGACGATCATCATCGGCACGAGGAACGGGCTGATGCGAGAAGGGCCGCGCTCCAGCAGGACGGCTGTCTGTTCTTCCATCGTCCCGAGACCGCCGATGCCCGAGCCGACGATGCAGCCCGCACGAAGCGACGTCACCTCGTCGATATCGGTCAGGCCGGCATCGCGCATGGCTTCGTCGGCAGCGACCATCGCGAACTGCTGGAAGCGCGACATGCGTCGGGCTTCCTTCCGGTCGATGATGTCGCTCGGGTCGAAGTCCTTGACGTAGCCCGCGAAGCGGGTGGAGTACTCGGAGGCGTCGAAGTGCTCGATCGGCGAGATGCCGCTCACTCCGTTGGCGAGCGACGCCCACATAGCCTCGCAGCCGACTCCAGTGGGCGTGACAACGCCGACTCCGGTGACAGCGATCCTCGTCATGCGGACTCCCCTTCGGCAGCGGCGTACTCGGATTCAAGTCGCGACATGAGGTCAGCGACGGTCGGAACGTCGTGAATGCGAGCGGCTGCGGATCCGGCGAAGACGAGTCCTTGCTCGACGTCGCCGCCCTGGGACAGTCTCAGCTCGTCCATGATGCAGTAGTCCTTGTGACACTCCTTGAGACAGGAGATGCACTTGGGGATGCGCGGGTAGTCCCCGCGCTGCGTGCGCTCCCAGAACGGGTTCTTGAGGGCGCGGCCCGGCAGTCCCACCGGGCTCTTGACGATGACGACCTCGTCGGGCGTCGCATCGACGTACATCTGTTTGAACGCCTCGGGGGCGGAGGATTCAACGGTGGCGGCGAAGCGCGTGCCCATCTGCACGCCGGCAGCGCCGAGTTCAAGCACTTCCTTGATGTCGGCCCCGGTGACTACTCCACCAGCGCCGATGACCGGAATATCGACCGCTTCGATGATCTCAGGAAGCAGGTCGCGCATGAGGCGATCGGTGCCGAGATGGCCGCCGGCTTCAAAGCCTTCGACCACGACGGCAGAGGCGCCGAACTTCTGTGACAGTCTGGCGACGCGCGCGCTGCCGACGATCGGCACCATTGGCACGCCGGCATCCTTGCACCACGTGAACACGTCTCGCGAGAAACCTGCACCGGCAACGACCAGGTCGATGCCTTCGTCCAAGGCGGTCTGAACGAGCTCTTTGAACGCGCGTACGGCCACCATGATGTTGACGCCGATGACGCCGCCGTTGGCGATCGAGCGTGCGTGGCGGATCTCCTCGCGCAGCTCGTCGACGGACAGACCGCTTCCGGCGATGATACCGACGCCACCGGCGGCAGCTACCGCGCCAGCGAGCGGTGAGAGCGAGATGCGAACGGCCATGCCGCCTTGGATGATGGGCAGCCGGGCCGTGACGTTACCGATAGTCAGCGAAGGCATGTTCACGTGATAGCGCACCTTTCGTGCGGAGTAGCCTGGTGGTGTGCACACAAACACACCCGGCGGCAGCGTTAGAGCCGCCGCCGGGTGGAACATGCGCAGGTCTAGCTGTTGGCCGAGATGTAGTTGGCGGCGTCGCCGACCGTCTTGATGTTCTCGGCTTCCTCGTCCGGGATCGAGATCCCGAACTCCTCCTCCAGCGCCATGACGAGCTCGACAATGTCGAGCGAGTCGGCGCCGAGGTCGTCGATGAACGAGGCGTCCTCGGTCACGTCGTCCTCTTCTACGTTGAGCTGGTCGACGATGACCGCCTTGACCTTCTCGAGAAGCTCTTCACGCTCCATGCAGCACACCCCCCTCCTCCGTTGCCGGATGAGATAGCTCGTGGGCATTTCGGCCCGATTGCGCTAACAGAATGTCATACCACCGTCGACTGCGAGAACCTGACCGGTGATATAGGCGGAATCATCGCACGCAAAGAACAGAACCGCAGCTGCAATATCGTCAACCGAGCCCATGCGCTTCATAGCGATCTCGCCGAGTGCGGCCTCGCGGGCAGCTTCCGGAAGCTCGGCGGTCATATCCGTCTCGATGAAGCCCGGCGCGATCGCATTGGCGCGCACGCCGCGATTTGCGAGTTCCCTTGCCACCGACTTGGTGAGCCCGATGACACCGGCCTTTGCAGCGGCGTAGTTGGCTTGTCCGGCGTTGCCGACGAGACCGATGACGCTCGCAATGTTGACGATCGAACCGGACCGCTGCTTCATGAGGTGCTTCGTGGCGGCGCGGGTCACGGCGAACACGCCGCCGAGGTTCGTGGCGATGACGGCGTTCCAGTTCTCATCGGTCATTCGAACGAGAAGCCCGTCTCGGGTGATTCCCGCGTTGTTGACGAGCACGTCAAGACCGCCGAGTTCCGCGATCGTGCGCTCGACAAGCGCCGCAGCGGCCTGTGAGTCGCTCACGTCGGCTTTGAGGGCGACGGCTCGGCCACCTGCGGAGACAATCTGCTCGACCACCGCGTCGGCCGCGGCCTGCGAGCCGGCGTAGTTCACGGCCACCGAAGCCCCGGCCTCAGCAAGCTTCTTGGCGATGGCAGCGCCAATACCGCGAGACGCGCCGGTCACCAGAGCGACCTTGCCAGTGAGATCAGCCACCGTTGAGCACCCCCTCGACGAGTTCTTCAAGGTCGGACGACTCGACCGCCGCGGGCGTCACGCCGTCGATGCGCTTGGCAAGACCGGTCAGCACGGAGCCGGGACCAGCCTCGATGAGCGTCAGCGGCCCCTCGGCCGCGAGCGCGGCCATCGTTTCGGTCCAGCGGACAGGCTGCGTGATCTGCGAGATGAGCCGAGTGCGGATCGCCCCGGCGTCCGTCTCGGGAGCAGGGTCGGTGTTCTGCAGTATCGGGATGCGCGCGTCGGCGAAGTCCGCGCCGAGAAGGAGTTCGGCGAACGCCTCAGCAGCAGGTGCCATGAGCGGCGAATGGAAGGGCCCGGCCACGGCGAGTGGGACGATCTTGCGCGCGCCGGCCTCGGCAAGCGCCTCGGCTGCGAGTTCGAGAGCGGCGTGCGTCCCCGAGATCACGACCTGGCCCGTCGAGTTGTCGTTCGCGACCCAGACGTTAGGGATGCCGCCGATAGCGGTACGGATGTCGTCGCTCGGCATGCCGAGAACCGCTGACATTCCGCCGGGTGTGGCGGCAGCAGTGGTTGCCATGAGCTTGCTTCGCTCGACGACGAGTTCCAGGCCGGCTTCGACCGAATAGACGTCGGCCAGAGCGAGCGCGGCGAGTTCTCCAAGCGAATGACCCGCAAGCGCAAAAGGCCGGACCCCGCTCTCGAGCAGGATCGTGCCCCATGCCCAGTCAGCGAGATACAGCAGCGGCTGCGCGACTCGGGTGTCAGCAAGGTCCTCCGCGCCGCCGAGTCTGACGATGGTGCGCAGCTCCAGATCCGAGAGCGCCTCAGCAGCGTCCACCAGCCTGTCGAGGGCGTCGAGCTCGGGGATATTGTCGAGCATGCCGGCACGCTGAGATCCCTGGCCCGGGAAGACGAGTGCGGTCTTGAGGCTCACGCGGCTACCCTTCACTCGGGAGCGAACCGAGGCCGCGCATGACCTTCTCGGCACCAGAGACCATCTCCGTGACGATCTGGGCGGCAGGCTGGATTTCGCACACCAAGGCTGCGACCTGCCCAGCCATGAGCGAGCCCATCTCCGTGTCGCCGTTGCGCATCGCAAGCGCGAGCTTGCCCGCACCAAGCTCCTCGATCTCCTCGGGCTTGTTGTCGCGATCGAGCTCCATGATCTGCTTGGAGAGCTTGTTCTTGAGCACGCGCACGGGGTGGCCCGTCGAGCGGCCGGTGACGACCGTGTCGCGGTCCTTGGCGCGGATGACCTGCGCCTTGACGTCGGGGTGGATCGTGCACTCCTCGGCACACATGAAGCGGGTGCCGACCTGCACACCCTCAGCGCCAAGCGCGAAGGCGGCAGCCACTCCCCTGCCGTCGGCGATGCCGCCGGCCGCGATGACCGGGACGGAGACCGCGTCGACGAGCTGCGGGATGAGCACCATCGTGGTCAGCTCGCCGATGTGACCGCCGGCTTCCATGCCCTCGCCGATGACGGCGTCGGCACCAATGGACTCCATGCGCTTGGCCAGCGCGACGCTCGGCACGACCGTGAGCACCTTGATGCCGGCACCCTTGAGGCCTGCCATGTACTTGCCGGGGTTACCCGCGCCGGTCGTGACCGCATGGACCCCTTCTTCGATGACCATATCGACGAGTTCATCGATATGGGGCGTAAGCAGCATGAGGTTCACGCCGAACGGCTTGGACGTGAGTTCCTTCGCACGACGGATCTCGCCACGCAGAATCTCGGTAGGCATGTGGCCGGCGCCGATGATGCCGATGCCACCCGCGTTGCTGACCGCCGCCGCCAGCTCAGCAGTGGCGGTCCAGGCCATACCGCCCTGGATGATGGGATGCTCGATGCCCAGAAGCTCGGTGAGCCGGGTTCGAAGCGCCATGAAAGCTATGCCTCCTCGTTCGGTACAGACATCGTCCAGCGAACGACAGCGGCTCCCCAGGTAAGCCCAGCGCCGAAACCGACGAGGGCAAGCAGGTCGCCAGGCGCCAATCGCCCGCTAGTATACAGGTCGTCCAAGGCCATCGGAATCGATGCCGCGGACGTGTTGCCGGTGTGCGAGAGGTTGAGGTAGACGCGGTCGTCAGGGATGCCGAGACGCTCCTCAATCGTGGTGATGATGCGCTTGTTCGCCTGATGCGGGACGAGCCACGCCAGGTCGCCGATGGAGTGCCCGCTCGCCTCGAGGGCCTGCTTCGTGGCCTTGGGGATGACGCGCACGGCGAACTTGAAGACCTCGCTGCCGTTCATCTTCACGTACTGGTCGTGCGCTTCGACGCGCTCGGCCGTGGCGGGTGCCACGGTGCCTCCCGCAGGGATGATGAGCTGTTCGGCCCCCGTGCCGTCGGCGCCAAGGACGACCGTCTCCACGCCGGGCTCCTCCGACACGCCGAGGACGACAGCACCCGCACCGTCACCGAACAGTACGCAGGTGGAGCGATCGGTGAAGTCGATAAGCCGGGTCAGCGCCTCGGCTCCGATGACGAGCACGGTGTTCGCGCGGCCGGACTCGATGGCGGCGGCGCCCGACGAGAGCGCGTAGATCCAGCTCGAGCACGCAGCCATCATGTCGACGGCCGGACACGTGAGCCCGAGCTTGGCCTGGGTCATGCACGCCGTCGACGGCATGATGTAGTCAGGGCCGGTCGTGCCGAGAAGGAGCAGGTCGATGTCATCGGGACCGAGCCCCGCGCGCTCCATGGCGATGCGGCCAGCGCGCGCAGCGAGGTCGGACGTCGACTCGCCTTCGGCAACGACCCTGCGCTCGCTGATTCCTGTCCGACTGACGATCCACTCGTCAGAGGTGTCGACGATGCGCTCGAGATCGGCGTTGGTCATCACGTGTTCGGGCAAGTACGAGCCGGTTCCGATGATAGTGGCGTGGCGTGTCATGGGTAGCTGAGTGTCTCCTTGGACGTGCTCGTCACGTACCTTCGGTAGAGGGTGCAGTGAGAGCGTCGGGGAAGTTTACCTGTGCGTCGAAGCCGAAAGAAGTACTGACCAGTCTAGTTTGCAGCTACTGCGTCCGCGATGCGGCCCGTGAGGTCTCCCTCGACGGCTTGGACGGCTACCGAGATGGCGTTCTTGACCGCCACAGGACCTGACGAGCCGTGACCGATGATGCACACTCCGTCGATCCCGAGTAGCGGCGCTCCGCCGTACGTATCGGGGTCGAGCTGTGACTTGAGACGCATCATTGCCGGCTTGAGGACGGCGGCGGCGAGCGTTGCAGGCAGCGAGCTCGTCATGGCGTCCTTGACCTGTCCGAGCAGGACACTGCTCGTGCCCTCAAGCAGCTTGAGCGCGACGTTGCCCGTGAAGCCGTCGGTCACGATCACGTCGGCAGCGCCGGTCAGCACCTCGCGGCCCTCGATGTTGCCCGTAAACGACGGGAGCTTCTCGGCGAGCAGTGCATGAGACTCCTGCGCGAGCATCGAGCCCTTGGTGGGCTCCTCTCCTATGTTGAGGAGCGCCACGCGCGGTCTCTCGACGCCGAGCACCACGCTCGCGTACGCCTCTCCCATCTCCGCGAACTGGAGAAGGTTGTCGGGCTTGCAGTCGGCGTTGGCGCCCACGTCGAGCAGGACGCATGGCGGACCGGCCGTGGGGATCACAGTTGCGATCGCGGGACGGCTGACGCCCTTGATGCGCCCCATCACGAGGGTGGCGGCCGCCATGCAAGCCCCCGTCGACCCTGCCGAGAACAACGCGTCGGCACGCTTCTCTCGGACGAGACGGGCACCTACGACGATGGAAGAGTCCTTCGTGGAGCGCACTGCGCTTGCCGGGTGCTCGCCCATCTCGATGATCTCGGTTGTCGCCACGGCCTCGACGCGCCCGCCTGCGGCATCCGCGAAGGGCTCAACGACGTCTGCCGGGCCCGTGAGGATGATGCGCACGTCTGGGTTCTCGGCGAGCGCCGCGCGGACACCGTCGAGAATCTGGGCCGGCGCGTGATCGCCGCCGACAGCATCCACGACAACGGTGACGGGACGCGTACGAGACATCCATGCTCCTCGAGTAGGTGGGCTCACCGCGACGGCTAGTACGTGCGACGAGCAAGGCCAGGCTGAACGAGTCGATCGCGCGCCGCCGTCGGGCGTATTCTACCAGCCCGTCTCAGTCGGCCCGGGCAGCGGTCCGGAAATGCGAAATGGCCGGCGCACCCCAGTTCGGGTGGTGCCGACCATGTCAGCAGGCGTGACGCACGAGGCGTCAGCACGAGCAGCACGCCGCGCGGCGGTGAGCTGCAGAGCACCGAGACCTAGGCGGTCTCGATGATCTCCTTGCCGTTGTAGTAGCCGCAGTTGCCGCACACGCGGTGCGGAAGCTTGACCTCGTGGCACTGCGGGCACGTCGACTTGGCGGGAGCCTCGAGAACGTGCGAGGAGCGACGGGAGTTGGTCTTCGCCCGGCCCTTCTTTCGCTTCGGTACAGCCATCTACGCTCAGGTCCTTCCGTGATTGCACGCGGGTCTCTCGAAAGAGGCGTGCGAGGTGTTGTTCTGCATTCACACGGCGACCGGTCGGGTCGCACGAGCGAGAATAATACCATGTCGGTTTCGGGATGTGTACCCGTCGGCCGTGTGCGGCCTCAGCCGCGCGCAAGAGAACCGCGCGTGCTACTCAACGTCGTCCGCGGCGTCGTCGATGAGCGACCCGAGTGACGCAAACGGGTTGCGTGGATCAGGAGTTCCAGCGCACGAACACGTCTCGGTGTTGAGATCGACGCCGCAGGTCGGGCACAGGCCGGCGCAGTCCTCGGCGTGCAGCGGCGCGAACGGCGCCTCGAGGACAAGCGCGCTCATGACAGCGGGCAAGATGTCAACGTAGCCGTCGGCATCGATATCGCCGTGTTCTTGCTCTTCAGGGATGTTCTCGGTGTCGCCTGACCTCACGTAGTAGCCGTCGACCTCTGCTTCGATCGTCAGCGGGAACTCGATCAGACAGCGCACGCAGGTGGCGATGGTGTCAGCCGTGACCGTGCCGAGAGCGACGACGCCCGTGCCGCCGTTCATGAGCTTCACGTCGAAGCGGACAGGCGTCGGCAAGTCGAAGTGCTCGTCCCCGATGTCGAGGGCTGCGAGCGGAAGGTTGTCCGAAACCTCGATGCTCGCACCGAGGTCGTCGAGGATCGACTTGACGTCAACCCGATAAGAGTCCATGGAATCGCCTTCTAGATGGATGGGGCGGCCGGGCGAGCCTACTGGCGTTGACCGCCGCCCACCTTGCCCTGGAGCCTGTCACGACCACGCTGGACGGCCGTGAGCAGCTTCCCGAGATTGACCTCGAGATTCGCGAGCATCTCGTCGGCGTAGTCCTCTGCACCGAGACGAATCTCACGCTCTTGGTTGCGGGCCTTGTCGAGGATGTCGGCGGCCTGAGCCTCGGCCAACCGGACGACTTCCGTCTCGTTCGCGAGTGCTTGAGCGCGATCGCGAGCGTCCTCCAGGATACGGTTGGCCTCCTTCTCGGCCTCTTCGAGCATCTCCTGGCGCTCCTTGACGATCCAACGCGCCTGCTTGAGCTCGTCGGGGTATTGCGACCGGATCTCGTCGATGATGTCGTAGACCTTGTCCTGGTCGAGCATCTTGGTGTTGCGGAACGGCACTGTGCGCGCGTTGTCTATGATCTCTTCGATGCGGTCGATCAGGGCCATGATATCCATGAAACTGCCTCCCTAACGGGCTTCACTCAGTCTGCGCTCTAGCGCATCGCATACGACATCTGGCACGAGGCCGCGCACGGAACCCCCGTGGCGTGCAATCTCTTTCACTGCGGACGAACTCAAGAACATGTACTCGGGGATGGCCATGATGAACATCGTTTCGACCTTGGAGTCGAGACGCCAGTTCAGCGCTGCCATCTGGAATTCGCGCTCGAAATCGGTCATGGCTCGCAGCCCTTTGACGGCCACTGATGCCCCCACCTCGTGTGCGAAGTCAATCAATAGCGTATCAAAAGCGCGGACGGATACGTTGGGAAGATGTGACGTCGCCTGTTCGATGAAGGCAACGCGCTCCTCCGCCGAGAAGAGCGGCCCGCCGTTCTTCTGCTTGGAGAACGCCACGCCGACGACGAGCTCGTCGAAGAGCGCCGCTGCCCGCTCGATGATGTCGAGGTGGCCCGAAGTGACGGGATCAAACGTTCCCGGAACGATGCCCCGCTTCACTCGGCTGCGTCTCCCCTCTCAAAGACGGCGATGTCGACTTCCGTGGACCCATAACGCTTGGACCTGATAGCCGAGAAGCCGTCCGGCCACGCCATTCCAGCCCCCGCGCCATGCTCATAGACCACGAGCGCACCGTCCACGAGCTGCTCGTTTCTGGCCAGTGCCTCGACAAACAAGGCGACCTGAGCCGGCTCAAGTCTATATGGAGGGTCGAGCAGAAGCAACGAGAACGGACTGCGTGGCAGCGTGCCTCGGGACGCGAGGAGAATCACGTCACCCGCGACGATGTCGGTTTGCGCGGCGACCCCGAGCGCTGCGACGTTGGCTTTGAGCGTGGCGAGCGCGGTCCGGTGCTGCTCGGCGAAGACCACTCGATCGCAGCCCCGAGAGAGCGCCTCGAAACCGAGTGCGCCGCTGCCCGCGAACGCATCCAACGCCGTCCCGCCACCCAGGTCGGCACCGGCGATCGAGGCAACCGCCGAGAAGACCGCCTCTCGGACGCGGTCGGTCGTGGGTCGAGTCTCGCTGCCGGCCGGAGCCTTCAGGGTGCGCCCACGCAATGCGCCTGCGACGATTCTCATCCGCTGCTCACCCACTGCCACGCCTCGCGGTAGACGCGCTTGAGCTCCGCAAGCAGCGGGCGGTTCTCGGGGTGCGCGAGGTGCGGATCGGCCTCGACTAGCGAGCGGGCATCCGCGCGGGCAGTCTCGATGAGGTCGCCATCCGTGAGGACGGAGGCCAGTCGCAACGCCGGCATGCCGTGCTGTCTATCACCCAGAATATGGCCTTCGCCCCGCAGTCGGAGGTCGTATTCGGCGAGTTCGAAGCCATCAGACGTGCTTGCGATCGCCTCCATCCGGGCGCGTCCCTCGCTGGTCTTGGCGTCATTGAACAGGTAGACCTCACCGGGGTGCTCACCCCGGCCGACTCGGCCGCGAAGCTGGTGAAGTTGAGCGAGACCGAAGCGGTCAGCGTTCTCGATCAACATCACGGTGGCATTGGGCACGTCGACGCCGACTTCGATGACGGTGGTTGCAACCAGGACATCGATGGCGCGGTCGCGGAACTCCTGCATGACGCGCGCCTTCTCGGCTGGGCGCATCCGCCCGGTGAGGAGGCCAACCTTGAGGTCCGAGAATACCTGCTGTGAGAGGCGCTCCGCTTCGCGGTTCGCAGCACGCGCGGCTGCAGCGTCGCTCTCGTCGACCAGCGCGCAGACGACGTAGGCTTGCTGGCCCGCCCGCACAGCGGCTCGGACGCGCTCGTACGCCCGTTCTCGCTGCGGCGACTTCACGAGCTCGGTCCGGACAGAGGCGCGCGCGTGCGGCCGTTGCCGGAGGTACGACGTCTCGAGATCGCCGTAGAGCGTGAGGGCCAGAGAGCGCGGGATCGGCGTGGCAGTCATGACCAGCAGATCTGCACTCACACCCTTGCCACGCAATCCAAGGCGCTGGTTAACGCCGAAGCGGTGCTGCTCGTCGACGATTGCGAGCGAGAGGCGCTTGAAGGCGACGGACTCCTCGAGCAACGCATGCGTGCCGAACGCGACATGCAGCGAACCGTCGGCCAGTCCGGCGAGGGTTTCGCGCCTCTGCGCCGCGGGCGTGGAGCCTGTCAGCAGTGCCCAGGTGATGCCGGCCGCATCGAGGAGCGGCCCCACAGCACTCGCGTATTGGGTCGCGAGCACCTCGGTGGGCGCCATCATCGCGGCCTGTGCGTTGGCATCGGCGGCGGCAGCGAGAGCGTGGGCAGCGACGAAGGTCTTGCCCGTGCCAACGTCGCCGAGAAGAAGCCGGTTCATCGGGCGCGGCTCGTGCATGTCCGCGAGAACCTCGTCGATCGCGCGGGCTTGATCGTCGGTCAGGTCGAAAGGAACGGCACCGCGCAGCGCCGCAAGGGCGGGGCCGTCGACGGGGTGCGCCACTCCC
>Ga0079306_1001427_pt1 | contig 15859 bp, 10 predicted proteins | sample Methanotroph_Enr_FD_79181 | JGI IMG/M metagenome (GOLD analysis project Ga0079306, IMG submission 79181) | Enriched soil microbial communities from Old Woman Creek wetland in Ohio, USA - Methanotroph_Enrichment_5 | ecosystem: Environmental > Terrestrial > Soil > Wetlands | place: USA: Ohio...
CCATTTACTTAATAGTGAGCAGTGCGAACCGATCCTGAGCCCGTTCTCTTTCAAGCTAGCTTCAACTGAGCTAATCCATTTATATTTATAAACCTGGATGTAACTTTTAACTGTACAATTGTAATACTTATTGCTAAAAAGAAAGATAGATAAGTATTATGCTCAAAATACTGCTATTCTTTAAGAAAATAGATATAAATCCTGATCATTTTTTCTACCATAAGTTGAAGCGCTGTTAAAATGCCTTTCTGAATTCAATTTTCTTGCTTTTCAGAAGCTTCGATGTAATCCTGGTCTAGCTTCCTGAATTATTTTTTTCATGCCTCGGTGAAAATTATTTTTTTTGCATTATTATTACTTATTCCTGTTAGTTGAAATAATCTTTAATGATATTCATGTAATTTAGCAAAAAGTTAAACAAAAATACATATTAAATGTTATTAATTAGTTAAAGCATATAAAATAAGAATGATACGATATTCAATCAAGGATCTGGAAAAAATTACCGGTATAAAAGCCCATACTATCCGGATTTGGGAAAAAAGGTATGGTATTGTTGAACCTTCGCGTACCCAAACAAATATCCGTTACTACTCTGACGAAGATCTCCGGCGCCTGATGAATGTGGCTATCCTTAACAAATATGGTTACAAGATTTCAAATATCCAGGGTATGTCTCCGGATGAGATTACCAAATCCGTGGTTGATTTAACTCATCAGGACCTGGATAACGAGCACCAGGTAGATAACCTTGTTATGGCAATGATTGAATTAGATGAACAAAGGTTCGACAAAATTATTTCTTCAGCCATTATTAAACAGGGATTCGATTACACATTTGAAAATCTTCTCTATCGATTTCTTGAAAAAGTCGGTATTCTCTGGCAGATAGGTTCAGTTAATCCTGCGCAGGAGCATTTTATTTCACAATTAATCAGGCAAAAACTGATAATAGCCATTGACGGACAGCAGGAAATAAGAAATGAGTATAAATCATTTCTTCTTTTTCTGCCTGAAAATGAGTACCATGAACTGGCGTTGCTATACATGCATTACCTCATACGGAAAGCCGGCCACAAGGTAATTTACCTTGGGCAAAATGTCCCTTTAATTAATATTAAAAATATTTTCGAAATACACCCTGTCGATTATCTGCTCACATCAATTACATCCAATCTTCCGGAAGAAACAATAGCTACATTGATAAAAGAACTGGGGCAGCATTATGGCGATAAAAAAATACTGGTAGGTGGTAAAAGCTTTCTAAGAACGGCAATAACACTTCCCGGAAATTTCACTTCCTTCCTTACATTAAAAGATTTCGCCGATTTTCTTCATCAACTTTAACCTTGAGCCCTGCGTTTTCTGAAATTAATCTTTCAAACCAGGTGCTTTTCAGGTTTATCATTTAGATTTCGAGTAGGTATAACAAATTCTTAACACATTATTTAACCTTTGTTTAATATTTTCCCGTAAATTTGTAACATCTCCTAATCACTTTAAATAACTGGATTTCAGATCTCAAGAAATAATTTTTCATGACTTATAAAAAATTAACAATTTTTTAACTTTATTTAGACTAATTCTAAATATAAGTGTTTAACTTTGCATCGTAATAATTAAACACTAAGCGTCATGACTCAAATCGAATTCGATCACAAGTTGATAAGTCTCTATCAAAACCTTGAATATTACGCTAACCTGCTTACTTCCAACCGTGAAGAAGCTAAGGATCTAATTCAGGACACCTATCTCAAAGCGCTTGCAAACCGGGATAAATTTGCTGCGGATACCAATCTGAAAGCCTGGACATATACCATCATGAAAAATACTTTCATCAATAACTATCGTCGCAATCAGAAAGCCAATACCATTATTGATAGTACTGAAGATTTATTTTACCTGAATATACCGCGTAAATCTGATTTCCCTTCACCTGATTCAAAGTTTTCGGAAAAAGAGATTAATAAAAGTATTTCGAAACTGGACGCCGATCAGCGTATGCCCTTTGAAATGCATCACCAGGGCTATAAGTATAAAGAAATTGCGGATCATCTCAATATTTCGATTGGTACTGTTAAAAGCCGCATTTTCTTTACCCGTCGTAAATTGATGGATACCCTGAAAGACTTTGCCGATTAAATATATCGACATCAGTATCAGTTAAGCCACATGTTCTGTTTGAAATTGTGGCTTTTTTTTATTACATAGAAAACAGATTATCATGACATTAAAACCCGGGGACAAAATTCCTTTATTCACACTTCCCGATCAGAACGGCAAAAATTTCAGCATTGGAAGTCTGCTTTCCAAAAAGGCTTTTGTAATTTATTTTTATCCGAAAGATGAAACTGTCGGTTGTACAAAACAGGCATGTGCTTTTCGCGATCATTACCAGGATTTTCTAGATGCAGGAGCCGAAGTAATCGGGATCAGTTCCGACAGCGAAGAATCGCACGTAAGTTTTGCGGGGCATCATAATCTCCCTTTCATATTATTAAGTGATAAAGGCAGTTTGTTGAGGAAGCAATTTGGTGTTCCTACTGATATGATGGGTTTACTCCCGGGACGCGTTACATATATTGTTAATAAACAAGGTGTTATTGAATATATTTTCAATTCACAAATCAGGATTAAAAAGCATATCACCGAAGCGCTAAGGATCCTGAAAGAATTGAATTAAGCTGTTAAACTTATAAGGATTTAAGTTAAAAATCTACTTGAGTAATCATCCGCATAAGACTACTCTTTTTCCAGGCTAAGCTTCAGAATAGCAAAAATTAACACTGCCGCACTTATCCATTGCACAAGTGTAAGTACCCGGTTATTTACATAATAGTCAAAAAAGATAGCTGAAACAGGGAAAAACAACTCGCAGATTGTTGCAAGCATGGCTCGTATGCGGGTAAGCCCGAAATAATAGAGGAAAATTGCTCCTGAGCCGGTAGTGATTCCGATGATGGCAAAGATAGTCCACTGGAAACCCGTAATTTCAGGGACAAACTTCAAGGATCCTGTCGAAAGCACAAACAGAAGCATGATTATACTTGTGAAAGCGTAGCGGTAAAAAGTCGCAGTAAAAAAGCTGTATTTCCGGAGTACCTTTTTGCTGAAAACAGTCGAACTGCCAAAGGCAAACGCGGCAAGCAATGAAAAACCTGCTGCAAGTGCTGTCGGGCTATGGGTCTCAAAATCAGGGAGACGTAATCCGAAAGTAAGAAAATACCCTGCCGTGATTGCCAATGCCGACCAGAGCAGGAAATTCCGTTTCAGTTTTTCACCCAGCAACAAGGCTGCAAGTGTAATTGCAAATACCGGTTGTAGTTTCTGCAACAGAACAACTATTGTCAATGCTTTAAAATTGACCAGGAACAATGCCTTTACGATAGCCAGTGTGCCAACCGCACCTCCCAGCAACGATAGCAGAAAGAACATCAGCACATCACCTTTTGTAAAATCCCGGATGTGCCTGTACTCCCTGAACATGAAAATATTCATGATCAGGAACGGCAATGCATGAAAAATAAATACCACCAATCCAATGTCCAGGCTATACAAACGCGGCGTCAATACTACTCCATCGAGCCCCCATAAGGTAGCTGCAACACAAATAGCCATGGCCCCGATAAAAACTGTCTTGTTAAATTTCATAACCTGCTCTACTCTGTTATCTTTACGCTTTCGGGCTGCAAAAGTAAGGTTTTTCTGCGATTGGTTATTATGGTATCTATGAATGGGAATCAGATAATAGGTATTGACAAAAGAACCAATACCTATTATGGATTAACTATTAACTGAAAAAGGTTATTAATCAATTGTTTTATCATTATTTCTCTCAGAAAAGCTTTATTTACCAATAACTTCCCTTATTAATAAACAATAATGCAAGATTTTGATTCTGTCACATTAAGATTATTATCTTTGCCACAATTATAAAAAACGACTAACTATACACAACTATATGATTACCAATAACTTTACCGACCGTCATAACGGTCCACGCAATGGTGAAACCGAACTCATGCTGAAGGCTATAGGTGTTGATACCCTCGACCAGCTTATTGACGAAACTGTTCCCTCATCCATCAGGTTGCCTAAACCTTTGAATATGCCTGCCGGCATGAATGAATATGAATACCTGAGCCATATCAAAACACTGGCTTCAAAAAATAAGATATTCAAATCATTTATTGGCAGGGGATATTACAATACCATTACCCCGGGTGTAATTTTAAGAAACATTTTTGAAAATCCGGGCTGGTATACTTCCTACACGCCTTACCAGGCAGAGATATCACAAGGCCGTCTTGAAGCTTTGCTCACTTTCCAAACTATGGTTTGTGACCTTACTGCTATGCCTCTGGCTAATGCATCTTTACTTGACGAAGCAACAGCAGCTGCCGAAGCCATGATCATGCTGCATAATGCCCGTTCGCGTGAAGCAGTTAAAGCCGGTGCAAATATTTTCATTGTAGCCGAAAATACTTTCCCACAGACGATAGCTGTCATTCAGACCCGTGCCAAACATCTCGGTATTGATGTACAGATTAAACCCTGTGATACATTTGAACCGGAGCCCGGAATATTTGGTCTGCTTTTACAATATCCTAACCAGAATGGCGAAATCAAAGAATATCGCTCGTTAGTGAACCGTGCGCACGAAAACGGTATTGCAGTAGCTGTTGCTGCCGACCTGTTAAGCCTGGCCATTCTGACACCGCCGGGTGAATGGGGAGCTGATGTTGTGCTTGGAACTACACAACGATTTGGTGTTCCGATGGGGTTCGGCGGTCCACATGCAGCATATTTTGCAACGCGTGAAGAGTACAAGCGTTTTATTCCAGGTCGCATAATTGGTGTTTCGGTTGATGCCCAGGGAAACCGTGCATTACGTATGGCACTGCAAACCCGCGAACAACACATCAAGCGTGAACGTGCTACTTCAAATATATGCACTGCCCAGGCTTTGCTGGCTATTATGGCCGGAATGTATGCCGCGTACCATGGACCAAAAGGTATCCGCGATATCGCACGGAATATCAATATTCTAACAGGCGCTCTGGCCGCTGAAGTTCAGAAATATGGCTACAAACAGTTGAATGCCAATTTCTTTGACACTTTGCTTATCCAGATTCCTGAAAATGTTAAGTTAGAAACACTTAGGAAACTGGCAATCGAAAGCCAGGTAAACTTCAACTATATCAGCGAGGATAAAATGAGCCTGAGTCTGGATGAAACCACCTCGCTGGAAGACGTAAACCTTGTGCTTCATATTTTTGCATCTGCTGCAAGCAAACAGTATTCTGAATTTGTTTGCATTCCTGAAGAATGCGGACTTCTACGCACCTTCGCTCCTACTATCGACAGGCACTCGGAATTCCTAACTGAGGAGGTCTTCAACAGCTATCATTCGGAAACCGATATGATGCGTTACATGAAGAAACTTGAAAACCGCGACCTGGCACTCAACCGCAGTATGATCCCGCTTGGATCGTGTACTATGAAACTGAACGCAGTAGCTGAACTTATCCCGGTGAGTTGGCCCGAGTTTGGCGCCATTCATCCATTTGCACCAGCTGACCAGACCGAGGGTTACACGATTTTGATTCGTGAGCTGGAGAAAGCACTTTGCGAAGTTACCGGCTTTAAAGCCATTTCGATGCAGCCCAATTCAGGTGCCTCGGGCGAATATGCAGGTTTGCTGGTAATAAAAGCCTACCATGAAAGTCGCGGAGAAGGACACCGCAAGGTTTGCCTGATTCCTGCTTCGGCTCATGGCACCAACCCTGCAAGTGCAGCCATGGCCGGTATGGAGGTAGTGGTAGTAAAAACCGACCCCAATGGTAATATCGATCTTACTGATCTTGGCGAAAAAGCATTAAAACATAAGGACAACCTCGCCGCATTGATGGTAACCTATCCATCCACTCACGGAGTATTTGAAGAAGCTATTCTTGAAATTATACAGATTGTTCACCAAAACGGAGGACAAGTATATATGGATGGCGCCAATATGAATGCACAGGTCGGGCTTACAAATCCTGGAACCATAGGTGCTGATGTCTGCCATCTGAACCTTCACAAGACTTTTGCAATTCCGCACGGTGGCGGAGGCCCGGGAGTTGGTCCTATAGGTGTAGCTGAACACCTGCTTCCTTTCCTGCCAGGACATCCGGTTGTTAAAACAGGTGGCGACCATGCCATTCAGGCTGTTGCAGCTGCTCCATACGGGAGTGCAATGGTATTACCCATCTCATACGCTTATATCAAGCTATTAGGAGGTAACGGGCTTACCGAAGCAACCAAATATGCTATTCTTACTGCCAACTACATTAAATCACGTCTCGAAGGTCATTATAAAATATTATACACCGGCACCAAAGGACGCGTTGCACATGAACTAATCCTCGACTGCAATCAATACCTGAAAACAGCTGATGTAGCTGTTATTGATATTGCTAAGCGCCTTATGGATTACGGTTTTCATGCTCCTACGGTTGCTTTCCCTGTCGGAGGCACACTTATGGTTGAACCTACCGAGAGTGAATCGTTAAGTGAACTCGACCGTTTTGTTGACGCCATGATTGCTATCCGCAAAGAGATTGCAGCAATTGAAGACGGTAGCGTTGACAAGCATGACAATGTAATAAGACATGCACCACATACACTGGCAATGGTAACAACCGATGACTGGACATTACCATACAGCCGCGAAAAAGCTGCTTTTCCAATGCCATCTGCAAAAGAAGATAAATACTGGCCCGCTGTAACCCGTATTGATGATGCATGGGGCGACCGTAACCTAGTTTGCACTTGTGCTCCGATGGAGAGTTATGTGAAAGAATAATTGACCATTTTTTTATTTGAGGTTATAAAAGACTGCCAGGAAATGGCAGTCTTTTATCTTTTTCCATAATTAAGATTCTAATAAACATAATATCCTTTATTTTCACATAGATATCCGATATATTTCGTTGCTATACGATATTATCTATTAGTAAGAATTGATAAATCTCTGTCTTATTCATTTTCCTGAAAATCGTAAGCAAAAAATGACTACTTTTGCAGCCCTTTAGAGGTAAAGTCTTCCCATCACATAATAAACACAAAGTTAAATGATTACAGTTTCGGACCTGGCTATTCAATTTGGAAAAAGGATATTGTTTCAGGATGTAAATATGAAATTCATGCCTGGCAATTGCTATGGCATTATCGGAGCCAATGGTGCGGGTAAATCAACATTCATCAAAATGCTGTCAGGCGAATTACAAAGCACCAGGGGAAATGTGAGTTTCGGTCCGGGCGAACGGCTTTCAGTTTTACAACAGAATCACTCCGAATTTAATGATTATACTGTATTAACTACCGTATTAATGGGTCACACGAAACTGTGGGCTGTTATGAATGAGAAAGATGCCTTGTATTCGAAAACTGACTTTTCAGAAAACGACGGTCACAGAGCTTCGGAACTGGAAGAGCAATTTGCTGAAATGGATGGCTGGAATGCCGAAAGCGACGCGGCCAACCTGTTGAGTGGATTAGGTATTAAAGAAGATATTCACGACAAACTCATGGGCGAGTTAAGTGGCAAGGAAAAAGTGAAAGTTTTGCTTGCGCAGGCACTTTTTGGTAAGCCTGACAACCTTTTACTCGATGAGCCAACCAACGACCTTGACCTTGAAACTGTTAACTGGCTTGAAAGCTACCTTGGGAACTTCGATAATACAGTGTTGGTTGTTTCGCACGACAGACACTTCCTGGACTCAATATGCACGCATATTGTGGATATCGATTTTAACCGGGTTCAGCAATTCCCTGGAAATTATACATTCTGGTACGAGTCAAGCCAGTTGGCTTTGCGTCAGCAGCTTACACAGAATAAAAAAGCCGAAGACCGTAAAAAAGAACTTCAGGAATTTATTGCCCGTTTCAGTGCAAATGCTTCAAAATCAAAACAGACAACCAGTCGTAAGAAAATGATTGAGAAGCTGAATATTGAGGAAATCAAACCTTCAACGCGTAAGTATCCGGGTATTATTTTTACTCCTGAACGCGAACCCGGCAATAACATCCTTGAAGTAAAAGGACTGACTAAAAGCCTGAATGGCAACCTGTTATTTAAAAACTTAAGCTTTACGATGCAGAAAGACGACAAAATCGTTTTTCTGTCGCACGATACCCGAGCCATGACAGCTCTTTTCGAAATTCTGAAAGGCCACGATACGGCTGATAGCGGAACTTTCGAATGGGGGCAAACCATACTGAAAGCCTACCTGCCACTTGAATATGAAGAATTATTTCAATCGGAAATGACTCTTATGGATTGGCTTGCGCAATATTCAACGGATACACATGAGGCCTACCTTCGGGGATTTTTAGGCAAAATGCTTTTTGCCGGTGAAGAAATCTTCAAGAAAACAAATGTGTTGTCAGGAGGCGAGAAAGTACGCTGTATGATTTCGCGTATGATGACACGTAACGCCAATGTGATGTTGCTTGATTCACCTACTAACCATCTCGACCTTGAATCAATACAGGCTTTCAACAATACGCTGATCAAGTTTAAAGGCAATATCCTGATGTCGTCGCACGACCATGAGTTTATTCAAACCGTTTGCAACCGTATCATCGAAATAGGTCCGAAAGGTATGATTGACAAACTGATGGATTATGATGATTATATTACCGATGATAAACTGAAGGAGCAGAGGGCTAAGTTGTATTAGGTAACTGAATTGAGTCCGGTAGGAGTTAATAGATAATGGTTAATCGAAAATAGTAAATAAGTTTTTCGAAAAAGCCGGATGATTTTTTACGTTCATTGCTGGAATCTTGGGTATTTGGATTTAAAAAAATCTACTTGTTGCTCCTTAATATGAAATCAAACAACAGTTTCATTTTCTTTCCCTGCCGAAAATATTAAGTCAATCGGGTTATAAAGATCATATAGAATCCGGTATGCATCGGTTTCTTTTATGCAAAAGGGTTCAATAAGTTTTATGATTTCAGTCTACCCTTGAAGGGTAAGGTCGCAGAAAAAGTGTTTGTTATCTTCAATTGTAATTCCTTCATCGGCCTCGGACACTCTCAGAATAAGCCCGCAATCTAGTGGTTCAATAATCTACAAAGTCTTACAGATTAATGAGTCTTTTACTGTTATTGGTCAGATCAGTTACTATCTGATGAAACATACCTGTCTGAACTTTATCAAAGTCATTCAGTCATACACATTAATATCTGATATGTAATTTTCGGTCACATAACAAGGTTAATTCTTTATTCGAAGAGCAGTACTTCGGAAGACTAACCTCAGAGAGATCATAACTCTTATTCCTCGAGAGCAATCTGGTCGTTTCCAAAACTGATTCCCAGTCCGCGGGCAGTTTTCATCAGGGCTGTGTCGAGGGTAACCAGGTTGGGTTTCTGAATGGCATCAGCCAGCGTAACGCTGGTGATGTAAGGATGATTATACGAAACCATACGTCCGAATTCGCCATTTAGAACCATTTCGAAAGCTTTCACCCCAAATTGCGAAGCCAGCACACGATCGTAAGCAATTGGAACGCCTCCGCGCTGAAGGTGACCCAAAACGGTAACTCTTATATCCGGTTCACAACCCAGTTTTTTAAGATCGTCCTCAAGTTTAAAGCCTATTCCACCCAGACGGACATGTTCGTAACCAACTTCGGTGCTTTTTTCCCCGATAATTTCTCCGTCCTTTGGTTTTGCCCCTTCAGCAATTACTATGATCGCAAATCCACGTCCTTTATGGAAACGGGCATTTATCTTCGAAAGCACTTCGTTGGTATCGTATGGAATTTCAGGAATCAGGCAAATTTCAGCTCCACCGGCAACTGCTGCATTTAAAGCAATCCAGCCAGCATCACGGCCCATAACTTCGAGGATAAAAACGCGGTTGTGGCTGGCTGCAGTGGTAACCAGTTTATCCACAGCTTCAGTAGCTATTTCAATTGCGGTTTGAAAACCGAAAGTGGAGTCTGTAGCCGAAAGATCATTATCAATGGTCTTGGGAACCCCGATAACATTAAGTCCTTGTTTAAAAAGCCTCTGAGAAATACGCTGTGAACCGTCGCCACCAATACTGATTACTGCATCAATTCCCAGATACGAAAGCTTGCGGATCATTTCATCTGAACGGTCAACATATTCCCATTCCCCTTTTTTATTTTTTACAGGCCAGGCATAAGGTCCGCCTTTGTTGGTGGTCTGGATGATTGTACCACCCTGGTAATGAATACCGGCAACTTTCTCCGAATCGAGTATCATTAGTTCGGTAGGCTCGTTCAGAATTCCGTCAAAAGCTTTTATGCTTCCCAGAACTTCCCAGTCAGTTTCCTGTGAAGCACGCTTTACTATAGCTCTGATAACTGCATTTAATCCGGGACAATCGCCGCCTCCGGTAAGGACCATTACTCTTTTCATATATTTATATTCTTGACTACCAAATATTTATGGAGTTACTTTACATTTTTCAAAAATCCGTGCAAAGGTATATAAATTATTGTTTCATTCACTAATAATGAATATTTAGACAGGGGCCAGCATACAGTGTATAAAATAGTTTGGAAGCCAGCTAGTTCCAAAATCTTCCCGATGAACCGAAGCCGTAAACAAATAAAAATTGCAATTTCAAATAAATGATACTAAGATACTTAAACAACTTTTAGGTGAAATACTGAATTTCAGATAAGGAATCATTTTAATGCAGTTTTGTTGACGCTGTCAGCAAAAAGAAGGTCTGTTGTGCATCACATCCCCGAAAATCCGGATACCGGGACGACATCCTGAAACAGGGGAAACAGAAATTCTCTTTTACTACCTTTCAGTTGAAAGTAATAAGATATTAATTCATACTGTCGAATTCAGCAGTTTCGGATGATGTCAGGTTTGCGTCGCTGACCAGTTTATCGCGGGAGGGCTGGCTTATCCAGAAAAGGAAAATACCTGCAAGTGGCCATACCAAAAGCGCATATATACCGAGAAGCATAAACAAAACCAATGCAAAAAATGCCGGTGCCTCGATCAGTGCGCCCTGCAATATGCATAATTCGCGCCAGGCTGCCAGTTTTTGGCTCAACGAAGGCAGAACCTTTATTGCTTCAAGTTTTTTCGGGAAAATAGCACGGTAAACCATTAAAGTGGCTCCGGTCAATACAATTAATACAATCAAAAACGGAGCCCTTTGAGCCGACGATACTTCTATTTCTGCCAAAGCTCCGTTAAATTTATTCAACAGTAAGGTTACCAGTAAAAATAATACTATCCCGGTTGCCATTGCAAAGTAGACGATTTTCAGAGATTTCAGGTAATTTGAATTCATTGGATTATGAAATGTTAGAAGTTATAAATTGTTAAATCATGTTTAGTATTATCAATCCTGTCCAGTGATCAATCAAAAGTATGGATTGATTTCTTACTTTTGACGCGGATATTTTTTATTTTTCAACACAATAATTCATTTCTATGGTTCTTATTTTCGATATGGACGGCGTAGTTGTCGACAACCACCAATGGCATTTTGAGGCATATGTTGAGTTTGGCAAAAGACATAATCTGAATATCACCCGAGAACAATTTGGCAGTTATTTCGGCATCACTAATCATATGATCATGAAATCGCTATTTGGCGAAGATATATCGGAAGAAAATATCGTTGCGTTCGGTAAAGAAAAAGAGAGCATTTATCGCGAACTGTATCGACCTTTCATCAAGCCTGTAGATGGATTACCGGCATTCCTGAAATACGCTTCTGAATGTGGCATACCTGTAGCTCTGGCAACGGCAGCTCCTGCCGATAATGTAAAATTCACCCTCCGGGCAACCGGGTTGGAAAAGTATTTCAGCGAAATCACTGACGCATCAATGGTAAGCCATGGCAAACCAGACCCAGAAGTATACCTGGTTACAGCAGCTAAACTCGGAGTTCAACCTTCGGATTGTATTGTATTTGAAGATTCCATTCCTGGCATACTTTCGGCCCGGAATGCAGGCATGCGCGTGATTGGCGTGGCAACCACGCATAAATCTAAAGAATTGGCATTGTATGTGAACGAAATAATTATAAACTTTGAAGCCGCAGACAAATTAGTTGATAACTGGAGACAGTCTCAAATCAATAAATAATTATTTTTCAATCAAAAGATGCATCTCTTTATCCTTTTAATTATAATTCAGCATATGGATACTTATAATTGAATGCACCGTCGAGATGGCTGAAACTATGAAAGATATAGGTGGCTCAGCCCGCAAAACGATTTACACTGGCGTGGGGCGCGATTCGGTGGTAAATGCCTGTTACGGTGAGGAACATTACAAATGGCAGCCTGAACATTGTAACAAGAAATAAAAATTCTGCAATTAGTTGATAGTTGCTAATAAAAACAGATATTTGCTTCACTATTTAATTCACATTCCTGATTATAGACCATTTCTCCTCCAAGTTCCTTCAATCAATAAACCAATAACCAAATTTTAAACCTAACAAACAATTTATGAAAGTCAGACTTCTATTTCTGTTGCTTGTCATTATTCCGTTCATGGGTTCGATGGCACAACAAGGCAGGATCAAATTCACTGAATATGATCTGCCTAACGGCCTGCATGTTATCCTGCACCAGGATAATACAACGCCGATTGTTGCCGTATCGATCCTTTATCATGTAGGATCGAAAAATGAAGTTCCGGGCCGAACCGGTTTTGCTCATTTCTTTGAGCATCTTATGTTCGAAGGTTCGGAAAATATCTCCCGTGGTGAATTTGATAAGATCACGCAGACAGCCGGAGGATATAATAATGCCAATACCTCACAGGATCGTACCTATTATTTTGAATTACTTCCAAGCAATCAGCTTGCACTTGGACTCTGGCTCGAATCGGAAAGATTGCTGCATTTACGTATTGACAGCATAGGTGTTGAAACCCAGCGTGCTGTTGTAAAAGAAGAGCGCAAGCAATCGTACGACAATCGTCCGTATGGTTCGTGGATGGAAAAAACCATGGAGAATGCCTATAAAGTTCATCCATATAAATGGACACCCATTGGTTATCCTGAAGACCTAAACAAAGCAACGTTGCAGGAATTTATTGATTTCCACAGCATGTATTACGTGCCAAACAACGCAACATTGTCAATAGCCGGTGACATTAATACCGACAGCACTGAGAAAATGATTGAAAAATACTTCGGCGATATCCCCCGGGGAACAAAGGAAATTTACCGGCCTTCGGTTGTGGAGCCCCAGAAAACAGCTGAAGTCACTGATACCGTATATGACAATATTCAGTTACCCGCAGTTATCATTTCGTATCATATGCCGGCGCAGGGAACTCCTGATTCGTATGCGCTCTCCATGCTGACTACCTTACTTTCGGACGGACAAAGCTCACGCATGTATAAATCAATTGTTGACCAGCAGCAAAAAGCGCTTCAGGTTATGTCGTTCCCTTTTGCTCTCGAAGATCCGGGCTTGTTCGTGATTTTTGGCCTGGTTAACAGGGGCATACAACCAGCTGACCTGGAAAAAGCTATAGACGCTGAAATAGAAAAAGTAAAAACTACTGAAATACCGGATGCTGAGTTTCAAAAACTTCGCAATAAAGTTGAAAATGACTTTGTTACCCGCAACAGTACCATGGCCGGTATAGCTGAGAACCTTGCTGATTATCATGTGTATTTTAAAGACGCAAACCTGATCAACACCGAAATTGAACGTTATATGAAAGTAACTCCTGCTGATCTTCAAAGGGTTGCGCAGAAATACCTTACCCCTGAAAACAGGGTGGTTCTGACTTATTTACCGAAACCAACCGCAAAAAACTAAAGGAGGAACCATCGTATGAAAAACAAAATTATATCAGTTATAGCAGCCCTAATAATCACCCTACCCTTAGCTGCGCAGGTAAAAAAAGGAAAAACCTCAAAACCGGTTGCCCCACAGGCTGTTAAGGAAGTTCTCGACCGCAGCAAACGCCCGCAGGCCGGACCCGCACCTGTTATCAAAATCGGTGAATACCAGTCGTTCGAATTAGCCAACGGGCTTAAGGTGTTCGTTGTCGAAAATCATAAAATCCCGCGATTATCCTATTCGCTGGTGCTTGACAACGATCCGGTTTTCGAAGGAGATATGGCAGGATATTCTGATTTTGCCGGTCAGCTGATGCGCACAGGTACAACCACACGCACAAAGGACCAGATCGATGAAGCTATCGACATGATTGGCGCAAGCCTTAATACTTCGGCCGATGGAATGTCGGCAAATTGTCTTACCCGCCACAATGATGCATTGCTTGGTATTATGTCGGATGTGTTGCTGAATGCAGATTTCAAAACGGCAGAGTTGGAGAAAATCCGCACGCAGTCACTTTCGGCACTTGAAGCTTCAAAAAATGATCCGAAAGCCATATCCCAGCGTGTAAGTTCAGTTCTGGTTTATGGATCTGATCATCCCTACGGCGAGAATATTTCGGAAGAATCCGTCAAAAAAATCACTCTCGACAAATGCAAAGAATTCTACAAAACTTACTTCAAACCTAATGTTGCATACCTGGCCATTGTTGGTGATATCACGCTTGATCAGGCAAAACCGCTGGTTGAGAAATATTTCGGCAGCTGGCAACGGGGTGATGTTCCGAAAGCGACTTATCCGACCCCGAAGGCTCCCGGAAAGACCATAGTAGCCATAGTTGACAGGCCAAATGCGGTTCAGTCGACGATTAGTGTTACCTATCCTGTAGTCCTGAAACCCGGTTCGCCCGATGACCTGAAAGCGAAACTTACCAACAGCATCCTGGGTGGAGGATCTTTCAGACTATTCAATAACCTGCGCGAAAAACACGGATGGACCTATGGCGCTTACTCAAGCCTTCAGTCGGATAAACTGATTGGCAGGTTCAACGCTTCAGCTGAAGTCCGCAACCCGGTAACTGACAGTTCATTTACTGAAATCCTGGCTGAAATGAACCGGCTTCGTAACGAACCCGTTCCTGATGATGAGCTCAACATGGTAAGGAATTACATGATGGGAAATTTCGGACGATCGCTTGAAAATCCTTCGACCATAGCCAACTTTGCCATCAATACTGCAAGGTATAACCTGCCAAAGGATTACTATTCAACCTACCTGACCAGGCTTGCTGCCTTGACTCCGGCTGATGTTCAACTCACTGCCCAGAAATATATCCGGCCTGAGAATGCATACCTGCTGGTGGTCGGAAAAGCAGAGGACCTGGCACCCAAACTCAAAAAGTTTGCCAAAAGCGGAGAAGAATTGTATTACGATACCGAAGGCAAACAATACGATCCGAATAAAAAGCTGAAACCGGCGCCAGCCGGCATCACTGCAGACCAGGTGATCAACAAATATATCAGCGCGATCGGAGGCGCCAAAAATCTCAAAAAGATAAAAGACGCTACCATCCAGGCCGGCGCTACCATGCAGGGAACGCCTATTTCTCTTGACTTGTATTTTAAAGCTCCTGACAAAATGCTGATGCAGGTAGGTTCGGGTGCCATGGTATTCGTTAAACAGATTTATAATTCAGGTAAAGGAATTGCGTCTTCACCTATGAACGGCCAAAGTAAAGATATAGAAGGTGATGAGTTAGCCGGCATGAAGGAAGCTGCCATGATTTTTCCTGAAATGTATTATACCTCCCTGGGATACACTACCGAGTTGCTTGGCATCGAAGAACAAAAAGATCAGAAACAAAACTACAAGGTACAGGTAAACAAAGGCGGCGACAGGAAAGATGTTGAATATTACGATGTTCAATCCGGACTGAAGACACGTGCAGAAAACAAGGAACAGGTAACTGAATATTCTGATTATAAAGCAGTTGA
>Ga0079306_1001429_pt1 | contig 15818 bp, 13 predicted proteins | sample Methanotroph_Enr_FD_79181 | JGI IMG/M metagenome (GOLD analysis project Ga0079306, IMG submission 79181) | Enriched soil microbial communities from Old Woman Creek wetland in Ohio, USA - Methanotroph_Enrichment_5 | ecosystem: Environmental > Terrestrial > Soil > Wetlands | place: USA: Ohio...
CCTGACGTCGTTACTTCTTCGGTTACATAGCGCTGCTATGCGCCCTCAGTCGTGCCTCGCAGGAAACCAAAATTGCGGCGCAATCTTACAACATCTGAGGCTTGACATGACACTAGGCATCCGTACGTCTTTCCAACATTAAAGCACTTCTTTGCCGACTGCTCAAATGAAAGTTGCATCGGCCGTGCCAACTTTCTGACTTGAGAAAAAATACCGAGGAAGTGCCTGGAGTTGCGCCTGCTCGCGTCGTTTTGAGGAATCTTCAATGGGGTTGGCTGAAAACGGCAGGCGTGCTGCGGTTCCGATCGATGCGCAAATCATGCCTCGGGTACGGGAAAGAATACCGAAATTTGCGCAGACTCACTCGGCCGGCTGCGGCCCGTTTTCCCGTTCGGTTTCTTTTTGCTGAAAATAGTTAACGATTTCCGAGGCCAGCGCCTCACCGATGCCTTCCACTGCCAAAAGATCGGCCTGTGATGCCGTCATGATCCGTTTCAGGCTGCCCATGTGCCGCAGCAGGTTTTTCTTCTTTTCGTTGCCGATGCCGGGGATCTTGGTGAGTTCAGAAGCCAGGGTCTCTTTGTTGCGGAGTTTGCGGTGAAAGGTGACGCCGAAACGGTGGGATTCGTCGCGGATGCGCATGAGGTAGAGCAGCACCGGATTGTGGGCGGGCAGCACGATGGGGTTTTTTCGGTCCGGCTTGTAGAGTTTATCCCCTTCGTCCTCACGCTCCTTGGCAATGCCGAGCCAGTCGACCTCGTCGGTGATGCCGAGCTCTTTAGCGACAGCCAGCGCCATGCCCAGCTGACCCTTGCCGCCGTCGACCAGAAAGAGATCGGGCAGGGTCTTTTCGGCAAGGCCGCGGGCAAGCCTCCGGCCCAGCACCTCCTTCATCATCGCGTAGTCGTTGGGGCCTTCGACGGTCCTGATCCGGTAGTGGCGGAAGTTGGTTTTGTCGGGTTCCCCCAGATAATAACTGACCAGGGACCCAACCGCTAATTTGCCGCTGATATTGGAGATGTCCAGACACTCGATTCGGCTGGGCGGGCGGTCCAGGTGCAGGGCTTTCTGCATGGTCTGGCAGAGGTGGTCCCAGGATTGGCTCTTCTTCTCCTTTTCTTCGAAAGCCTGCAGGGCATTGGCGGTGGCCATCGCGACCAGCTGCCGGCTGTCCCCCTGCTTAGGAATCTTGACGATTACCCGGCCGGTGCTCAAGTCGTCCAGATGCTGCTCGAACAGGTCGAGATCGAGCGGCTCGAAGGGGATAAGGATCTCCTTTGGGATGACGGCGTCGACGTCGTACAACTGCAAAAGAACCTGGGAGAGGATCGAGGCGTCTTCGCCGAAGGGCTCGCTGAGGAAGAAGCTCCGGCTGCCGTTGATCAGCCCGTGGCGGATAAAGAGCACGGCAATCGCCACCGCGGTCCCTTTCCTGGCAAAGCCGAGGACATCCTGATCCTTGCTGTGGCTCGCAGCGATAACCTGCTTTTCGAGCGTCCGGGAGAGCGCGCCAATCTGGTCCCGGATGATCGCCGCTCGCTCGAAATCCAGCCGCTCCGAAGCCTCCAGCATCTGAGATTGCAGGGTAGTCACCAACTCGTGGTTACGACCTTCGAGAAGCATCACCACCTTGCCAACATGCTCCATATAAAGGGTACGGTCGGCATTGCCGGCACAGGGCGCCAGACACTTGCCGATCTGCCGGTTGAGACAGGGCCGGTCCCGCTTCTTCAACTCGGCGCTCTTGCAGTTGCGCAACGGAAAAAGCGACGAGATCAGCCTGAGTGTCGCCCACATCGACCCTGCCGAAGAGTACGGCCCGAAATACCGGGCCTTATCCCGCGACTTCCGCCGCGCCATCATCACTCTCGGCCAATCCTCCTGCACCGTCACCTTAATGTAAGGGTAATTCTTATCGTCCCGCAGGATGATGTTGTACTTCGGCTTGTACTTCTTGATCAGCGATGCCTCGAGAATCAGCGCCTCCTTCTCGGTATTGGTGATAATGGTCTCGACCGTCTTGACCTTATCCAGCAGCACCGCTGTCTTGTTATATTCCGCCCCGGAAAAATGGGCATAGGAGGAAAGCCGTTTGAACAGATCCTTGGCCTTGCCGACATAGAGGACCGTCGATTTGGCGTCCTGCATGAGATAGACGCCGGGAGCATGGGGGGCTGAGGAGAGGACTGAGTCGGGGAACATATGATGGGTTGCTGCTATGAAAATCAGTGGCCAAATGGACAATCATATAGGCCGTCATTGTGAAAATGGGTGAGACACTTGTGACAAGTAGTCATTCTACCTGACTTTGTCGAACATCTCTTCAAAAATACCAAAGGGCCTTTCGCCTCCTTTTGGAGATGCTTTTGACAGTATGGGTGTAGATCATTGTTGTTCAACGTCGGTATACTCCATTCGCTCCTGGATAGTCCTTATGTCATAGTTGGCCTGAAGCAGTTGACCGGCATAGTTTCGAAAGGTATGCAATTTTGCCAGGCAAAATTATGGTCAGATCGCTGCTGCCGCCAATTTCGATTACCCTTTCCCTTCCGAATACTCGCGCCGAAAGATGGACCATGAATTTTTTCCTTTCTGCCTCTGGCAAGTTAGTCCCGATATCATACATGATTTGCGCCGCCATCAAGATAATTAACACTTAGTGCCGCAGTCGCATAACAAGCGATTTTCCTACCAAAAGCCGCTTTGATAGGGCAAGAAAAGCAAGATTCTACATGTGAAAACGGCGGTAATACAAAGTATATTTACCAATTATGACGCACGGACCGCCGCAAATTCACTGAGGCGGCCAAGGGTTCCGGAAAAGGGAAAAAGCCCGGCAGTGTCGATGTCGCTCTCGGTTATATTCAGCGAATATACGAAGTAGAAACGGAGGGAAAGAGGATGAACTAGAGCGCGGTAGAATTTGTAGAATTGCGGCAACGCAAAGCCAAACCGATTCTTGATGATTTTATTAAATGGTTGAGCAAAAAATCATTACAGGTCGTACCAAAGAGCCTTTTTGGTCTGGCAGTCAATTATACCCTGAGACAATGGAGCCGTCTTTTGGTCTATCTTGAGCATGGGTGCCACGACACCTGACAATAATCTTGCGGAAAACGCCATTCGTCCATTCGTTGTCGGACGAAAAAACTGGCTCTTCTCAGGAACTCCTGCATGGGCTCAGGCGAGTGCCTGACTGTACAGTCTGATCGAAACAGCCAAAGCGAATAACCTGGAACCCTACAAATACCTGCGGTATCTCTTTGAAAGAAATTCCGGGAGAAATGGGGCCACGGGAGGAATGGATCAGATCTTTAACTTTGACAGCAAAATAACTTTAAACATTATTGTGAACTAAATCGCCCGCCATAATTGTTGTTATGTTCGTTACCTCAATGAGGACAAATTGCCACCGTTAAGTATGCGCCGAATGTATCGGTTTTGCTTCAAGTTTCACTCCAAGCGCCGCAAATACTTTTTGAATTGTATCAAAGCGTGGACTGGATTTTGGCCGGAGAGCCTTATACAGCGCCTCACGAGTAATACCTGACGCTTTGGATATCTCGCTCATTCCGCGAGCCCTGGCGATATCTCCAAGGGCAGCGGCTAGTAGCGCGGGGTCATTCTCTTCCATTACAATTGTCAGATAAGCGGCAACGTCTTCTTCGTCTTTAAGTTGTTCTGCCGGATCAAAGTCGGGAAGATCATCAACGCGGACTTTTTTTATCATATTAAATCCTCCATAATAGCAGCAAGTTTCAAAGCCTTGGCTATATCGGCCGCTTGGCTTGTTTTATCTTCACCACCAAGCATTACAATTCCAAAGCATCGCTTTACGCAGACGGACGTAAATTCTTGCAAGCCACCTGTCGAATTCCGGTGTGGTTTTTACTGTGTACATAATATTGTAATCGTTCGGCTACAAAAAGACAATGCCCCGGTTGCGATGGCCGTCGTGCCGGATAAAGCACTATTCAATTCTTTTCTTGTCAAGATTTGCAGCCGTCATAATTGCCGTTCGTAAGAAACTCAGCTTCTCTTCGGCGGTCACGGCAATAAGACCCGGTTCGCGTGTCATCTCGTTCCCCGTTGACGCTGGTGCGTATTTCCACAAAGCAACCTTCTCCTCTCCTCAGTAGCAGGAAATCCACATACTCATGTCCACAAACTTGCGCAATTTCTTCCTGCTTTTGCAAGCCGGCTAACTTCTGTCCGCGTACTAAAACCCGGAGGAACCAATACTCCGAAATAATATTCTAAGCCGTCATGACGAACAATAAAAAAAGGGGTTAAGAGCTTTCGCTCTTAACCCCTGAATTTTTCAAATGGTCGGGATGAGAGGATTTGAACCTCCGACCCCTAGTCCCCCAGACTAGTGCGCTAACCAGGCTGCGCTACATCCCGACATGTGTCGCTCTATCTACCATTTGTTGGGTTTGCTGTCAATAGTATCGGGCAGATAGTCGTTATTCTTTTTATTTGTGAGCAGATTCTGCAGGTTTTTCAGTTCCTGTTTTATGGTATTCAGTTGCTGGGTGAGGATCTGGCCGGCCGGCGGTTTCGATGCTACCACCGGCGGTTGCGACTCGGCTGCGACCGTGCCTGCACCTTCCAGCAGTTTTCGCGCGCCGGCGATGGTATAGCCCCGTTCGTGCAGCAGAGACTTTATCTCAACGATAAGTTCGACATCCTGTCTGCGGTACAGGCGCTGTTTGGAATTGGCCCTTTTCGGGCGAATTCCGGGGAATTCCGATTCCCAGTAGCGCAGGACATGGGTTGGTACATCGGCAATCCTGGCAACTTCTCCGATCTTAAAATAGAGCTTGTCTGGTATTGCGATTGTCATGTGCCAGCCTTCCCCTATACAAGATGCCAGGAGCAGGCCTTAACTGTTGACCAGCTCCCTGAGTTTTTTGCTCGGCCGGAAACTGACGGCCTGACGTTTCTTGATCGTGATGGTGTCCCCGGTCCGGGGGTTGCGGCCTCTTCGCGGCGACTTGTCGCGCACGGTAAAGGTGCCGAAATGAACGAGCTTGATCGACCGGCCCTCCACCATCGATTGTTTCATGGTATCGAGGAAGCTGTCAACCATCTGCGAGCAGTTGCTCTGGGAAAAACCCAGCTGGGCGGCTAAGGCTTCAGTGAGTTCTTTTCTGGTCAGATTGGTGTTGTTGTCATGCATTGCGGAAACTACCCCCAAATTGTTCTGTCAGCAAACGGACAATCTTGTCATGGGATTTCTCCACATTCTTTTCCGTGAGCGTTTTGGTCTGTGATCGATACGTAATGCTCAGGGCGATACTTTTGTGACCCTTCGGGATTTTCTCCCCCTGGAACACATCGAAAATTTCGCTGCTCTCGATGAGTTTGTCTGGGGCGTTACGTACTGCTGTTAACAATTCCCCGGCCGACACGCTTGTCGGAACAACCAGGGCTATATCTCGTTTTACCGACGGATAGATCGGCAGCGATGTAAATTTCTTTTCGATTGCCTTTGGTTCGCAGAGCCCTTCATAATCCAGATCGAAAAAGAAAACATCATGTTTTATGGAAAACCGGCGCAGTATATCAGGTCTTATTTTACCGAGCGAGCCGAGTTTGCGGTTGCCGCTGAAAATATCGAGGACATAGCCTTTTTCAGAAAAAGGCTCTTCGGTCCCGGTTTTCGGGGTCGCAAAATGAATGGTGGCCGAATCGTTGCCCATGGTGCCTATGGAGCCGAGGGACATCTCCCGGCAGATGAATTCCACAGCGCCCTTGACATCGAAGATATCGACCGGTTCCGGCTTGAAGTAGAGGGGGGCACTCTCTCCATACCGCGTTCCCGACATCACTCCGGTGAATCGGGTCGATTCCAGCGGTTGGGTATTCTCGCCCCGCGGTTTGAAGACCTTGCCGATCTCGAAGAGCTTGACATCGGTTTTCTGGAAGTTGATGTTGCGTCTGACATTCTCCAGCAGGCCGGGCAGCAGCATGGTGCGCAGGACCGACTGCTCCTCGCTTAAGGGGTTGAGCAGGCGGACGGTTTTGAACCGGTCGTCGCTCTCGGTCAGATCCATCATCTCGGAATGCTTGTCCGAGACGAAACTGTAGTTGATCGCCTCGGTGAAGCCGATGGAGGTGAGGCGGTCGGCAATGGCGAGGCGCCGCAGCCGGCTTTTATCCTGCTCCGGATAGCTGAGGTCGACCTTCGGCAGGCTGGTGGGGATCCGGTTGTAGCCGTAGAGCCGGGCTACTTCCTCGATGAGGTCGGCCTCCCGCTCGATATCAACTCGGAAAGTCGGGGGAGAGACGAGCAGGGTGTCCGGGTCCTTGATGATGCAGCGGATGCCGATGGACTGCAGCAACGTTGCGATCTCTAAAACTGAAAGGTCGATACCAAGCAGGCTCTTGGTCCTGTCCACCCGCAGGATGAGCGTTAACGGCTCTTTCCTGCCGCCGTAATTGTCGACGCCTTCGTCGGGGGCATGGCCGCCGCCGAGTTCGCAGATGAGTTCGACAGCCCGGTTGAGAGCATTGATCGTGCCGTTCGGATCGACGCCGCGTTCGAAGCGGTAGGAGGCTTCGGTCGCGAGGTTGAGTTTCCGGCCGGTTTTGCGGATGGAAACCGGATTGAAGCAGGCGCTCTCCAGCAGAATGTTGGTGGTCGAGTCGCTCACCTCGGAATTTTCGCCGCCCATGATGCCGGCCACCGCAATCGGTTTTTCGCCGTCGCAGATCATCATCATCTCGCCATCGAGCTGGCGTTTACTGCCGTCGAGGGTGGTGAAGTTCATTTCATTTTCCCGCGGGGCCCGGACGACGATCTTCCTGCCGGCGAGGGTGTCGAAATCAAAGGCGTGCAGCGGCTGACCGTACTCCATCATGACGAAGTTAGTGATGTCGACGATGTTGCTGATCGGCCGCATGCCAACGCTCAACAGCCGCTTCCTCAGCCACCACGGGGATGGGCCGATCTTGACGTTTTTGATCAGCCGCCCGGCGTAACGGGGGCATAAGTCGCTCGATTCGATCTCGACTGAGAACTCGCTGCTGGTTTTCTTTATCTCCGCGCCGCTGACCGGCAGGGTAATTTCTTTCTTCAGGACGCCCGCCACTTCCCTGGCAACGCCGATGACCGAGGCGCAGTCGGGACGGTTGGGGGTGAGATCGACTTCGACAAAGGTATCGGCAAGGCTCATTGCCTGGGTAAAGGCCTGACCGTGACCGGCCTCCGCCGGCAGTTCCATGATGCCGTCATGAGCGGTGCTGAGGCCCAGCTCCCGTTCCGAGCAGATCATGCCGAAGGACTCGACGCCGCGGATCTTCGATTTGCCGATTTTCATCTCACCCGGCAGCAACGTGCCGGGCAGGGCGACCACGACATTCAGGCCTTTTCGGACATTGGGAGCTCCGCAGACGATCTGGAGGGTGGTGTCTCCAATCTGTACCTGGCAGACGGTCAGCTTGTCGGCATCGGGATGGCGTTCGGCGGTTACGACCAGACCGGTCTTGAGCGGGGCCAGCTCCTCATAGAGGGGCGTCACCGCATCGACTTCGAGACCCAGCATGGTGAGATGGTCGGCCAGCTCAGAGGGTGTTACGCCGGAGATATCTACGTAGTTTTGCAACCAGTCAAGAGTAAGCTTCATGGCAGTGTTCCGAGTTGTGGTGTATCAGCTAAAACTGCGACAGAAAACGCTGATCGTTTTCATAGAACAGGCGAATGTCGTCAATCCCGTACTTCAGCATGGCGATGCGCTCGATACCGAGACCGAAAGCAAAGCCGCTGTACACTTCCGGGTCGTAGCCGACCATCTTGAAGACTTCCGGATCGATCATGCCGGAGCCGAGGATCTCCAGCCAGCCAGTCTTTTTGCAGACACGGCAACCGCTGCCGCCGCACATGACGCAGGCGATGTCCACCTCGGCACTGGGCTCGGTGAAAGGGAAGAATGATGGGCGGAAGCGGAGAGGCAGTTCCTTCTCGAACATTTTACGGGTGAAGACGGTGAGCACGCCTTTCAGGTCGGCAAAGGAAATGTTTTTATCGACCAGGAAGCCCTCCACCTGATGGAACATCGGCGTATGGGTGATATCGGAGTCGCAGCGGTAAACCTTGCCCGGCGCGATTACCCTGAGCGGCGGCTGCTGTGCTTCCATGATGCGAGCCTGCATGGGCGAGGTATGGGTGCGGAGCAGGACGGATTCGCCGATATAGAAGGTGTCGTGCATATCCCTGGCCGGATGATGGGCGGGGATGTTCAGGGCTTCGAAATTGTAGTAATCAAGCTCGACATCCGGGCCTTCGGCGACGGAGAAACCGAGATTCTCGAAAATGGTGCAGGTCTCCCGCATGACCTGGGTGATCGGATGGAGCCGGCCGCCCGCCGGAACGCGGCCGGGCAGGGTGAGATCGGGAGTGGTAACGTCTCTTGCCCCGGAGTCCGAGACCAGCATCGCTTTCTTCTCCTCGAACAGCTTTTCGATTTCCGCTTTGATGCTGTTGGCGAGCTGGCCGACCCGGGGCCGTTCCTCGGTGGCGACAGTGCCGAGCTGCCGCATGATGGTGCTGAAACTGCCTTTGCGCCCAAGAAAGCGAATACGAAATTCCTCCAGCTGTCCCTCATCGTGCAGGTCATGCAGAAGGGCTTTGGCCTCAGCTTCCAAACTCTGTAACTCGTGTTCCATAGCGAATGCGAAAGTTAGGTACGGAATGAAAAGAGCGTGCCGGTTATTGGTTATTGTAACCAAAACCGGCACGCAGAAAAAACAATGAGATTTTAGTATGTTAGAAATGAATTTCTAAGATACTTATACCCCTCAAGGGGGTACATAAAAGAGTCCCGTTTATCGGGGCAAGCTGTTATGCGTTTGCTTCTTTGGCTATCTGCACCACTTTGGAGAAAGCGCCTGCATCGAGGATGGCCAGGTTGGCAAGGACCTTCCGATCGAGGTCGATATTGGCCTTTTTCAATCCACCCATCAATTTGCTGTAGCTCATGTCGTTCATATGGGCGCCGGCATTGATCCTGGCGATCCACAGACGACGGAAATCTCTCTTCTTGGCTCTCCTGTCGCGGAAAGCATAATTCAAGGCGCGGTCGACCGCTTCCGTCGCGGTTTTATAGAGACGCGATTTGCCTCCTCTGAAGCCTTTGGCAAGCTTCAGAACCTTATTCCTTCTCCTGCGGGCCTTAAAACCCCGTGTTACGCGTGGCATCTGTAAACTCCTTCTTTATCCTGCAGCCGTCGGCCGACAGGCTTTTGGCGAATATGAATGTTCAGTTAAAGATATTCAGCAAAAAACAGCCTGTTCTCTTACATGTACGGTAAAATTTTCCTGATTTGCTTGTAGTTGGCGGAATCGACCATGTCGGCCAGACGTAGGCCACGCTTCCGTTTTGTGGACTTTTTGGTCAGGATATGGCTGGAAAACGCCTTAGCGCGTTTAATTTTCCCGGTTCCTGTTAATTTGAAGCGCTTGGCGGCACCTCTATTGGATTTCATTTTGGGCATGATAAAACTCCTTTCACTTCGATATCATTGACTGTTAAAGGTGGTTTGTACATATCTGCTGCAGATGGGCACCACCTATCAACAGCGATTTCTATCTATCAAACAACGAGCTCAATGGGGCTCAAACGACAAATTATTGCTTCGGTCCTACAAACATCACCAGCTGGCGGCCTTCCATTTTCGGTTCCTGAATAATGACGGCGTCCTCGGCAAGTGCCTCAGCGATCTTCTTCATGGCTTCGAGACCGATCGTTTCGCTGTAGACGATCTCCCGGCCGCGAAAGCGCATGGTCAGCTTCACCTTGTTCTTACTGGCGAGAAATTTCTTGATGTTTTTAATTTTAAAGCTCAGATCGTGCTCATCGGTCTTGGGCCGGAACTTGATCTCTTTGGTTTCTATAACTGTCTGCTTCTTTTTAGCTTCCTGCGTTTTTTTCTTCTGCTCGTAGCGGAACTTATCGTAATTCATCACCCGGCAAACGGGCGGGTCGGCATTCTCGGAGACAATCACCAGGTCAAGCCCGGCCTCGGAGGCGATATTTTTCGCTTCTTCGGATGAGACGACACCAAGTTGGTTGCCTTCGGCGTCGATCAGCCTGACCTTGGGGAAGCGGATTGCTTCATTGATTATTGATTTTTCTTCCCGCTGTACCGGACCACTCCTTCCTTTTCTGTTAATAACTTTACCTCCTCGATTCTACGAGCTTAATAATAATTGACAAGCATTCCGGTAAGATATGATAGGCATATGGTCCCGGACACCATCACCAGTCTTGAGTCGCTTCAGTAGCCGCGGCCCGTTCTTACTTCATCTGCTATTTTCGCGGCAAATTCTGCAATCGTCATCGGCGGCAGGTTTTCCCCGTCGCGGCGACGGACGGTCACCGTCCGATCGGATTTTTCTTTATCTCCGATAATAAGCATGTACGGAATTTTGGCCATTTGCGCTTCCCTGATCTTATAGTTCAATTTCTCGTTGCGCAAATCTTTTTCTATACGCACCCCGGCCTGACGGAGTTCTTTGTAGACTTCTTCGCTATATTCGATCTGGTCATCGGTGATATTGAGAATGCGGGCCTGAACCGGGGCAAACCAGAGCGGGAAAGCCCCGGCGTAGTGCTCGATCAGCACTCCGACGAATCGTTCCAGCGATCCCATCAGGGCTCGATGGATCATAATCGGCTGATGATCGGTGTTATCGGCGCCGGTGAAATGCATCTCGAACCGTTCCGGCAGGTTGAAGTCGACCTGGATAGTCGAACACTGCCAGGACCGGCCGAGCTGGTCTTTAATCTTGATATCGATCTTCGGGCCGTAAAAGACCCCTTCGCCTGGATCGATCATATAGGCGAGACCTTTTTTTTCGAGAGCAAGCTTTAAGGCAAGTGTCGCTTTCTCCCAGTTGGCGTCGCTGCCGACATATTTTTCCGGCCGGGTCGAGAGATAGATATCATATTCGCTGAAGCCGAACGACCTGAGAATATGCAGGGTGAGATTGAGAATATTGACAATCTCATCTTCAAGCTGGTCCGGGCGGCAGAAGACATGAGCATCGTCCTGGGTGAAGCCGCGAACCCTGAGCAGGCCATGCAGGGCACCGGCACGTTCGTACCGGTAAACCGTACCCAGTTCGCACCAGCGGATGGGCAGTTCGCGGTAGCTTCTTTTCTGGTTGTTGTAGACGCCGATGTGGAAGGGGCAGTTCATCGGTTTGAGCTGGTACTGCACCTCGTCGATGAACATCGCCGCATACATGTTCTCGCTGTAGAAATCGAGATGGCCGGAGGTCTTCCAGAGATCTTGCCGGGCGATGTGCGGAGTATAGAGCAGCTCGTAATCGTGTCTATAATGCTCGTCCTTCCAGAAGTCCTCAATCAGGCGGCGCAGCTGCGCGCCCTTTGGCTGCCAGAGGATCAAGCCGGGGCCGATTTCATCCCGGATGGTGAAGAGCTCCAGCTCCTTACCCAGCCGGCGATGATCCCGCTTTTTGGCCTCTTCCAGATCGTTCAGGTATTTCTTGACATCCTTCTTATCAAAGAAGGCGGTGCCGTAGATCCGCTGCAGAACGTCCCGTTTCTCGTCTCCGCGCCAGTAGGCGCCAGCCACGCGCAAGAGCTTGAAGGCCTTGATGAACGAGGTGTTGGGGAGATGCGGACCGCGGCAAAGATCGGTGAATTCGCCGACTTGATAGAGCGAAACCACATCGGTGGCGAGATCCTCGATTAATTCGACTTTGTATTTTTCGTCTTCGGCACCGAAGAGTTTCAGGGCCTCGCTACTGGGTATGTCCGTGCGCTGAAAGGGCAGAGCCTGGCGGACCAGCTCCTCCATCCGCTGTTCGATTTTCTCGAAATCTTCAGGGGAAAACGGTTCGCTGCGCTGAAAATCGTAGTAGAAACCGTTCTCTATGGCCGGTCCGATTGCCACCTTCACGTCTTTGCCGAAGATATCGCGGACTGCAAGGGCCATGATATGAGCGGTGCTGTGGCGGAGCACATCAAGTGCCTCGTCGGAGCCGATCTGGATGGGTACAAGAACCGTATCTTCAGTAAGCTGGCGCGTGAAGTCGACAATGGCTTCGCCGACTTTGGCGGCCACCGTGAGCTTTCGCTGCTTGTTTGACAGGAGGGAGGTCAAGGCAGTTTGTACCGTAGTTCCTGCCGGTACAGTGACGGATTCGCCTCCAGATAGGGTTATTGTTATTTCAGCCATGAGACTTTCGCATATAAAAATAAAGGCTAAAGAATTAACGCCTTATTCAAGGTGTTCTTACTTTAGCCTTTTATCTTGGTAGGCGCGGAGGGGATTGAACCCACGACATCCACCACGTCAAGGTGGCGCTCTCCCACTGAGCTACGCGCCTGGGAAAACTGATTTTTGCCTTGCAATCCTGCAGTCGGAAGTTTGTAGCTTTCCGGCCGTGACAAGAGCCATTTATTAACATGATTGTTTTCGGGGTGCAACAATTTTTTCGTCCGCATTGTACGAAAAATGGTATCGAATCCGCGGATTGCGACCGTCGGAGTCTCATTCGGGAAGACCGCGACCTCGGCGGAAGCTGAAGGCATCCGGCTATCTGGCTGGGGAACGGGCTTCGATTGCTCTCGCCAGAGTGTAGCGGTCGGCATATTTAATATCCATGCCCATTGGAATGCCGCAGGCCAGCCGTGTCACCCGAACGGATTCGTGCTGCAGCAGGTCGATGAGGTACGAGGCGGTCGCCTCGCCGGGCACGGTGGAGCTGGTGGCGATAATCACCTCTTTGATTGCCCCGCGGCGGACCCGGGCCACCAGTTCGCGGCTCTTTATCTCTTCCGGTCCGATGCCGTCCATGGGCGACAGGACGCCGTGCAGGATATGATAGTGGCCGCGATACGAATCGGTCTTTTCGATGGCGAGGAGGTCTCCGGACTGTTCGACCACACAGACGGTGTCGGCCTGACGGCGGGGATCGGCACAGATGGCGCAGGGGTCCTGTTCGGAGAAGGAAAAACAGTGGGAGCAGAGCCGGATCGCCTCATGCAGGCCGAGGAGAGATTCGGCGAGATCATGGGCCAGCGACGGGGGCTTGCGCAGGATGTTCAGGGCCAGCCGGGTGGCTGTTTTCCGGCCGATGCCGGGCAGGCGGGCCAGGTTGTCGATCAGTTTTTCGAGAGCCGGTGGGATGACCTGCATGACTCTTTTACGACATAAAGTTGGTAAGGCCGGGCAGGTTGAGCCCGCCGGTCAGCTGAGCCAGTTCCTGTTTGCTCAGTTCTTTCGCGCGGCGCAAAGCATCGTTGGTCGCCGCAACCACCAGATCCTGGAGCATTTCCGCTTCCTGCGGATCGATGACTGTTTTCTCGATGGTAACCGAGAGCACGTCGCCTTGACCGGTGACGGTCACCTGCACCATGCCGCCGCCGGCGCTGCCGGTGATCGATTTCTTGGCCAGATCCTGCTGGATCTTGGCCATCTTTTCCTGCATGGCCTTGGCTTGCTGCATAATCATATTCATATCCATAACAGTTCTTCCTGTTGAGGGTTATCTGCTGTGCGGGCCGATTCTGATGTCCCCGACCTCGCCGTTGAAAATTTCCGCGGCCATGACTACCAGCGGATCGCCCGCCAGCTGGGCCCGCTTGCGGTTCGGCGATTCGCCGTTCGTTTCCGCCTGGTCTTCTGCGGCCGGGATAATGAATCGAACCTTGAGTTGTTTCTGGAAGAAATCAAGGGCGAATTCGGTCAGGAGCTGGCGATTTTCCTTCTGACGAAGTACCGAGCAGTTGGCAGGATCGTGGTAGGTGAGCTGCAATTCCCCTTCGACATCGTGCCTGATCTGGTCCGCGCGCTGCAGGTCCTGGGCCATCCACATCTTACGGATTTTGACATAGTTGATGAATTCGAGCCAGTCCTTGCGAGAGTCTTTTTCATGGGGGTGAATCTTGACCGGTTTGGCCTCTCCCTCGGCTGGTGCTGCTTCGCTTTCGGGCGGCAGCGGGGCGGCAGGAGTTTCGGCGACCGGTTCGGGCGACGGCGGGGGGGGGTCGGCAGCTCGCGCTTCCGGAGGATCTGCCGGAGGGGGAGGGCTCGGTTCCGGCTGGGGCCGGGGGAGCGGTGGTTCCTCTTTGGGCTTGTCAGCTGCCGACAGGGACACTGTCGACGGATGACAGACCGGCAGGGTTTTGATCACCTCATCGAGATGGCCGAGCAGGGCGGTGAGCGGCACCACGTTGCCGGCCTCGATGATCTTCAGGAATGCCGTCTCCAGCGTCAGTCGGGGTTGCGCAGCATGCCGCAGTTCGTCTGCTGTCTGCATGAGGAGCGCGAGTTTCAGATGCAGGGTTTCGCTGCTGACGCTTTCCGCCAGTTTCCGGCATTCCGCCAGTTCTTCCGCGGGAAGATCGATGAGGCCGCTGCAGCCCTCGATCCTGCAGAGCAGGAGGCTGCGGAACGTGCCCATGAGATCTTCCATGAACCGCTTGATATCCATGCCGTAACCGAAGATCTCATCGAGGGCGAGGAGGACTTCTTTCATCGTGCCGTCCAAAAGTCCTTTGGTCAGCCGCATCAGCACCTCGCGGCTGACGAGGCCCAGGACCTCAACCACATCCCGGGTGGTGATCTTTTGTTCGCCGAAGGAAAACATCTGGTCCAGGAGGCTCAGGCCGTCCCGGACCGATCCCCCGGCCTCTCGGGCGATGAGCGACAAAGCGGCCGGTTCGATCGCGTAACCCTCGGCCACCGCCAGCCTCTCAAAGTGATCGTACAGCTCCTGGGCCGGAACTCTTTTCAGTTCGTACTGCTGGCACCGGGACAGAATAGTGATCGGGATCTTGTGAATTTCCGTGGTGGCGAACATGAAGTAGACATGGGCGGGGGGCTCCTCGAGGGTCTTCAGCAGGGCGTTGAAGGCCTCGGTGGTCAGCATGTGCACTTCGTCAATGATGATGATCTTGTATTTGGACGAGGTGGGCAGAAACCTGATCTTTTCTTTCAGCTCCCGAATTTCCTGGATGCCGCGGTTGGAGGCGCCGTCGATTTCGTAGAGATCGAGCGAGGTGCCTCCGGCGATTTCCCGGCAGGAAGGGCACTGGTCGCAGGGCCGATCTTCCTGTTCGCTCCGGCAGTTGATCGCCTTGGCCATGAGACGGGCAAGCGTAGTCTTGCCGACACCCCTGACTCCGGAAAACAAAATGGCGTGGGCGACTCTGTTCCTCTTGATGCTGTTCTGCAGAGTCTTGACGACGGGACGTTGCCCGACCACCTGAGCAAAAGTCTGGGGCCGGGACTTTCTGGCAAGGACAAGATAGGACATGCAACACCGCGGCTGGTTGAGGAAGATGACGTGCGGTTCGGTCTGCGTAAAAAAAATGATAGCCGGGTTACCTGCAACACACGAAGAGTGTCGCTACCGTTGCTTCCTTCCGGACCTGGCGGGGTTCGCGATTCTTTGTTGCGCAGGGCCCGGCTATCAAAGTCGAACTCTTTATTGGCGGAGAGAGTGAGATTCGAACTCACGGTACTTGCGTACACACGCGTTCCAGGCGTGCACCTTAAGCCACTCGGTCATCTCTCCTTGTTTGAACGCTCTCCGAATGCTCTCGAGTGCCCTCAAAAACGTGTGGTACTATGTATACCGTCATCATCGTTTTAGCAATCAAAAAAATAAGGACGTTTGGAATAAAAGGCAAATTATTCCGGCCCGGCCGGATCATCCGCCCCGCTTTGTTCTGAAGAAAGTGCGGAGCAAATCTCCGCATCTGTCTGCCAGGATTCCGCCGCAGATCTCGATGTCGTGATTGAGTCGTCCGTCGCGCCCGATGGTGTACACGGAGGCG
>Ga0079306_1001431_pt1 | contig 15813 bp, 16 predicted proteins | sample Methanotroph_Enr_FD_79181 | JGI IMG/M metagenome (GOLD analysis project Ga0079306, IMG submission 79181) | Enriched soil microbial communities from Old Woman Creek wetland in Ohio, USA - Methanotroph_Enrichment_5 | ecosystem: Environmental > Terrestrial > Soil > Wetlands | place: USA: Ohio...
ATCAGCATCGGCGCATTGACCATTCTATCGCTGACCCAGCTGGTTTCGTTGCTGATCAATATCTTCATCTATTCCGTATTTGCCAGGGCCATCCTCAGCTGGATGAACCCCGGCACCTTTAATGCCGCATCGTCTATCTTGTACAGCCTGACCGAGCCGGTGCTAGGCCTCTGCCGCAAATTCATTCCCGATCTGGGCGGCATAGACTTGTCGCCTCTAGCCGCTTTAATGCTGCTGCAACTGGCGAAAATGGTCATACTGCCGCCGTTGCATCAACTCGCCAGTTTGATCGGTTGAACTGGTACCACTGGGAACATGGAGTTTTAACCTTGAATCTCCATGTTCAACCCAAGGCCAGCAAGGACGAATGGGCGGGGCTGCACGGCGACAGGTTGAAGCTCAGAGTCAAGGCCGCGCCGATCGACGGCAAAGCCAATCAGCATTTGATAGCGTTTATCGCCGATCAGTTTGGAGTCAGCAAGTCGTCCTGCAAGCTTGTAACCGGCGAGTCCGGCCGGGAAAAGCGTATCGCCGTCAGCTCGCCAAAAAAACTGCCCACCCTGCCGGATTCCCTGAAATTTGATATTTCCTTGTAGCTGAGTTGGTTGCAAGGCAATAAAATTTCCTATCTACCATCTTTGCAATATAATTTATTTTTCTTGGAAAAATCACATATCAGCCATGCAAACACGACCTTTTTCAGTCAGTATTTTTTTAGCCTGTTTCCTTTGCCTATTCGCCAGCCAGTCTGCATATGCCAAAAAGATGTACAAGTGGGTCGATGAGCATGGCGAAACCAAATTCTCCGATCAGGTGCCGCCGGAAGACTCCCAATACCGCCGCGAATCGCTCAACGAAAAAGGCCGGGTTGTTGAAGTCACCGAAGAGGAAAAAACCAAGGAACAGCAAGCGATCGCTAGCCGGCTGGCTGCCCTGAAAAAAGCCCAGGAAAAAGTCATCGCCCAGCAAGCCGCTAACGACAAAGTGCTGCTCAGCACCTTCCGTAATGCCGATGACATGCAGGCCAGCCTTTACGCAACGATGCAATCGCTGGACGCCCAACGGAACGTGGCTCAGGGCAACCTGAAACGCGTCGAAACCCAACTGGAATCCCAACAAAAGAAAGCCGCAGAGCTCGAACGTAACGGCAAAAAAGTCCCCAAAAACCTGCTGGACGAAATCCAGCAAACCGAGGCGCAGATACAAGTCGCTTATGCCGAAATAAACAAGCAGATCGAAAAAAAGAATCGAACCAAGGCCGAGTTTGAAGCCAATATCGAACGCTTTAAATTCTTAACCCAGGCAAATACCGATCCTTCAAAAGCGGCTGAAAAAACTGCGGAAAATAAAACTATCGATGAGATCGGCCTGTATGCCTGCGAAACCGACGCACTCTGCGCAAAAGCCTGGGCGAGCGCACATGACTTCATCAAAGCCAACGCGACAACCCCGATCGATACCGATACCGACAAATTGATTTTGGGCCGCGCACCTGCAAACGACAACGACCTGACCTTGTCGGTCTCAAAATTGGAAGATGAGAACAAGAAAAAGCAGCTTTTTCTGGATATTCACTGCCGTGAGTCGTCGCTGGGTACTGAACTGTGCGCCAGCCAGAAAGTGCGTGATATAAGGTCGGCGTTCAGGCCGTTTATTGAGGCTGCGGTGGGTAAATAACACAAGCAAAGGAACTTTCACCACGAAGACACGAAGATTTATTGATGTGAGAGGCAGAATCTTTGCCTCGCTCTACATGCTTAATTTGACATAGCCCGAAAACACCCTAGAATAAATGTACAAAATAACCATAGTTTTGTACATTTTTAGCTACAACGGGTTACTTACCATGAAAACCATCACATCAACGGAAGCCAGACAGAATTTTAGCTCTATTATCTCGACAGTAGATGAAGAGCCTGTCACCATCTTAAAACAAGATAAAAGTATTGCCGTAATTTTATCGTCGGCCAGATATAAAGAATTAGAAAAACTGGAAGATATTTTATACGCCAAAGCGGCAGAACTGGCTATTAAAGAAGGGTTTGCCCCTGATAAAGAAGCTCAAGATTTACTTGATAGCCTATAAAAATGCGAGCGTATAGATTAACGAAGCAAGCTTTTAAAACGTTAACTGCTCTGGCAAAAAATGACCCGAAAACAGCAAAAAAGCTAAAGGAAATCATAGAAAATCTGAGGAAAGACTTAATCGCTGGCGAAAGCTTACAAGGTTACAGTAAGTTTAAAAAAATTCGTGTTGGTAAATTCAGGCTTATTTACACGCTTCAGGATGAATTGCTGTTAATTGCAATTATTGAAAAACGGGAAACCGTTTATCAGACTTTCGAACATTTATTTAAAAATTCCAGTTTCCTGGATATTGAATAGAGAAATTGTGTAGCACTCGCTGTGTACACTATAGCCACCAGAAAGTACGCGCAGCGTACCTACTTGGCCATTATTTAGAAGTTATCAGAAAGAACCATGACCGAAGAAGAAAAAGCCGCTCAAGAAATAGCAAAGGCTGCTAGTCAAGGAATTAATGCCCTTGAAAAAACAGGAGGTTATTTATCAAAATACATAGACGGACCGCTGGAACAGGCAGTCGGAATAGTTGAAGACAGACTGAAATATTATAGGTGGGAAAGAAAAATTAGACTATTTGATAGAGCTAATGAATTCTTAAAGAATCGCGGAATAACTAGTCCGACTGCACCAGTACCTTTAAAAATAGCACTCCCTATTTTGGAAGCCGGGAGCATAGAAGACGACGATATTCAGGATATATATGCACAAATTTTAGCTAATGCTGCTGATATAAAATTCGAGTTAAAGATAAAAGAACTTATATCGATGTCCTTCAAAATTTAAGCGGAATTGATATTAATATATTAAAGGGGATATATTCGTTTAACTTCGAAGAGATATGGAATGAGGGGGTATGGATGACAAAATCCCCCCCCCTCTTGTCATTAGGTGAACCACCCGAGCAAGAGAATCTACGCCCTCCCAAAGATATTGAAATTGCACTAGCTAACATGTCTAGGCTTGGGCTTATCAATAGCGGGAGCACATGGAGTGGCGGCGAAATTTACTCCAGAATCATTCCAACTCTGTTTGGTAAAGAATTTGGAATAATTTAAATCTGGTAGCGCTATGGGTAGAGCAACGCGAAACCCATCACATAGAGGCTATTGATTAAGATGGGTTTCGGCTACCGCCTCCACCCATCCTACAGCACTAACCCTTAAGCAATAAAGTCCCAACCCCCTGATCGGTAAACAGTTCCAGCAGCACCGCATGATCAACACGACCGTCGATAATATGCACGCTGGTGACGCCGCCTTTTATCGCATCGGTCGCGCAACGGGTTTTGGGGATCATGCCGCCGGAAATGGTGCCGTCAGCGATAAGTTCCTCGGTCTTTTTGATCGACAAGCCGGTCAGCAGCGCGCCCTGTTTGTCCAGAATGCCCGGTATATTGGTCAGTAAAATCAGTTTCTCGGCTTTTAATTGTTCGGCGATTTTTCCGGCAACCAGATCGGCATTGATGTTATAGGAATGCCCATCTTCGCCGACCCCGATCGGGGCAATAACCGGGATAAAATCACTGGCTCCGAGCATATCGAGTACAGCAGGATCGATGCTGTTCACTTCGCCGACATGGCCAAGGTCGATGATCTCCGGGGGGAGGTTGTCGCGGGGGGTAAGGTGCAGTTTTTTGGCGCGGATGAAATTGCCGTCTTTGCCGGTCAAGCCGACCGCTTTGCCGCCATGCATGTTGATTAAATTGACGATCTCCTTGTTCACCAGTCCGCCCAACACCATCTCAACCACGTCCATGGTTTCGCTGTCGGTGATGCGCATGCCGTCGATAAAGCCGGTGGTTTTGCCGAGCTTTTCCAACAGCTGTCCGATTTGCGGCCCACCGCCGTGAACCACGATCGGGTTCAAGCCGACCAGTTTCATCAGCACGATGTCCCGTGCGAAGCTGTGTTTGAGTTCTTCGTCAACCATGGCGTTACCGCCGAATTTAACCACGATGGTTTTGCCTTTAAAACGCTGGATATAGGGCAGAGCCTCAATCAGCACATCGGCGATCTGGTGAGCTGTTCTTTTTTGCATCATATTGTGATTTTCCGTTATTTAAAAACTCATCGGTACGTTGGTGCCGATTTAGATTTGAAGCTTTAGCTTGATGAATATGCATGGCCCAAAGTAGATATTTTAATCTAGAGCCTCCAAATTATGACAGAGCTATCGCTGCGCCTTCGGTTAAGTCGGCTAAATCAACAGCCCAACGGGAAAAGCAGATGCGAAAACTTCATGTAAGTTGTAGCGAGGGTATGCCGCGTCTAAACCAAGTAATTTAGTTAACGGCTCCTGTTTTACTAGGCCGAGTCTTCAATAGCGCCAGTTATCTGACCCCACAAATCGCGCTTAGATGCGGATAAAAATATATCTTGATATTGATGCTTCTTTTTGCCTGTTTTCCGGGGTCTTTAATGCTGGAAAAATGATGAATAATAGAGGGGGTTTGAACTACCCCACTAAATTCTATTCCAAATATTTTTAAGCTCTATTGCTCTGCTAATAATTAAGTCGCGCTAAAGCAACTACGTACAACTACGTATATTTTATGCTAAGCTTAGCTGTTTATGGTAATTCATAAAAATATTAAGCAGCGGGAAGATTTACTTCGCTTTTTATGGTAACCCATAAAAATATTAAGCGGAAGGAAGATTTACTCCGCATGCAAATTAATAAATTTGGAACTGCATAAACATTACAATGTATCACTTATTACCGCTAGGGCCTTGGCGTCCGCTGAAAATAGCGACTCAATACATTCATTTGTTTTAAGGAAAGAGTATGGCGGACGGATATTTTGTGATGGTGGTCGAGGACGATAAACTCTGTGCCGCTTTACTTAAGCACATGCTGTCCAGAAGCGGTTATCAGGTGATGATAGTTGAGGATGGCCTAGACGCACAAAACAAGATAAACCGCCTGGCACAGCCACCACATCTGTTGCTGCTGGATTTGATGCTGCCTTTTATTGACGGCTATCATTTGCTTCGGCAGGTCCGCAGTAAACCGGCATGGGCCAATACACCGGTCATCGTTCTTAGTGCTAAAACGCAGGAACAGGATATTATTAAAGCCTTCGAGCTAGGAGCATCGGATTACGTAACCAAGCCTTTTCAAATAAATGAATTAATGGCAAGGATTCGTAGTCAGATAAAGGGAAAATAGCATCATGGTTGATTATCGGTGGCTTTGTTTATTGTGTATTGCGCTCTCCGGGCCATTGTCTGCCAATGACAAACAAACTCAGATTGATAGCGCTGTGAAAGCAGGACGCTACGTTGAGGCGGAAACGCTGCTGCGTAAGCAACTTGATACCAAATCGACAGACTGGGATGCCCATTTTCGTCTGGCGAAAGTGCTGTCGTGGCAAAAAAAATTTGCTGAGGCCGAGCGTGAGTATCAAATGCTTTTAGCCCGTGAACCCGCCAACGCCGATTATCTGCTGGGATTGGGACAAGTCCGTGCATGGCGAGGCGACGCACAGAGCGCCTTGCCTTTAATCAAAAAAGCCAAGTCACTGACGCCCGGTGATTCCAATATTTGGCGGCTGCATATTCAGGCGCTGGTTGCCGTAAACGATGATGCATCACGCAGACAAGCTCTCATTATCCAGCAACAGGCCGCCAAGCGGTTTCCTAAACTGAAGTGGAACATTGTTCCCAGCGAGCTGCCAGACCAAGCTACCGCTTCTCATGAGAACCAGCAAGTACGCAGTGAAAATCCCGATAACAAAAATAAAGATTTTTTGCAGATTGAAAATCAGATTGAAAGCGCCATGAAGGCAGGACGCCATGTTGAGGCAGAAACGCTGTTGCATAAACAAATCAATGCCGATGCTACAAATTGGAGCGCCCATTTTCGTCTGGCGAAAGTACTATCGTGGCAAAAAAAATACACCGAGGCCGAGCTTGAGTATCGAATGCTTTTAGCCCGCGAACCCGACAACGCCGATTACCTGTTGGGACTGGGGCAAGTCTGCGTATGGAGAGGCGATGCACGTAGTGCCTTGCCTTTGATCGAAAAAGCTAAGTTGGTTGCGCCTGGCGATCCCAATATTTGGCGCTTGCATATTCAGGCGCTGGTTGCCATAAACGATGGCGAATCGCGTAGACAAGCTCTCATTGTCGAACAACAGGCTGCCGGCCGGTTTCCTGAGCAGGACTGGACCCATCCACCGCCAAACCAAGCAACCAGCGAGGAACTCGATCACAAGTTTGATCTTGCTCATTACAATCAGGTCGAGCTGGGAGGATCGTACGACAAGCTTAGTAACAGCATGGGCTTTTGGCGTTCTGAATACCTGAATATTGAACATCATTTCGGACTACAGCGAAGTGTTTACGCCAATTTTTTACAAACTGAACGGTTTCTTTTAAACGACCAGCAATTTTTGCTGGGCGGCTATTATCCGGTATCGTCGAAATTAACACTCAATTTGGAAGACAATGTTAGCCCATCACCAAAGGTATTAGCGACCAATAGTATTATGGGATCGCTGCAAGGCGCTCTTGGGCAGGGTTGGTTTTTAACCGGCGGTTATAGACACAGCGAATACAGTTCCGGGCCGCTACAGCAAGGCTTTGCGACTCTGGATAGCTATTTTGCCGATTTTCACGCCGCCTATACCGTTAAAGTCACCAATTCGTACGACAAAAACCAGTTCGGTCACCGTTTCGATTTTGCCTATTTCTATCTGGACTCCAGTTTTATCAACCTAACCTACAGTATGGGTGCAGAAACCACTGGTTTTCAGGGCACAGTTTCCGAGACGCAGTTTTTAGGCCTGCATGGCCGGCACTGGCTCAATCAGGACTGGGCCGTAACCTGGGATCTGGGACATACTAAACAGGGTTCCTCCTATAACCGAGAAAACATAGCCATTGGAATTCGCCGAGCTTTCTGATATTCGCGTTGTCGTCGCTTTCTGGATAAGCGCAATTTCAACGCTGTTGGCTGTAGCCTTGTTGTTAGAGGTGATCAGGATGCGGATATTCTCGATATTCGCTGAACGGCGCAGCCTCAACTTTCGAAAAAAGGCAGAGGACTGGCTTATCCGGCTTATCGCCGGTGAAAAGTTCGAACCGCCAAAAATCGCTGATCGCGATGTGCTGGATTTTCTTTATCTATGGATACATTTCCAGGAAATACTCCGGGGAGAAAGTAAACAAACGCTGAATCAAGCGCTAAATCTTTTTGCCTTGGAGCCGAAAATCCACAAGATGATAATCAGAGGTGGCTTTGAAGAACAATTGATTGCAGCGACCGCGGTGGGGCGCTCAGTTGACAAGCAAGCTTGGGATTTGCTGCTGGTTTTACTCGATAAAGCCTCGCCTTTAATGTCAATGACGGCGGCGCGAGCGCTGGTTCTGATCGATCCTGTTAAAGCGAGCGATATTGTAGTGCCGCTCATTATTCAGCATCGCGATTGGATGCCGTCCCGTTTGGTATTGATGCTAAAACTGGCTGATCCACTGTTTCGACAAGCTTTTCTAACGCGTTTGGAATACGAGGTTCAACAGTCGCCACCGTATCTTTTGAGGTTGATGCGCCTGATTGGTGCGGTTCAGCTTAATCGGCCATTACCCTTAACTGAAAAATTCCTGACTGAAAGCGACGATCCCAATCTGGTTGTGGCCAGTCTGAAACTTGTTTGCCATCCATCGGAATTGGAATTTGTTCGCGGACGGTTCAACGATGAAAACTGGTCAGTGCAGGTGCAGATTGCCACGGTGTTGGGCAAGATAGGCACGCCGCAGGATGTCTCTCATCTCTTGTCGTTACTCAATTCGAAGCAATGGTGGGTACGCTATCGTGCCACTCAGGCTCTCATCGGGTTACCCTTTATTAATCGCCGAGCCATTAATCGTCTGATTGAAAGCCGTTCCGATGCCTTTGCTCGGGATATTTTGTTACAGGTCATTGCGGAAAATGCTCGAAAATGAGTGAACTGAATATAGATTCACCCCTGTTTATCAGGTTTAGCGAATGGTTCTTTTTGGGATATTTTGTCGCGATCAGCGTCGGCTACTTGACTTTAAACCTGATCTCCGTCTTCAGTCTTAGAGCTTACCTGCCCAATAAGGTGCTGGAAAACATACCGCAAATCTATTCAGGCCTGGAACCTCCTGTCAGCATTTTAGTGCCTGCATATAATGAACAATTGACTATCGTCGCGTCAATTCAGTCTCTGCTACAGCTCAGCTATCCTTTGTATGACGTAATTATTGTCAACGATGGCTCCAAGGACAAGACTATGGAGGTTTTAAAGGAAAATTTCGGCTTGATTCCATATCCGGAAGCTTATCGTGAACTCCTGAAAACTAAAACAGTACGGGCTATCTACCGATCAACTCAATACTCGAATCTACGAGTGATTGACAAAGAAAATGGCGGTAAGGCTGATGCACTGAATGCAGGTATCAATGCTTCCCACTATCCGCTGTTTTGCAGCGTTGATGCCGACAGTATGCTACAGCGCAACAGTTTGCAGCGAATTACCTATCCATTTATGGAAGATTCCCGGGTAATAGCAGTTGGCGGTACGGTACGGGTGTCGAACGGCTGCAAGGTACAAGATGGCTCTCTCCTAGAAATTGGCCTGCCAAAAAATATGCTGGCTTTGTTTCAGGTTGTCGAATACCTGCGTGCATTTCTGTTCGGCAGATTGGGCTGGTCGGTTCTGGATGCCTTATTGATAATTTCCGGGGCGTTCGGCGTTTTTCGTAAGGATGTTGTGATGGATGCCGGCGGCTTCCGTACCGATACGGTTGGCGAGGACATGGAATTGGTGGTGCGCCTGCATCGCACGCTGCGCAAGCAGAAAAAAGCTTACCGGATGGTGTTTCTGCCCGACCCGGTTTCTTGGACGGAGGTACCGGAAGACTTTAAGACATTAAAAAACCAGCGGATACGGTGGCAGCGCGGCTTATGCGAAAGCCTGTTCGGCAATTTGGATCTATTGTTCAGCCGCAATGGCGGAGCGGCCGGCTGGATAGCTTTTCCATTTATGCTGTTATTTGAATGCCTGGGGCCGATGGTAGAGGTAGTTGGCTATATTTTGATGCTGGCTTTCTGTTGGCTGGACCTTATTTCTTGGCCAGTGTTTTTGGTCTATACTTTTGCGACCATTAGTCTGGGCATGCTATTGTCGTTGCTCAGCCTGCTCCTTGAAGAAATGTCGTTTCATATCTACAACCGGCCTAGCCATGTAATAGGCATGCTATTCGGGGCCATAGTGGAAAACTTCGGTTATCGGCAATTGTGCTCGGTATGGAGGCTGATGGGACTCCTCCAGTGGCTTTTTGGCAAAAAACACGGCTGGGGTGAGATGAAAAGAAAAGGTTCACTGTAAAAAACAGCGGGGCATAGGAATGATTTATAAATTAATCTCACGATTTTTTGTCGGATGTCATGAATAGGTATAAGTTGATCGGTAGCCGTACCGGACTGTGTTTTTTTTGGATACTGTTGAGTGCTTCTTGTCAAAGTAATGGTGCCTGGTTGTCGATGTGCGCCAATCAACCGTTATCAACACTAAATAAGCACGATGATGGTTATCTTGCCCATATTCTCAATGCCGAAGAAAAAGTCACCTTATTGAGGGTTACGGCAATCCAGCCCGAGAGCCCAGGCTGTGAAACGCGAGAGTTGCCGATTAGCGCCGATAAGTTAAGCTGGGCTGGCTTTGTCAAAGCTTCGGTCGGTAAAGCCCAACAAATCGCCTTGCAAGGCCAGGAACTAAATGGCCGCTTTGCGGTTAGTGAAATTGTTGCAACCGACGATGTCAAAGCATCTCCGCCTTTGCCCACCGATAAGCTACAGCCATCAGGCCAAGCCCGCCGGTTTCCGCTTCTGCGCGCCTCCTGGTTTTGGTCGCCTGCTTCCTGGATGGATACGCCGCAACGTATTTTTGATAGCCAAACTAGTCTTGCATTAAAGCGTATCTATATAACGGTGCCGGTTAGCGAAGGGCGAGTGCAGCATGCGGAACAATTACACCAATTTTTGCAAACCGCCCATCAACACGGTTTGCAGGTATGGGCTGTACTCGGTGACCCGTATGCAGTGCTTGATCGGGAAAAACAGAATTTTCTAGCGCGGATCAGCGCCTATCAAGCTTTCAATAGCGGCAACGTGCAACAGCGCTTGGATGGCTTGCAACTGGATATTGAACCGTATTTGCTGCCCGGTTATCAGCTAAATTCGGCTGTTTGGTTACAAAAACAGGCGAAAATTGTCAATGCTGCCCATCAGATTGCCTCGTCTCTGGAGCTCGATATAGTACTGCCGTTTTGGTTTGACCCTATGCATGGCGACAGTGCAGCATTACTGTCCAATGTCGAAACGAGCATTGCCAGCATAACGCTGATGAATTACCGAACCGATCCCGAACAAATTCGCGAATTTGCTGAAAAGTTCCTGGACTGGGGTGAGCGGAGGCAAAAAGCCGTTTTTATTGCATTGGAATCGCTGTCTATGCCGGAAGAAGACCTGCGTGTTTATAGACCAGCCGAAAGCGGCGAACTTTGGAGCTTCAGTTTCAAGGAAGCGCCTGTTTTGCTGTTACTACAACAAGCGCAGGACTTGCCGGGGGGGAAGGCTTATAGTTTCTCGCATAGCCGAAAAATCGACGGCTCCAACACCAGCTTCTCCTTGCAGCCCAATAAGCTGATGGGACTGCTGCCTGTTCTGGAAAAACAATTCGGCACATGGTCTTCGTTTGCCGGCATAGCATTGCACGGACAGGATCAGCCATAAATTGGCTTAACCGCTTGTTTGGGCGGGGATGCCCAAACAAGCAGAAAAAGCATGTTATTTATTCGCAGTCCCTGAACCCAGCTGCTGGACACCATTAATGAACGCCAAAGTGGCATTTGCTTCGGCATGTTGCGGGTCGAGCTGCAATACCTTTTTAAAATAGTCGACCGCTTCAGGAAGACGGCTCTGCCGGAAACGGACCAGTCCCATGCCGTTTAAAGCTTCAATATTTGAAGCATTGCCATTGATAATCTGTGTAAATTGAGCTTCAGCAGCGTTCAGCAAGTTTTGGCTTTGGCGTACATCGCAATAGGCTAAGCCCACATGCGGCTCTGCGGATTGCGGCAGCGCTGTTGCGGCTGAGCTGAAATATCTTCGGGCCGTTTCGATATTGCCGAGCTGAAAATCGACCCAGCCGTGCAGTAATACGGCTGCCGGGGGCGGCGGCTTGATGGCATCCAACAGTTGTTTTGCCTGTTGATAATTGCCTTCATAATAGCTTTTTTCAGCGGCATCCAGTTCCAAAGCCTGTTGTCCGCGCTCCCCTTGATGCAAGGTGTAATGACCGGTTTTTATTTGCTTGGCTTCCAACAGTTTGTTGACAATGCCGACGCGATGAATCCCTAAATAGCAGTGCAGATAAACCTTGCCATTGGTTGCAGCAATGGCATCTGCCGCCGCACTGGCGTTTTTATCGTAATAGCTCCCCATCTTCTGCCCTAAAATACTAGCCATCGGAAAGTTCAAAAGCTGCAGTTGATATTGTTTCGCCAGCGCCGTTTCCTGCTCAAGCAATTGCTTCTCATAAGGTAAGGCCGGATCAAGCAAACTGACTATTGTCTTAATGCCGTTCTTATTTAATTGCTTCATGTCGTTTTCAACCGGATAGGGGCCGGTGATGATATCGGCGGCAACGTCCGATATTTCTCCCCGAAAAATCCGAACGACAGGATTGTCAGGGTTGATCAGCACCGCATAGCCAGCGGAACACAATAATAAGCCCCAAATTGAAAGTTTAATGAAAAGTCGGAATTGAGTAAGCATTTTCGTCGAGTCTTCTTGTTAATCCAGTTGAAAAAAGCGGGTTGTTATTTTTATTCCATTCCATGTCCGCAGGAGGCTAGCTATCAACATGCCTGAGGCTTTTGAAGCAAAGGAACCTACGCTAAGTGTAAGGTTAGGTTAGGTTAGGTTTGATCGTTGCCCGGGCTTAACGCATCCTATTGTTGGTAATGATAATAAAACCGGTTAATTTGAAATTCAACGTTTCTGTTTCTCATTGCCCCAAACATAAACTTTTTGACCATCAATAACTTCCGTTGTTTCATTAAAACCTTTGCCATTCTTGAGAAACTCAAAGGCTGATCCAGACAAATAAACAGTGTTAGGCTTCGCGTATTTTTGCATGTGTCCGGCAATATCAATTACTTGATCGGTTATTTGTTCCATAGGCATTTCATCAATAAATACAAAGCCGGCATTAATTCCGCATCGCACTTCAAAATCACGTTTGATTTGCTTTTCATTTAGGTTAAATATTTCAAGATTTTTTATCAGATCAGTTGCGGCCTTGACTGCATTATCAACCGATCTGAAACAACTCATAATACCATCGGGAGTTGTTGCATACTTGATAACCCCATTATCAAAAAGGCAGGCAGCGGCAATTTGATTATATCGATCAAAATCGAAAATGGTTAAGTGTTTATCCTCATCGGATTTCATTCCAGTTGAATCCACCACATCTACAGCCAAAAACGCGCAATGCTGCCCCATAGCATCCAGTTTACTTTTTAAAGCGATAAACTCTTGCAATAGTTCATTTCTATCTTTAGGTATCTCCATATTCAAAACTATAGCGTCATCAGGGTCGACTGTCGCGTCTTGATTTTTTTTGATGTTTTTACGTTTATAGTTGAACACTAACCCGTTTTGTATTAGCTCAAGCGCAAATAACAGGGATGACAATACATTGGACAGAACAAATAACAGAGCAATCAAGATAGCCCCACTAAAATCCCTTCCAAAAAAGGTATACGGAATAAAAGCTTTTATTTTCGTAATAAATAAAAACGTTATTCCGTTATTTAGAATTTTGACTATATCAACAAGATTCGATCCTACCGGAAGTCCAAAATAATTACTGATGAACAATAAAGCAGTAAGCGCAATAACAATGCTCGCGCATAATTTTATTAGTTTTATCAGCTTTATTAATATATTAGTAAAAAACAGTTTCACATTAAAGCTCCCAGCATTAAAGGCAAAATATTAGCCTATTTTGTAAGACATATCCATGCCTTGTAGAATTGTAATTGTAGGCTGGCTAATTATAACATCTTCATTTGCTTTACTTATCCGGACATATTTTGAGAACGAAAGATACGATACAGCGCCATGCCGCTTCGATTTTGCGGTTCACCCTATAAGACTCGGTATCTCTTTGAATATTTTCATGGACGAAATAATTTGCCTAGGATAATCGGTGAATAATTTTACCCGCCTGCAAGGTATAAGTTACCCGGCCTTTCAGGATTTGCCCCCAAAACGGTGTATTGACACCCTGGCTTTTCCAGTTTTCCGAATTCACCAGCCAGTCGAGTTCCGGGTCGAAAATGCACACATCGGCGGAAAAACCCGGCGTCAACGCACCGCTATTTAAACGCAACACCCGCGCCGGATTAGCGCTTAAGCACGCGATGCCCTGGTTTAGCGTAATGGCATGTTGCGCTACCAGCTTGAGCATTAACGGCAATAGGGTTTCCAAGGATGACATGCCCGGTTCCGTCTCCGGGAACGCGCCCAGCTTGGCATCCAGGTCATGCGGCTGATGGTCGGAACAGATGCTGTTAATCGTGCTGCCGGCCAGGCCTTGTCTCAAATACTGCTTGTCTTCTTCGGTGCGCAACGGCGGCAATACATGATAGGCGCTGTCAAACGGCGTCATGTCGCTTTCGGTCAAATGCAGCTGATGTATGGCGACATCGGCGCTGACCTTCAAGCCGTATTTTTTGGCCTGGTGTATTTTAATCACCGAACGCTTGCAGCTTAACTGGCCGAAATGCACCCGGCAGCCGGTCAGCTCGGCCAGTTCCAGGCATTGCGCCAGAGCTATGGTTTCGGCGGCTTCGGGGATGCTCGGCAAACCGTAGCGCGTGGCGACTGCGCCTTCATGAGCGCAACCGTTATTACCCAGCCAAAAATCATTGGAACGGAACATCAGCAATAAGTCGTGGCTGGCCGCATATTCCATGGCCCGTCTTAATATCAGCAGGTTTTTCACCGGCTGGTTGGCGTTACCGACTGCAATGCAGCCTGCCTGTTTGAGCGACAGCATCGAACTGAGTTCCGCACCTTCCAGTTTCTGGGTCAGCCCTCCGACCGCATAGATTTGCGGGTAGTCGGCTTTTTCCGCCAACTCCTTAATCAGTTCGACAACAGCGGGCGTGTCGATGACCGGCACGGTATCCGGTTGCAGGCACAGGGTGGTGACACCCGCAGCGGCAGCGGCAAGCACTTCGCTTTTAAATGTCGCTTTGCGGCTATGGCCCATATCCCGCAAACGGGTGCTTAAATCGATAAAGCCTGGGCAAACGATTTGATTTTCGGCATTGATAACGGTATCCGGCTTAAACCCGGCCGGTTCGTCAATCAAGGAAACAATCTTGCCGCCTTCGATATAAACGGAACCGACGCAGTCTATGTTGTTGACCGGATCGATGATTCTGCCGTGGTCTATGCGTAATTTCATGCCGCCCCCGTTTTTTGCATTGCCATGGCCATGACCGCCATGCGCACGGCGACGCCGTTGCTGACTTGCTTGAGTATCACCGACTGCGGGCCGTCCGCGACTTTAGAATCGATTTCCACGCCCCGGTTGATAGGGCCGGGATGCATGACTATCGCATCGGGTTTGGCGATTTTCAGTTTCTCTTCGGTCAATCCGAAACATTTGAAATATTCGCTTTCGCTGGGCAGCAGCGCCGAGCTCATGCGTTCTTTCTGCAAACGCAACATCATCACCACATCTATGTCTTTAAGCCCTTCGGTCAAATTATGCGATACAGTCACGCCCAGGCTTTCCACATGCGCCGGCAACAAAGTTTTGGGTGCAATCACCCTGACTTCGGCAGCGCCCAAGGTGTTTAAGGCCTGAATCTCCGAGCGCGCCACTCTGGAATGCAATATATCGCCGATAATGGCGACTCTGAGACTGGAAAAATCCGGCTTGATCTGGCGTATGGTGAACATGTCCAGCATGGCCTGAGTCGGATGTGCGTGTTGCCCGTCGCCGGCATTGATGACGCTGATATGCGGTGCGGTCTGTTGGGCGATGAAATGCGCCGCGCCGCTGAGCGCATGGCGCACCACAAACATATCGACAAACATGGCTTCCAGGTTGCGGATAGTGTCGAGCAGGCTTTCCCCTTTTGACGTGGCCGAGGTCGCGATATTCATATTGATCACGTCGGCGGACAGGCGCGTGGCGGCCAGCTCGAAGGTCGTGCGTGTGCGGGTGCTGTTTTCAAAAAACAGGTTGACGATGGTCTTGCCGCGCAGCAAAGGCACTTTTTTAACTTGGTGCTCGGACATGCCGGCGAACGACTCGGCGGTGTCGAGAATTTCCGTCAGCAGGCTCTTATCCAGGCCCTCAATAGTCAGAAAGTGCTTAAGTTTGCCTTCCGCATTTAATTGCAGGTTATCAATCATTGCTTATGCCGCCGCATCAATGGTTTCCAGATGAATGTCCAGAGGATCGGGCCCGGTCAGTTTGATCCTCTGGCCTCCGGTTAATTTAATACTGGCGCCGACGCAATCGGGCTTGAGCGGAATTTGCCTGCCGTCCCGCTCTATCAATACCGCCAGAACGATCTGGTTCGGCCTGCCGTAATCGAAAATTTCATTCATTGCCGCGCGTGTCGTCCTGCCGGTATAAAAAACATCATCGATCAGGATAATGTCGCGGCC
>Ga0079306_1001432_pt1 | contig 15810 bp, 15 predicted proteins | sample Methanotroph_Enr_FD_79181 | JGI IMG/M metagenome (GOLD analysis project Ga0079306, IMG submission 79181) | Enriched soil microbial communities from Old Woman Creek wetland in Ohio, USA - Methanotroph_Enrichment_5 | ecosystem: Environmental > Terrestrial > Soil > Wetlands | place: USA: Ohio...
GGGTCTGCATTACCCACATCCTCGGCGGCACAAACGGCTATGCGCCTGGCGATAAAACGCGGATCCTCTCCGCCGGCGATGAGCCTTGCAAGCCAGTAAACAGTCGCATCCGGATCTGATCCTCGCATACTCTTCTGGAATGCGCTGGCCAGGTCGTAATGTGTATCGCCGGTCTTGTCGGCCACGATCATTTTCTGCTGGATCGACTGACGGGCCAGATCAATATTGAATTGCACCCCGGCAGAGCCTGTTTCTTTTATATAACTGAGGACGCCAATTTCCAGCGCCGTCAGCGCCTTCCTGGCGTCGCCATCGCACATTAGAGCCAGATACGCGGCAGCGTCATCTTCGAGAAGAACGTTATATTTGCCAAGCCCCCGGTCAATATCCTTGGCGGCCCTCTTTAAAACCCATATCACATCTTCCTCGGTGAGCGGCTCGAACCTGAAAATCGTGCTTCTGCTTATAAGCGGGCTATTTACACTGAAATACGGATTCTCTGTCGTGGCCCCGATCAATGTAATTACCCCTGTCTCGACATCATCAAGCATCACATCCTGCTGAGACTTGTTAAATCGATGTATCTCGTCAACGAAAAGTATCGTCTTTTGATTTGAAGCAAGCAGAAGGTTCCTGGCAGCTGCGGTCGTATCGCGGATATCGGCAACGGTGGCGGCAGGCGCTGATAAATATTTAAATGTTGAGCGGGTCTGGTTTGCTATAACGCGTGCCAAGCTGGTTTTGCCAACGCCGGGCGGGCCGTAAAACAGCACGCTTGTAAGCCTGTCGGCTTCCAGCATTCGGCGCAACAGTTTGCCGGGGCCGACGAAATGTGCCTGGCCGGCAAATTCATCGAGAGTGCGCGGGCGCATTCTCACCGCCAGCGGCGCATTGGATTCTATCCTGTCCTGCTCCGCCTTTGCAAAAAGATCGCTTGAATCATGGTATCGCCGGCTGGTCATCAGGATGCATTATAATGGCAAGGGCGTGCTGTGTCCACCGCTGTAAAAAACAGATTACTGCGGATTAGGGAAACCCCCACGGCAAGCGTGGGGGCTAATCGCGATCCATTACAGATCATGCATGACTTCTAGAAACTCTTTACATCCTTTGGCATAAGCACCGTGTCTATCGGATGTATCACGCCGTTTTTGGCCATGATATCGGTCTGGATGACATCGGCATTGTCAACCATCACCTTGGTTCCAACGGTATGGACGCCGAGCATCTTGCCATTAAGCGTGGTAAGATTATCGGATCGTATTATATCCGAAGCCTTGAGTTTTCCACTCACGACATGATATGTAAGAATGTCGCGGAGCTGCTGCCTGTTTTCCGGCTTCATCAGGCTGTCGAGCTTATCCTTGCCGAGCTTGTCGAATGCGTTATCAGTGGGCGCAAATACTGTGTAAGGCCCGGAACTTGAGAGCGTATCCCGCAGGCCAGCGGCGTCGATGAGCTTGGCAAATGTCTTGAACTCGCCAGACGTATCGGCAATCTGGACGATGTTCTCGTTCTCCAGCATCCGCTGGTGCTCGACATCAGCCGGTATCGGCTTGATCTCCTCGGTCTTGCATCCTGCCATCATAAGGATGCCGGCACCCATAACAAGTAAAACCAGCTTTCTCATAATTTCCCCTTTCTAGTGTGTTTAATAACATGATTCTATTTTTATCGGACACTCAATGCGAATCTATTTATAGTACGTTTATCAATTCGCGCCGTTTTAGCGAAACTCGCGCTGAAAAAAATCCGATAAACTATGCATAGATATTTAATATGGAAGCAGTAAATACAAACAATTCATCGTGCGATCCGGCATTTTGCCGGCTTGAGCACATTACGCCCCTGGCCCAGCAGATTAACTGCCTGGATATAGACCGCATTGCGGATATCTGCGTGGGCGATATACCAAAACTCATAGAGGCGAAACGGGCATCGTTATATATCCTGGATGATGCTTCGGATATACTGCACCTGCAGAAATATAATCACCCATTCCTTATTAATCATATTGTATCGCTCAATGCCAATCCGCCATCGCCGATGGTGATGGCAATACGCTCAAAGGAGCTCCTGCTGATAAACGATATCGATACACATCGAAAGCCAGTGATAAAAAAATCACAGCGGCGTTTTTCGGCGAATTATTCAAATAACAGCTGCATAATCGCCCCGCTTATCTGCCAAGGGCGAGTGGAAGGTGTACTTAATATCTCTGAAAAGCTGTCGCATACCACTTTCTCCTGCGACGATGTTGCGATAATAGAACTGTTTAGGCAGCTTCTGGGTGCCTCGATCGGAAACATAAAACTTTTTGAACGTATGCAGCGGCAAGCCCAGACGGACGGACTAACGGGCCTGGCGAATCACCGCACATTTTACGAATCGCTAGAACGCGAATTAAAACGTAATCATCGCTACGGCGGCCATATATCGCTCATTATGATCGACGTGGACGGACTTAAGAAAATCAACGACAGTTTCGGCCATCGCGGCGGCGACCTGGCCATCAGGACGATAAGCCGGCGGGTAAGTGAATGCATCCGGAATGTCGATACGGCAGCTCGCTACGGCGGAGATGAATTCGCGGTAATATTGCCAAATACGTCGCTGGCTGACGCGGTGACCGTCGCACAGCGTATGGTCGATAATGTAGCATCTTCGCCGGTGTTATATGACGATCAGCCGATAACGCTATCAATCAGTGCCGGTGTGGGCCAGTATGACGGCTCATTCTGCCCCGAAGATATAACTTCACAAAGCGACGGAGCTCTATACATCGCAAAACAAGCAGGCAAGAATCGCGTTCATATTCTTCAGCCCGCATAACCGCAATTAGTTTACTCCAATCTATATGCCTCTTTTGGTCGATTTCCATCAGCTTTAAAAGTTGTTAGGATATCGTTATAAATTTCAAAGGGGGTTATTATGAAACGTCAACTGATTGCTGCTTTTATTTTTACGGCTTTCGCTATTGCCAATCCGTGCTGGGCCAAGGACAAGGAAGGCGGGACCGACAAAACCGTAAAACATCTTGAGCATGCCTATAACGGTGAAATGAACGCACATGAGTATTATCTGGCGTGTTCCCAGAAGGCTGACGAGGAAGGGTATCACCAAGTCGCAAGCCTGTTTCGCGCGGCGGCGGAATCCGAATCTATCCATGCTGCCAATCATGCCCGCGTGCTGCGTGCCATGCATGTCGAGCCTCGCTTTGAGCCGGAACATGAGGCAATCAAGTCGACAAAAGAAAACGTTAAGGCATCTTACAAAGACGAGATGAAAGAAAGTACAAAGATGTACCCCAGTTATATCGACCAGGCCCGCGAAGAAGGTAATTCCGATGCAGCCAGGACCTTCGCATACGCACGGGAAGCCGAGGCCCAGCACGCAAAATATTTCAAGCAGGCTGAAGACAATCTTGAAAACTGGCGAAACGGGACTCGCACGTTCCTTGTATGCGAGACATGCGGCTATCTTACAGATGAGCAGTCTTTAACGAAATGCCCATCCTGTGCCGGGGAGAAATTCAGAAAGATAGAATAGACGTTCTCCGTGCGAGAAAAACAGTTAGGCCTTGAGGGAGTATTATGGCCGATGAGCACAAAAAAACTCGCCTCAAGAGCAGGCTGCGCCGGGAAATCACAAATTATTTATTTATTTTCGCATACCTGGCGGTCTTCTTTGTGGCGTTCGAATGGTACAAGAGATTGATACTGGCCCAGTATGATATAACATATTTACATTACGGCATAATGATCACAAAGGCGCTCGTATTGGCCAAGATAGTCATGCTGGGCGATGCAATAGGCCTTGGGCGCAAGCTCGAAGAAAAGCCGTTAATATATCCAACATTTTACAAAACCTTCATATTCAGCATCTGGGTCGCCTTATTCACGGTGCTTGAGCATGTCGTTTTTGGATTATTCCACGATGTCAGCCCGTCGCGGTCGATAGATGAATTTTTTAAACAGGGCATCGATGGGCTGGTGGCAAATTGGATCGTTGTTTTCACGGTTTTTATCCCGTTCTTCGGCTTTAGAGAACTTAGCCGCGTGCTGGGTGAAGAAAAAATCGTTCAGCTCTATATTGGCTCGCGCAACCACAAGTAAATTATTACCCGGGCAGGATTCGCAGCAGTTCGGCGTTGCTGGAATACTTTTGACAGATCTTTGTTATTGTGTCTATGGCCTCTGCGGGGTTGTTGTTGGCCAGGGCCTTGCGAAGGTTATGGAGCTTTGTTGAATTGGTTTTGCCGTAAAGCGCTTCGTCCATGCGCGTGCCGGAAGCGGGGATATCAATAGCGGGAAATATGCGGCGTTCGGCGAGTTGTCTTGAGAGCATGATCTCGCTGTTGCCGGTGCCCTTGAATTCTTCAAAAATAAGCTGATCCATTCGTGAGCCGGTGTCGATTAGCGCGGTTGCGATAATCGTAACCGATCCGCCGTTTTCGATCTTTCTTGCCATGCCGAGGAACCTGCGGGGAATTTCCAGTGCGCCTGCTTCCAGGCCGCCGGACATTATACGTCCTGTGCCGGTGCCTTTGCGGTTAAAAGCCCTTCCCATTCGAGTTATCGAATCGACGAGCACAACAACATTAAGGCCGGATTCCAGATGTGCCTTGATATAAGCCAGCAGCACCTCGGCGAGCTCGATGTGTTCGTCAATACTCTGGTCTATCGATGAGGCCACAACGGTTACGCCGGGGACGGTGCGTTTGAAATGGGTAACCTCTTCGGGGCGTTCATCTATTAAGAAAATAATCACCTGTGTTGAAGGGTCATCGACAGTTATGGCCTGGGCGATCTGCGCGAGCATTGTTGTTTTGCCTGCTTTGGGAGGCGAGACGATCAAGCCGCGAGTTCCTTTGCCGATTGGGGCGATGAGATCAACTATGCGCATCGCTATAAGGCCGGATTTTTCAAGATTGAACCGTTCATACGGCGGCACAGCGGTGAGATCCTGGTAACCAGTGCGGGCTTTGAACTGTTCGGGAGTTAGGCCGCAGACGGTGTCGACGCTGTCGAGAAGGTTTAGTCCTTTGTCGCTGCGAATTGCCCCGGTTACGGTTGCGCCTTCGATGAGCGAGAACTTGCGGTAGATATGGAAAGGTACTATCACGTCCCTGCCGGCAGATCTGAACGAGCGGGCCGGGTCGCGAAGGACGAAATTACCTTTTGGAGTTTTTTTTACAACGCCGCTGACGATATCGGGCATTTTTCACCATTAAAATTATTTCTGTCAAGGTAACACAAAATATCCGCTAGTTCCAGCCTAGTTTTAATTGATCAGCCAATTTGCCTGGTTTTGCAGGCTGCGCGGCGGGCCTGGGAGCAGGTTTTGGAGCGGGCTTTTTGGCAGGTTCGCGCCTGGGTTCGGGGGGGGTTTCGGCGGGCCCGGCGGTCGGGTCGCCTTTCATCGTAAGGGCGATGCGTTTGCGGGCTACATCCACTTCGGTTACCCAGACAGTTACCTTTTGGTGCACTTTGACCACTTCATTTGGGTCCTTAACGAAATTGTTGGACAACTGCGAAATATGCACGAGCCCGTCCTGGTGGACGCCGATATCTACAAAACAGCCGAAGGCGGTAATATTTGTGACGATGCCGGGGAGTTTGAGGCCGGGTTTGAGGTCCTGCAATTTTTCGACGCCCTGGGCAAACTGGAACTGTTCGAAACCCTTTCGCGGGTCGCGGCCGGGCTTTGCGAGTTCGGACATGATGTCGGTGAGGGTGGGCAAGCCGACATTTTCACAGACGTATTTGTGTAAGTCTATCTTGCGCCGAAGATCGTCATTTTTCATCAGGTCGGATACGGCGCAGTTGAGATCTTTGGCCATGCGGTCGACGATGGGGTAGCTTTCCGGGTGAACGGCGGAGGTGTCGAGCGGGTTTGCACCTTCGCGAATACGAAGAAAGCCGGCGGCCTGCTGAAATGCTTTTGCTCCGAGACGAGGCACATTCGTAAGATCCTGGCGTGAATTGAATGGGCCATTCTCGTTGCGATAATTGATTATGTTTTGAGCCAGTGTGGGGCCAAGTCCTGATACATAGGTAAGCAACTGCTTTGAGGCGGTGTTGACTTCGACGCCGACGCTGTTGACGCAGGAGACCACGGTGTCATCAAGTGAACTCTTGAGCATGAGCTGGTCAACATCGTGCTGGTACTGACCGACGCCGATCGATTTGGGGTCGATCTTTACAAGTTCAGCGAGCGGGTCCATAAGGCGCCTGCCTATTGAGACGGAGCCGCGAACAGTTACATCGTAGTCGGGGAATTCTTCACGGGCGACATCCGATGCGGAATACACCGATGCGCCGGATTCGTTGACGATGACGACCGCGATGGAGGCGGGCAGGCCTATGGAGCGGACGAATGTCTCGGTTTCGCGGGAGGCTGTGCCGTTGCCGATGGCGATTGCTTCAATATTAAAACGCTGGCACAGGGCCAGGATTTTGGCTGCGTCATTGGGGCTGGGTTTATCGGAAAGCGTGGGGTAGATAACATCATTGTGGAGCAACTTGCCCTGACGATCGAGGCACACTACTTTGCAGCCGGTGCGGAAGCCCGGGTCGATAGCGAGAACGTTCTTTTGGCCAAGAGGCGAGGCCAGGAGAAGCTGGCGAAGGTTTTCGGTGAATACCCTGATTGCCTCTTCGTCAGCCTTTTGCTTTGTGGCAAGGCGTATCTCGGTTTCCATAGAGGGGCTAAGGAGGCGTTTGTAGCAGTCTTCGACGGCAGTCTTGACGTGCTGCGCGCAAGGTGCCGCATTTTTTATAAACAGCGATTCGAGTATTCGCAGGGCCTGGTCTTCGGGGGCGATGACGCGGAGGGTAAGAAAAGTTTCTTTCTCGCCGCGGCGCATGGCAAGGACGCGATGCGAAGGGGCTGTTGCGACCGGTTCGGACCAGTCGTAGTAATTTTTATATTTATCACCATCTGCTTCCTTGCCGGAGATAACTTTGCAAACGAAAGAGGCTTCTTTGAAAAACAGTTCGCGCGTCCGGGCACGAGCTGTTTGATCTTCGTTTATCCATTCGGCAATTATATCGCGAGCACCAGCTAGGGCATCTTCCGCTGTTTCGACGCCTTTTTCCTTGTCAATATACTTGGCCGACTCAGTAATGGGGTTTGCCAGGGGTTCCTGTGCGAAGATGAAAGCGGCCAAAGGTTCGAGGCCTTTTTCCTTAGCGATAGTGGCGCGGGTGCGGCGTTTTGGGCGGAAAGGAAGATAAATATCTTCAAGCACAGCTAAAGTCAGGGCGCTATCGATCTTTTCCTTTAGTTCATCGGTGAGGAGATTTCGTTCCTGGAGTGAGGTGATTATAGCGGCCCTTCGGTCATCAAGTTCCTTTAATTGAGCCATGCGGTCGCGGATGGCGGTAATGGCGACTTCATCAAGGAGGCCTGTGGCTTCCTTGCGGTAGCGGGCTATGAATGGGACGGTATCGCCATCGGCGAGCATGGTCGCAGTGGCTTCGACTTGTTTGACTTTAATGTTTAGCTCGGCGGCTACTTTTATTATGTGCAATTCGTTCATAAAAGAGTTTTTCCAATCCATTATTCAGAATTAAAGCGATAAAAAGCAAACAATATAGCGCCGGGCGAGGTTTTTCAAGCGTGGAACTCAAGTTGCCTAAGATTTCGAGGGATATATAGCGTACAAACCCCCGATTGCCATCGGGGGCTGGTAAAAGACGGCAGAAACACAAAAGAACACGGCCTAGCTGCGCTAGACCGTGCCACAAATGCGGAACACGGCCAAGATGGCCGTGCCACGGAAGCCCTATGATGATTTCGAGGGATATATAGCGCACAAACCCACGGTTGCCACCGTGGGCTGGTTCTAATAACAATATTTGAATTTTTATCAAATTAGGGTATAATGCCGCGATTATTTACATGAAGGATACTAAATGGGATTACCGGTAGTCGCGATAATAGGAAGACCCAATGTCGGCAAAAGCTCGCTGCTTAACGCCCTTGCGGGGGAAATGATAAGCATTGTCGAGCCGACGGCGGGCGTTACGCGCGACCGCGTAAGCACGATCATCAACGTCGGGGACCGCTATTTTGAGCTGATCGATACCGGCGGCTACGGGATTGTGGACCGCGACGACCTTGGTGAGCATATTTCGCGCCAGATATTCCAGGCAATAGAACTGGCTGATCTGGTGCTTTTTGTTGTAGATGTCCGCGATGGAATCGTGCCGCTGGATGTGCGGATAGCGGAGATGCTGCGCAAAGAAAATCTCAATATAATGTGCGTAGCCAATAAGGCTGACGAAGTGAAGCTCTTTCCGGCAGCAGGCGAATTTAATAAACTGGGTTTCGGCGAGCCTGTGTGCGTCTCGGCGGCTAACAACCTTAACCAGCGGCTGCTCAAGGAAAAGATCATCGAAAGGCTTGCTCATCTGCCGCCAAGCGAGAAACCTCGCCAGGCAATCATGCGAGTTGCCATCGTGGGCAAACGCAACGCAGGCAAGAGTACCCTTACGAACGCAATCGTAGGCGAAGACCGCGTTATAGTTAGCGAAGTACCGGGCACAACCCGCGATTCCATCGACGTTCGGTTTGAAAAAGACGGCAAAACGATTGTCATAGTAGACACGGCCGGAGTTCGCAAGAAAAGCAAGCTCGCCGACAGCATCGAATTTTACAGTTATTCTCGTGCTCAGCGGGCAGTTAAGCGAGCGGATGTAATATTGTTCCTGATGGATGCCACCACGCCTATTTCGCAGCCTGACAAAAAACTGGGCCAGCTAATCGCAGAGGAATATAAACCCACGATCCTGGTAGTCAATAAATGGGATCTGGCAAAAAATCAGGCCTCCTCGGATGATTACGCAGAGTACCTGGGCAAAGTTTTCCCAAGTCTGAAATACTGCCCGATAGCCTTTACAACCGCATCCGAAGCGAGGAATGTCCAGAGCGTTCTGGATCTGTCTATTGAACTTTTCAAGCAGGCAAATACCCGTATACCAACGGCCAAACTCAACAAGGCAATCGAGATCATCAAGGAAGAGCGCGGCGTCGGCTCAAAAAGAGGCGGCAAGCTCCCAAAGGTCTACTATGCCACCCAGATCACAGTGGCCCCAGTTACGATCCTGCTATTCGTAAACGATGTGAAATTTTTCGATGAAAATTATAAGCGTTTCGTCGTGGGCCGATTAAGGGAATTGCTGCCTGTCCAGGAAGTGCCGATCAAGCTGTTCGTAAGATCGCACAAATCCGAGGAGGAGGATAACAGCCGGCCATGATGAAGCTCAACTGGGCAAATAGAATCACGGTAGCGCGAATACTCCTGACGCCGCCATTTGTAATACTCATGCTTCACAACCAGGATCCCCAGAACGGCACTATTTACCGTTACCTGGCGCTTGCTGTTTTTGTGCTGATGGGCGTAAGTGACGGCATTGACGGCTACCTCGCCAGGAGATACAAGCAGGCCACCAGGCTCGGCTCTTTCCTTGACCCGATGGCTGATAAGCTGCTTATGGCTTCTGCGCTGCTGCTGATGGCCTCAAACAGGGCATGTGTACCAAATTTCGAACTGCCAGACTGGGTTGTCGTGCTTATATTAGGCAAGGATCTGTTTTTGCTGATGGGCTTTTTGATTATTTACTTCCTTACGCTGCAGGTGCGGATCGTGCCCGCTTATATCGGCAAGATAGCCACAGTTCTGCAGCTGGCGATGGTGACAGGCATACTTATCGCGCCGGAGGTTTCCAGGTCTGTGCCCGCATGGATACTGGTGCTTAAGTTTCTATGGTGGTCTGCCGCGGGTACGGCGATCATTGCCACGCTGTTATACATCAGGACAGGCATAAAATATATTGAAGAGTTCGAAAGCCACCATTCGAACAAAAAAGCAAGCTGATTTTAGATAGGTTGATCAAAGTGGAAATATCGAATATACCGGAAATACTCGCAGAACTCAAAGCAGGCCGAATGATCGTTCTCGTAGATGATGAAGATCGCGAGAACGAAGGCGATCTCGTTTGCGCAGCTGAGGCGGTTACGCCAGAGATCATAAATTTTATGGCAAGGTATGCCAGAGGTCTTATTTGCCTGCCGCTGACAGCGGAAAAATGCGACGAGTTGGCCCTTCATCCCCAGTCAATGGCAAATACCGCCCGCCTGGGCACGGCCTTTACAGTAAGCATTGATGCCGCCGAGGGTATCTCCACCGGAATAAGTGCAGCTGATCGCGCCCATACTATCAAAGTGGCGATTGCCGATGGTACCAGGCCAGTCGATCTTGCCAGGCCCGGCCACATATTCCCGCTAAGGGCACGCGAAGGCGGCGTACTCGTACGCGCAGGCCAGACCGAAGGCGCAGTCGACCTTATGCGACTTGCCGGTATGAAACCGGCGGGCATAATCTGTGAGGTCATGAACGACGACGGCACAATGGCACGTCTTCCTGAACTGAAGCGGTTCTGTGGTGTCCATAACCTCAAGATCACTTCCGTGGCAAGGATCGTTGAGTACCGAATACAGAGGGAATCACAGGTAAAACGAATTGAAAGCGTCAAGCTGCCCACAGATTACGGCGAATTCAACCTTATAGGTTATGAAAGTATTACATCCGCCGAGCCTCATCTGGCTTTATGCAAGGGCGACTTAGGCAGGCTCGATGAAAAAGGTCGGCCGATTGAAACCGACGAACCCGTGCTGGTGCGAGTCCATTCAGAATGCCTCACCGGCGACCTCTTTCATTCGCAGCGATGCGAATGCGGCGAGCAGCTTGTCGGGGCAATGAAGATGATCGAAAAGGCCGGTAAAGGCGCTCTCATCTATTTGCGTCAGGAAGGCAGAGGGATCGGCCTGGCGGCAAAGCTTCACGCATATAAACTCCAGGAGCAAGGCCTGGATACGGTCGACGCTAATTTGAAGCTGGGATTTCTCGCCGATAAACGCGACTACGGTATAGGTGCCCAGATACTCCGCGACCTGGGTCTTAAAAACATCCGCATCCTCACAAACAACCCCAAAAAGATTAACCGCCTGGAGGTATACGGGATAAAGATAGTCGAACAGGTGCCGCTGCTGATAAAGCCCGGCGAGCATAATGTGAAGTATCTCAAAACCAAGAAACTAAGGTTAGGCCATATCCTTGATGAGGACCTGTAATTGAAAAAATTTGCATTTTTTTTAATTTGCGCAATCACTGTCTTGAGCGGCGGGTGCTCGGATAGTATAAAGAAGGAAGTCAAACCGACTTGTCAGGATTTGGGGCAGGTATGGCTTACAGAGTTTGCGCCCCAATCCATAAACATTGTCGGTTTGACAGGGTTTTCGAAGATTGGCGACAAAAAGATACTAAAGGTTTACCTCGTACTTCTCGACTCTACAGGAGCCGGCGTTAAATCGCCGCTAGCCGTCAGGGCCGAGCTTTATGAGCATTCGCCAAGATCGCCTATGCCAAAAGGCAAACGAATTGAATTCTGGCCTGATATGGATTTAAATAACGCCAAGGCAAATAATCAGTACTGGCGGGATTACCTTCGTGCTTATGAATTCAGTTTTGATGCCGGCTGTGCCCAACAGGGCAGAAGTTACCTTTTGGAGTTAACCGCGCAGCTTCCCAGTTCTCGACGGGTCAGCGCGATGAAAGAACTGAATTTCTAACAACTTGATCTTCAGCGAGGATATCTGTGCCAACGGAAAACATAATGTCCGCCGAGCATTCTATGGCATTGGACGACGGCTCTCTTGTGGACAGATGCAAGCTCGGCGATACCTGTGCTATGGAACGGCTGGTACTCAAGTACCAGGACAGGCTTTATAATATTTTGCTGCGGTTTTGCGGCAATAAAGACGACGCGGCCGAACTAAGCCAGGAAACTTTTGTCAAGGCAATAGAAAGCATCAAGAGCTTTGAGGGCAGAAGTAATTTTTATACCTGGCTTTGCAGGATCGGCCTTAATCTTGCGGCTGATCTGTGCAAAAAACGCGTTAACCTGGGCAGTTCGCTTGATATTAAAACAGCCCAGATGCAAAACGCCAAAAATCGCCTCGGCGCGTTCTTAAGTTCGTCACAGCAGGACCCGGCAAAGCTTGTGCAGTTAAAAGAAGCTCTTGAGATACTTCAGTCCGCGATCCTCAAGTTAGATGAGGACCTGCGAACATTGATAGTGCTCAGGGATATAGAAGGTTTTAATTACGATCAGATATCGCAGACGCTTGGCCTGGAAATGGGCACTGTAAAAAGCAGGCTCAGCAGGGCAAGGAAAAATCTTAGAGAAAATCTGGAAGTACTTGTTCAATGAAAGATAATGAAACACTTGAAGAACTTCTCAACGGCTACCTTGACGGCCAGCTCGATGAGAGACAGTGTACGGAGATAAAAAGGCTCATGGCACACGATCCTGAAGTTGCCAAATGCTTTACGCAATTGCAGAAAAGCCGTCAACTGATCGGACTTATGCCGCGTCAGCATGCCCCCGACGAACTGCTCGATAATGTCAAAGCAGACCTGGAACGAACCGCCCTGCTGAGCGAATATGACCAGCGAAGCCACAAAACCCTCGGCGTTGTGCATTTGTACGGCCGAAAGCTACTCTCAGTGGCGGCGATGCTGCTGCTGCTTGCGATTTTAGGCGCTGTGATTTACAAGGTTGTCGCACCGGCTGCCAAAAGCACGAATGTTGTAATGCTCAATACAAACTGGAAAAAATCCAAGCCGGCAAAATTGCCCGCCCCATCTACTGTCAAGCCACAACCTGCGATAACTGCCCCCCCGCCCCAGCCCGCTGTACCAGTGCAACCGCCTATGCGAATGGAACTGGAACTTGCGACTGCGGAATATGCGGCTGTTACGGACCACATCATTAAAAATGTCATTGTCGCCCAGAATCTGCTCGATTCTTCATCTGTTGATCGCCAAAGCGGCTTTACCATCTACACGTTCAACTGCACCCGTTCAAACGTGGGCAGGATACTCGACGGGCTTGAAACGGTGTGGCCCAAATTTACAGGCTCGAAATTTGTAATCGGCCCCGATGGCGGCATTTATGAAGCAACAGTTGGTGCCATCACTCTTGAACAGATCATGCAAATAACAACGCAGCGCACAGATGCCGAGCAGATAAAGCTGGCAAGCGATTTCGCGATGATCAACTCAAGCGGCCAGATCGAGCCGAACGCCTTGGCCGCCCCTGCCGCTGCCAAGGTGGTTTTCGCTACGCAAGACCAGAAAATCGTGGATAAGATCAAATTCATAATCAAAATAGTCAGCACCAACTAAGCGGGATTTATTACGCAAGCACAAAACCATAAAATCGGCCTTTATGTCCATGTCCCTTTCTGCTCGACTAAATGCGCGTATTGCGGGTTCTACTCGGTGCCGGTTGCGGGCTGGGATATCAAAACCGTGCTGGCAGCGATCATCAAAGAGCTTGATATGGGCGGCCTAGGCAGCGATTTTGCCAGGACAATTTATATCGGCGGCGGAAGTCCATCGTGCCTTGGGATCGAAAATGTGCTTTGGCTTATCAGGCAACTTACTAAGAGAAACTCCTATATAGAGGAGTTCACTGTTGAGGTAAACCCCGGGCAGGCTGACGGTGCAATGCTGGCAGCCTTGAAAAATGCCGGCGTTAACCGACTGTCTATCGGCGTGCAGTCCTTCGATGCTTCCCAGCTGCAGCTGCTTGGCAGAAATTATAAGCCTAGCGTAATCAGCGATACCGTTTTGGCGGCCCGCAGTGCCGGTTTTACAAATATAAGCATGGATCTGATCTTCGCAATTCCGGGACAGTCTCTGCAGAGCTGGTCTGAAACCCTAAAGAAAACCATTGCCTTAGGCCCTGAGCACATAAGCGCTTACAGCCTGAGCTATGAGGAAGGTACTAAATTCGAGCAGATGAAGAACTCCGACCAGCTTGAAGCAGCACCTGAAGAGCTTGACAGGCAAATGTATTATCATGCTATTGATACTCTTGCGGCTGGGGGTTATGGCCATTACGAAATATCGAATTTCGCAAAGCCAACATTTGAATGCGCACACAACCTTATCTACTGGACAGCTGAGGAATTTTTAGGTATTGGGCCAGCCGCGGCGTCTTTTATTGGCCGGGTGAGGCGAACGAATGTGGCTGATATAAAGCTGTACCTTAACGCGATCGAGGCCGGTAAATCGGCTGCAATTGAGGATCACACGCTGGATAGTCTCGAATTTGCGTGTCAGATGGCGGTGCTGGGGCTGCGGCGTATCGAAGGCATAAGGCTGGGAGATTACAAGGCCGCGACCGGGTTCGACTTTAAAAAACTTTTTGCTTATGCCGTAATGTCCAATGCGGAAAAAGGCCTGCTGATCGTGGAAAATGACTCTATCAGGCTCAGCAGGGATGCCCTGGCGATAGCTGATTCGGTACTATGCGACTTTGCCGACCTTTGATCTAAAGTCCCATCAAAAACTCATACGTCCTGTCACTGAACCATGGCAGGCATTCGTGGCCGAAATCGGGGTAGATTATCATATCCTTCTTCGAAGTTATCTTGTTATAGGCAGCAAATTGTGTCGAAGGGGGACAGATATTATCCATCAGGCCCACGCCAAAGAGTATCTCGGATTTGATGCGAGGGGCCAGGTGCTGGCAATCGATATAGCCCAGCTTGTTCCACATCTCATCGATGCGGCTGTGGGTAGGGTCAAATTGCCGCAGGTAAGTTTTTATTTCGACGTAAGCATCCTTTGCCAGATCCATTTCCCATACGCGTTTATAATCGCACAGAAATGGATATTGCGGCGTGGCACGCTTGATCCGCGGCTCCAGTGACACACATGCAAGCGTCAATCCACCACCTTGTGAGCCTCCGTAAGCGCCTACTCTTGCAGGGTCGATTTCTGGCATATTCATGACAATGCCCGCAAGTTGGGCGGTATCCAGGAATATATGGCGAAAGAGCATGTTTTCGGCTTTATCGTCGAGGCCGCGTATGATATGGCCCTGATATGTGTTGCCGAGAGTACCGCCGCAATCCTGGCTCTTGCCCCCCTGCCCGCGGCAGTCAAGTGCGGCAACGGCAAAACCGGCCTGTACCCATTTGAGTTTATCCGACCAGTCGCCGCTTTGGCTTGAGTAGCCGTGGAATTGCAGCACGGCAGGCATTGGTTTGGCAGCATTGGCGGGTTTTAGGAACTGGGCGTATATTCTGGCTCCACGGACGCCGGTGAAATACATATCGAAGCATTGCGCACCGGGTGCCTGGAAGGAGCTTTTGGTCATCTGCAGTTTTGGGTCTACAGCGTGCATTTCGGCAAGGGACTTATCCCAGAACTCGTCAAAATCGACCGGGCGCGGGTTGATACCGCGATAATTCTTCAGTTGTTCAAGAGGCATATCCAGTAGCGGCATTTGATAATCTCCATTAAAATATCAGTTTATTGAACGGCGGCAAGTGGGCAAGAAAAATTTGGCGCAAGTTGGGGCTATAGGGGTAGTTAAAAAGTTAAAAGTTTAAATTTAAAGTTCAAAATTGAGGAAAATGGCGGTTTTGGGGGTATGGGGGCGGTTTTTCGGGAGGATTTGGGGAATTCTGGATATTTCCCAGTAGTCAAAAAAATGTTGCGCGACGGTGGAGCGCCGTATGGGCGCGGTATGGGTTTGGGGGGAGACAGGAGTAAGGAGACGGGAAACAGAAGGTAGGTTGAGGGTGGGGTGAGAGGGCGCGTTTAGTAGTGCAACATATTTTCTGTAATTTGCTTCGACATAGTTCATTTCTTTTAAGAGGGAAGGGTCTGGCTAGCCAGACCGGGATAAAATCGGTCATGTTTGGCATCTTCATAGTAATTCTTCA
>Ga0079306_1001434_pt1 | contig 15794 bp, 16 predicted proteins | sample Methanotroph_Enr_FD_79181 | JGI IMG/M metagenome (GOLD analysis project Ga0079306, IMG submission 79181) | Enriched soil microbial communities from Old Woman Creek wetland in Ohio, USA - Methanotroph_Enrichment_5 | ecosystem: Environmental > Terrestrial > Soil > Wetlands | place: USA: Ohio...
ATATTATGCCATGGCAAAGGATAACCTTTTCTTTAAGGGGGCTGCACAATTAAATGCCAGGGGGGTTCCTGCCAACGGCCTGAAGGTTCAGGCACTCTGGGCATCCTTGCTATGCCTCTCGGGCACTTATTCAAACCTGCTTGACTACGTGGTTTTTGCTGTACTTATTTTCTATGTCCTTACTATTGCAGGAATTTTCGTGTTGCGCCATAAACGCCCGGATGCTGAACGGCCTTATAAAGCCATAGGTTACCCGGTTGTTCCTGCATTATACATTGTAACAGCCCTGGTGATCATGGCTATCCTGCTCATTTACAAGCCTCTCTATACCTGGCCAGGTTTGCTGATAGTACTGCTTGGAATCCCGGTTTATTATTTATGGAACCGTTTTACAGGACGTGTGGGGAAGGGGGAATAAATTGTATACAAAATACGAGTCTTGATCTATGAAAATTTGATTGATAATATTTCATCTGAACAGGACTGGTCTTTATCCCGTCAGGGATATGATATTAATAGAATAGGTTATTTTTAGTTATAGCATGCCGTTAGGTTTGCAATATGATTCTCAGATATTATCTGACAATAATTATTATAATTCTTAGATATTGGATATTATTAAACTTAACAATCATGTTTACCAAACTAAAAGAGTTCTTCAATTTCAATGCAACCGAGCGCAATGGAATCCTGGTATTGATTTTCCTGATTGTTATTGTAGCATTCATCCCCAAGATCTACAGGTTTTTTAGTGAACCTGAGGAAAGCGATTTTTCCTTATTTCAAAAGGAAATCGAATCTTTTGAAAAGAACCTCTCAGCAGATGACTTGGCTGAAGTTGAAAAACAGGAAATTACCAATACTAACCATGCAAAAGTGACGGAGAAACAGGAAATCAGGTTTTTCCCATTTGATCCCAATCATCTTCCGGAACAGAAGTGGCAGCAACTTGGTCTGAAGGACTGGCAGGTGCGGATTATCAAAAAATATGAATCCAAAGGAGGGAAGTTTCGGAGCAAGGAAGATCTGAAAAAGATCTATGGCATCACGCCGGCTCAGTATGAATCGCTGGAGTCCTATATTGTAATTCATGAAGGTACAGCCAAACCAGAGCCGGTTTCAGCCACTGCTTATCAAAGTTCCCGTAAATCAATCAAGGTCGACATTAACATAGCAGATACCATGACCCTCCAGGAGTTGAGAGGTATCGGGCCTGCATTTGCCAGGAGGATCGCCCGATATCGCGAAATGCTGGGAGGCTTTTATTTTACCGGTCAATTGCTTGAGGTTTATGGCTTTGACCAGAAAAAATATGAGTTGATTGCATCGGATTGCTTGCTTGGAGAAGGCGTTTTCCGGAAAATAAACCTGAATACAACCACTACTGCGGAGCTAAAGAAGCACCCCTATCTCGATTACTATATCGCCAAGGCAATTGTCGATCGCAGGATTGCTAAAGGGAATTATTCATCTGTAACCCAATTGAAGGAAATATCATTGATTTCTGATGAACTGTATGAAAAAATCAGCCATTATTGCAGGGTCGAATAGTGAAATGACTTCCAAATAATGCGTAAACTAACGTGAGTTCGATATATCAGCAAAATTAACTTATTGCCAATCAAACGCTTGTCAATCTTACTTCGTGAAATCTTTGTGCATTTGTGTCTTCGTGGCAGATTATTTCGCCACATAGACTCTAAGACGCCAAGAAGTCACTAAACCAAGTTTGCCAATAGTTTTCAAGAAATTGGATGACAGCTTATTATACACCGAACTCACGTAAAATAATAAGAATGAATGAATGAGAAATGATTCGTGTTATATGAGAACATCTGTTAATCTTTGGATACCTTGAAATGATAAAGAATAACGGATGAGACCGGGAATGGCCATGTGATCACAGCTGAGATGCCTGGCATGATCGGTAAAACGTCGGTATTGACAAATCTCTTTTTCTCGGGTGAATAAATCCGGGCTTTGTAAGTAACTCGTTTCCTGTAAGGATTTTTTACAAGCAATACAGTCATGGACTTTTCATTCACAGGGAGTATCTGGTTAAAATCGATGCAGATTTGTTTCTCTGAGTTATGGCGCTCTAATGTTGCACTCATGTTTTGGAAATCCTGGATTTCGCTCTTCAGGGAATCGAGCAGGCATATGTCATTCAGCTTTCCGCTGCTTTTTGAGGATGACAGATGAATTTTCTGCCCTGCAAAAATCTTAATGAATTTCTTTTTATAGACTACCTTGTTTTCTGCCCTGTCAGCCTTCATGATGCATTTTACCTGAGGATAGGAAACAAGAGCAGTACTGATCAACAAAAGCAGGGTGATAATTCTTTTCATGGGGAGGTGTTTAGTTATTTTGATCATCAGTTGGGCTCTTTTTAATATGATAAATGTATTTTACGGTTTCGCCATGATGGCCCCCCTCTTCATCAGGAGTTGGCTTCGGTTCAACCTCCGGGGATTCTGTTTGGGCAAGGGGCTCTTCATCAGGTTCTTTGTCTTCATCCTCGTCCCAAACATACTCCTCTTTTCTTGGACCGTTATTCCTGTAAAAAAAAGCAAGGATAACACCTGCCAATAAGCCCATCAGGTGCGATTCCCAGGATATGTGCCGGTCAGGCAGGAAATTGGGGATGATTCCCCATATTAAGCCACCATAGAGAAATACCACCAATAATGAGAATGCCATTATACGCGGTTCCCGTCTCAGCAGGCCACCTGTAAAATGAAAGGATGCCAGTGCATACACAATACCCGACGCCCCGATATGAATACCTGTGTCTTTGGCGAACACCCATACCCACAGGCCAGTTGCCAACCATAATAAACTGAATATCCAGGGAGCAAGTTTTTCGTAGAAATAGAAAAGCCCCGCCGTAAGTACGAACAGAGGAACTGAGTTGGCGGATAAATGGGCAAAACTGGAATGAAGCAAAGGTGAGAATAAAATACCCCTCAGTCCCTCCAGATGCTGAGGATATATGCCGAAACCGGAAAAATCGTAATTAAACCAGAATTCTGTCAGCTTAATAACCCAAAGGATAGCCAGTAGTATACTGGGGAAAATTAGGCTATTCAGGACTTTTTTCTTTTCAGTCGGATCCATAGAATGTACACTTGACCAAACCTAGCACAAACCTGCGCCCATTTCCCGATTCCTGACAAACTGTCAGCATTTATTCTTTCTGGAAGGTTTTAGGTTTGATAATCGTGAACACCCTGTTTATTGTGAACCCCAAATAGATATCTCCCTTGCTCCATTTGCCTTTTGTCTCGGTAATGAAGGCGCGGTCGAACATGGGTTGGGCATTGGTGATCCTGAACTGGAAGACGTGGCCGCCTGTTTCAATGTCGCAGCCTATGGAAAAGGCATTCTGAAGGTCGGTGTTCTTCTGGCCATTAAACACATAAAAATATTCTGCGTTTAATGAAGTGCGCTGAGTCACCTTAACCCTGCCGCCTGCTCCCAGGGCATAAATATCATTTGGATCCGTTCTCTTTGCAACCAGGTTTTTATGAACCAGAGTAGGTGATAGCTGGAAAGATAATGCATTCGAGATTTTTTTTGCAATGAGCAGTTGAGTGGTAACAGCAAGCCGGGAGGTGAAGTAGTTTTTCCTCTCAGTATTTGCCCATTTGAGGCCATAAATGCTCATGTCAGAATAAATTGAAAGCGACAGTGGCATATTCCGGGCTCCCGTGCTCTGCCTGAGAATTTTGGCTTTAATGGCACCATCAACAGTTTTCTGATAATTACTTCTTCCTGCTGAAACACTCAACCAATCGTTAATTCCATATTCCAGCCCAAGTCGGATTGTCGATTTGTCAAGTCCGAAAAATTCATAGGCTCCCTCGTTGACTCTCCCGAAATTATGCTCAATCAGGAATTGCAAGGTGCCAGTGGCCGGATTCTCAACTGACTGTCCAAGCACTAAGCGCGTGGTTTTAAAGGTGGCATAAGCATATTCCGTTTTGGGCTTTTCATCCTTTAACAGGTCCATAAGGTCCTGAGCTATAATGGATGAAAAAGGGAAACATGCAAGGAGCAATAGGAACAGATTGAATTTTCTATTCATAATTCTGGTTATAATATTTTAATGGCAAAATAGTTAGGACTTATTTGAGTACTGAGCATTTACTGAATTTTACATCAGTCTGATCAAATCCATTGCAGAATCCCTTGATTTTAATATCGGAACCGGGAGCAATTGAAGATGTTTCAACTCCATATTTTGGCAGCATTTCGCATCTGATTGATTTATCTCCAAACATTGAATCTGCTTCCATTACAAATACTGCAAAAGTGAGAGTGTCAGATTTATCTGCACGACTTAGGTTTCCTGTCAATACAATTACTTTGCCTGTATATAAGGAATCAGATAGCTTTTGGTCAGTATTGTATAGCTTCCATAATTCTGAAGCTGCCATAGTGTAAGCTGGAGTTGCATTTTCTATATCAGTATGTGGTTTATTGACATAAAATTTAAGGACGAGAAATACTGCAATCACACCGACAACAGCCAGTGCAATCAAAATCTTCAGCCATTTTTTCATTTTGAAGGGTATAAAGGATTAATTATTTGATGTAGCAAATGATGAAAAAAAGAGGTTAGTCAACTCTTTGTTCTGGTTGGAAAACAAACAGCTGAATAGATTTTTTCAACTAATTTGGCATTCCATTGGTGACCCATCTCTGCAATACAGCTATTTTGCAATCCGACATTTTACCAGATTGAGGCATAACTGAGTAGCCTGATTCAGTTACATGCTCCATGAGGTGGTTATTATTCACAGCAGCAGTTACATTTTCGTAGGTAACCAACGATAGCCCTGCGGAAGGTGAACTGGATGAATGGCAGGAAGTACATTCCTTATTGATAATAGGTTGAATGTTTACAGAAAACGTAGGTGCGGAAGCAGTATCGCATACTTCACTTCCAGGCCAGGCAGGATAAAGAGCCTCTTCTTTATCATAATAGCAACTGCTGAGTAATACCAGTAAAAACATGGAAGTGAGTGATAAAAGCCTTTTAATAGACATTTTAAATGTATTAGTTGTTTGGTAGCCCATTGGAGATCCATTTTTTGATTTTGGCAATATCGCAGTCAGTCAATTGGCCTGATGGTGGCATTAAGGAATAGTTATCCTGTTCCAGGATATGTTTGAGCAATGATTTTGTGTTCACAGCCTCTTTGATTTGGCTATAATCAGTAAGCGTTAAATTACCGGAAGGCGTTTCACCGCTATGGCAACTCTGGCAGTTATTAGCAAGAACAGGCATTACCACTTTTGAGAAAGAATTGGCTTCTTCCAAGATCCAGAGTTCAATAAGCGTGATATCGGCATTGTCAAGATGTGGCTTGGGGGAGGGTGGCATTGATGGTTTGTTCGTAAACTTATTAGGAGTTATAACTTTGTAGAGTTCGCTGGAGTTTGGATTACCGGCCACAATTTTCCCTGAAATTTCCTGGTAGTTATTCAATGAAAATTCACTTGAACCATCATGGCATCCAGACATGGAACAGTTCTTCTGGATGAGCGGTAAGATCTTGTTGTCAAAGCAAACAGTACTATCCACTCCATTAGCTATGGCAGGCATTTCAGGATCGTGTTCGCAGGATGAGAAGAAGATCAAAAAGGGGATGGCTAATGCAATAAGAGCTGCTAACCTGAACATTTGATTGTATTTAAGGAAGTAATAACCAGGGTTAATTATGAGTTTAATGCAGTGAAAATTCAGACTACTTAGGCAGGGAATTGTATGCTGTTGTTATTCGATAACGAAATTCCGTTGCAAAGATATATCTAAATAATTCAATAATTTAAGTGTAAAGCAAAAAACAGAATCACTATAATGTGACTTAAAGCAAAACCAGGCATGATAAAATTTGTTAAAATAATAGTAGAACATTTAGATTAATAGTATGATAGGCGGCTTAAAGTCTTAATTTTGACATCTCTTAACAAAATATGCAAAATGATGTATTTCAAAGGTTATTTTAAGACATACCTGGTATTTTCGATGTCTGTTTTTTTCTTTGTTCAGGTTAATGCACAGGTGTTGAACAAGGCAACGGATCCCAGCACTACATATGAGAAATTTGACAGGCTCATGCAATTAATAGAGTATGCCTATGTAGAAGATGTTGACCAGGCCAAGATTGTTGAAGATGCGGTAATCAATGTTCTCAAGGAACTGGACCCGCATTCCACGTATATATCAAAGAAGGACATCGAAAAAACAAATGAGCCTTTGGTTGGAAATTTTGAAGGAGTAGGTATTCAATTCCAGATATTTCACGATACCATTCTTGTTGTTTCTCCCGTACCGGGTGGACCATCTGACAAACTTGGAATTCAGGCAGGAGACAAGATTATTAAGATCAACGGGGAAGATGCATTCGGAAGCAAGATAAATAATCAGTTTGTATTGGATCATCTCCGGGGACCGAAAGGAAGCAAGGTCACTGTAGGTATTTTCAGAAAAGGAACAAAGGGACTGATCGATTATTCCATAACCCGTGATAAAATTCCATTGAATAGCATTGATGCTACCTATATGGCAGCCCCTGAAACCGGTTATATAAAGCTGGCAAGGTTCGCGCGTTCTTCGGCTGATGAGTTCAGGGAATCGGTAACCCAGCTCAAAAAAGAGGGAATGAAGAATCTTATTCTCGATTTAAGGAATAATTCAGGAGGATACCTTGATATTGCCTTTGAACTTGCTGATGAATTCCTGCCCGGAGGAAAGATGATCGTTTATACACAGGGGGTAAGGAGCCCGAAACAGGATTTCATAGCAACTTCCAGGGGATCCTTCGAAACAGGTAAATTGGTCGTACTGATAGATGAAGCCTCCGCTTCGGCAAGTGAAATTGTGTCCGGGGCGGTCCAGGATTGGGATAGGGGAGTCATTATTGGCCGAAGGTCATTCGGAAAGGGACTTGTTCAACGGCCTTTCATGTTGCCCGATAGCTCTATGATCCGTCTTACGACTGCCCGTTATTATACTCCTTCAGGACGGTGCATTCAGAAATCATACGAGAATGGTGCCGATGACTATTTCAGCGAGGTTGTGAACCGTTTCCAGGATGGAGAGGTATTTCATGCCGACAGCATCAAACTTCCTGATTCCCTGAAGTATTATACGCATAATAAGCGCATTGTATATGGTGGAGGCGGTATTATGCCTGATCTGTTCATTCCCCTCGATACAACATTCTTATCCAAATACTATACTGATATCTTCCGGAAAGGCTTACTAAATGATTATATTCTGCAATATGTTGAAAATCATCGCAAGGACCTGCTCGTATCTTATCCGGATGTCAAATGCTTCATGACCGGATTCAAGGACGATAATAAAATCATGGATGATTTTGTTGGTTATGCTGCTTCAAAGGAAGTACCCAGGGATGAAAAAGGACTTGAATCATCAGGGAAACAAATCAGGATTATCCTGAAGGGATTACTGGCCCGTAATCTGTACAACACTAATGCGTATTTTGAAGTGATCGGCAGTACAGATGATGATATTAATAAAGCAGTAGATGTTTTGAGCAACGATGTTTTTTTTAGAAAATTGACTATAGCAAATTAGAAAAAACCGGGTTCGCATTTACTGGGTATATCCACTTATGAATGTATGAATTAACGAATTTTGCTGCCGGACTTTATTTTCCGGCAGTTTTTTTTGAAATTCGAATTTTGTTGTAGCCGCTGGTTGAATTATTTGATACTTTTACTTGCCTTTTCAAAATGCCTTATTCTTATTGCCTCTCTTGAATGTCAAGGATTACAAAAGAACCTGATCAAACTCCTGTTGTTCTTTAGTGATAAGAATTTTCTGGCTGGTAAAACGGGCAGGAGCAATTTATAAAACTAAATAATGAGTCTGCCAAAAGGATTTCAATCTCTCAGGGTATATACCTATGCCGTATTGGCAATGCTATTCTGGGGGTTATCATTCGTTTGGTTTAAGCTGGTCGTAGGAACTTATAATCCGATTGCCATTATTTTCCTTCGATTAATCCTTTCCACATGCCTGATCTCACTTTATCTTCTTTTCACACGGAGCTTTCAAAAAATAGCCTTTGCTGATATAAAATGGTTTTTACTCCTTGCATTCACGCAACCATTCTGCTATTTCCTGGGAGAAAGTTTTGGGCTTCAATTGGTGTCTTCAACTATTTCTTCCGTGATAATTTCCACCATACCGCTTTTTAGTCCCATTGCTGCTTATTTAGCATACAAGGAGCGAATATCTTCAGAGGTATTTATCGGCATTGTCTTTTCATTCGTTGGAATCATTGTTATGCTTATCAATCCCGATCTTTCTGTTTCAGCGGCTCCAAAAGGAGTATTGTTGCTTTTTATGGCAGTTATGTCTGCAGTGGGCTATTCAGTTGTTATTAAGAAACTGGCATTCAAATATCAACCTTCTACCATAATTGGTTTACAGAACCTGATTGGGGCAGTTTATTTTCTGCCCTTGTTTTTGATTTATGAAGCAAAAGCATTTTTTTTGGTACAGCCTGACCGGAGTGTAATCATTGCACTCATCGAATTGACTGTATTTGCATCCACACTTTCCTATCTCTTTTACATAATTTCCATCAAAGAGATTGGAATCGTAAAGGCCAATATTCTGACCAACCTGATCCCCATATTTACCGCTGTTTTTTCGTTCTTTGTGCTTGCAGAGCAGTTTACATTTCTAAAACTGGCGGGTATGGCTATTGTAATGTCGGGTATTGTGATTTCACAGTACAGGAGCATCAGGCAGAGTTTAGCCAGAGATACCTGAAATTGACTTCAGATCCGGGCAAACCAATTAGAAAAAGTAATATTTACCCGATAAACTAAAACCTGATTAAAATGCGAATCCTTGTACTAGGCGCGGGGCTTGTAGGTGGTCCCATTACTGCAGATCTGGCTTCAGATCCTGCTTTCAGCCTTACTGTGGCTGATATTGATCCTTCTGCTCTTGAACGCTTATCTGATAAATATCGGTTGACTACCTTACGGGTCGACTTGTCCGAATATAAGATGGTAAAGAAACTTGCTTCGGGGTATGACCTGGTGGTAAGTGCAGTTCCGGGATTCCTTGGGCACCAGACATTGAAGGCTATCCTGGAAGCCGGCACGAACGTTGTGGATATCACATTCGCACCCGAAGACTTTCAGTTGCTTGATGGGTTGGCAAAAGAAAAAAATGTCACTGCTATCTGCGATATGGGAGTGGCTCCCGGGATGAGTCACCTCTTGGCAGCCCACTGCGTAAAACTGTTGGATAAAGCGGAAGATGTTAAGATTTATGTAGGGGGACTTCCCAGGAAGCGTGAATTGCCGTATGAATACAAGGCTGTTTTTTCGCCCATAGATGTGATTGAAGAATATACGCGACCTGCCCGTTTCAGGGTGGATGGTAAGGAGGTGGTTATGCCGGCGCTTTCTGAAGTTGAACTCATGGATTTTGAAGGTTTTGGACAAGTGGAATCTTTTAACAGCGATGGATTACGTTCGTTGTTGACTTCCCTGAGCGTGCCGAATATGATTGAAAAGACTCTTAGGTATCCCGGACACATAGCAAAAATGCTGATGCTTCGGGAAACAGGCTTTTTCAGGACCGATACAATAATTGTGGATGGCCGGCCAATCAGGCCTATTGATGTAACCGCCAAGTTGCTTTTTCCCATGATTAAACTGGCTGAAGGTGAAGAGGATATTACTGTCATGCTGATCCAGGTTACAGGTATGAAGGGAGGTTGCAGGAAAAAGCTTAGCTATTCGCTAATAGATACCTTTGACCCGGTTTCCGGGATTCATTCCATGGCCCGGACCACGGGGTATGCAGCTACCATGGCAACCAGGCTTTTGGCCGCCGGATTATTCATTCACCCTGGAATCAATCCTCCCGAAAACCTTGCGAATGATGATAGCAGCCTGCCATTCATTTTGGCTGGTCTAAAAGAAAGAGGAGTGGTTTACAATTTCAGGGAGGAAGAAATTGAATAAAATTGCTTGATGGGATTGTAAGTTCCAGATAAATTTCTAATTTTGCACCCCTATTGGCGGGGTAGCTCAGTTGGTTAGAGCGTCGGATTCATAACCCGGAGGTCTCGAGTTCAATTCTCGATCCCGCTACTTTAAAAGCCCTTTTAGGGCTTTTTTAATTTTCATATTGATATTATCATGGAATATTGCGTTTACATTCTGTTTTCGGAAACCCATAACAAGATCTATATCGGTTACACATCCGATCTGATCTCCAGGTTTCATTCCCATAACGAATTTTGTTCTAAAGGGTGGACAAAGCGATTTCGTCCCTGGCGAGTTATTTATTGCGAATTCCATGAGAAAAAAGCCTATGCAGCCAAACGGGAAATTGAGTTAAAAGGCGGACAAGACAGGGAATGGATTCATAAGAAGATTAGCTCTGAATATGGTAGTGTTGGATTGGTCCGGCTACTTTTTTCTCTAACAAACTTTTTTTTGAATTCCCCAATCTGCCATAATCTTGTTCAAACTGCCTTAAGATGAATCTATTGAGGTCTATACTCTGAGCAATAAAATTTTTAACGAGAACGAATAAATGAATAAAAGTAAACTTTATATAATTTTTAAATAGTGAGTAGCTTATCCTTCTGCCATCCTCTCTTCCTCATCCTGAATGAGTGTTGCATCCCGCAGCACATCATTCACAAGTTGTTTCAATTCCGTAATCAGGAATAATTCGCTGCTGTTCATATCGGGTTCGTTGGCTAATATTTCGTGCAGCCTTTTATATTCTTTGCTCAAGCGGTCATTCGCAGTCTTATAGAAATGACCCAGGAAATTTTCATTGTATTCCTTAAAAAGCGAATAGATATATTTAAGGTACTCCCGCTTGTTATTCTGCTGAATATACACGTTCAGGAAAGCCTGGTAATCCTTCTCGGTCAGTATCCTGCCACTTGCAGTTTCCAGGTCATCAGATGCCATAAATGAACCATTCATAGTTATTACGGATTATATATTTTGAAACCTGAAAATTGCCATCAAGATACAAAATTACGATAGCAATTAACTGGTTCGTTGATCAAAGGTCGGAAAAAAAGCAACTTGACTCCTTTACTGGTAAAACTAACATTCTGTCTTTTTATTTCATTGATAGTGTTGCGCTTGTAAAAAAAAACCGGCATTGAGCCGGTTTGTTCAATTATAGCGCCTTCTTTGCCTGGACTTTTCGTCCCCAACGGACAAGAACTTCTTGTACATCTTTAAAACGAATAGGTTTCGATAGGTAATCAACCATTCCTGATTCAAGGAACCTTTCCCGGTCTCCCGGCATGGCATTGGCGGTGATAGCAATGATATAGGGTCTTTCCTCTTCAGGGTACTGGTCGATAATAGCTGAAGTGGCCTCCATGCCATTCATGATCGGCATCTGTACATCCATCAGTATAATATCATACTTTTTGGTTTCCATCATATCCAGTACTTTCCTTCCATTGTCGACCGAATCAATGGTATACCCCATTTTTCGCATAAGGGTGATGACCAGTTCCTGGTTGGTAAAGTTGTCCTCTGCAAGGAGAATATTCAATGGCAGCTTATCGGAGAGTTTTTTGTCAAAGTTATGGTCTGCTTCCAGTTTTTTGCGATTGCGTGCTTCTGCAATAACGCTGAGGACCAGGTCAAAAAGTTCGGCAAGTTTTACCGGTTTGGTGAGCTGCGCATCAAATAAATCCTGGGGCAGGTTGCTCACTTTCCCAACGGAAGAAACAAGAACAAACGGGATGTCACCCTTGAAAGGAATATCCCGGATAGATTTTGCGAGATCAACTCCGCTCATTTCAGGAAGTTGCATATCGATGATACCCAGGTCGAAATAGGCTTCCTCCGTTTCAATAATCCGGATGGCTTCCTTGGCTGAAGCGGCATTGTATGCCTTCATGCCCCAGGAATCGAATTGCACTGTGAAAATCTGACGGGTTGTAGGATCACTGTCAACCACCAACACCCTGTTATTCCTTAATTCTGGGATCTGGCCACGAATGTATAGCTTGGTTGTAGGCGTTTCTGCAATCTTCAGCCTAACGGTAAAGTAAAATGTGCTGCCTTTACCAGGTGTGCTTTCAGCCCACATCCTGCCACCCATCAAACCTACCACGTGACTGCCGATGGCGAGGCCCAGGCCGGTTCCACCGTAGCGGCGGTTGGCAAAGGATTCACCCTGTGTGAATGCTTCAAATATCTGGTTTAGCTTATCTTTCGGAATGCCGATGCCACTGTCTTTAACCGAGATCAACAATTCGCAGTATTCCTTGGTTTCAGCTCCCTTTTCAGCAGAGATGAAAATTTCTCCTTCATCCGTGAACTTGATGGCATTGTTGACCAGGTTACCGATCACCTGCCTGAGACGTTTCATATCACCTACCAGGTAAGGCGGAACATCGGGTTGAAGCATATACAGGAGGTCAACCCCCTTGTCTATGGCTTTCTGTGCATAAACATCCAACGATTCTTCAATGCAACGCCTTAATTCAAATGAACTTTCATCCAGCGTCAGTTTATCTGATTCTATTTTTGAGAAATCAAGGATATCGTTGATGATGCCCATCAGGTTATCAGCACTCACCCTAAGTGTTTCCAGATAATTATGCTGCTCAGGAGTAAGTTTGGTATCCATCAGAAGGCTTGTCATTCCTACTACTCCATTCATCGGAGTGCGGATTTCATGGCTCATCATCGATAGAAAATCTCTTTTGATGCGGTTAGCCTTTTCAGCCTGGGCCCTGATTTCATCCGCTTCTTTTTCAAGCGCTTCAATATCTTTCAGTTTCTCCAGCTGTTCTTTCAGTGTGCTGTTTTCATCTGCCAGCCTTTCTATTTCCTGCTGTAGGCGGGAGGTGTCATTTGGTTCGGATATCATGCAAGGAGGAGTTGACAATTATTCAAGCAAATATATGAATTAATAACTGAATTCAAGCAGATCAGTTTTACAGCAAATCTAAGCTTTTTTAAAATGTGGCCGGAATCAGACCCGGGGAAGAATACTTATCCTACAAAAACTGCCTCCTGTGAAGAAGGCAGTTTAAACCAAAGTCAGAAAAACAAGTATTACAATTCTGGACCAGTAATAATCAGGCAGAAACCATTCATAAGCCCGTTCAGCAGTATCATGTCAATGAATAGCAGCAGAACGGATTGGATCAGTTTACTTAGTATATTCTTCAACAATGTCCTTCACTCCATCCGGGGAAACACGGCCGAAAACCTTTTCGCCTACCATCACTACCGGAGCCAGTCCACAAGCTCCCACGCAGCGCAGGCAGCTGAGTGAAAACTTGCCATCAGGGGTGGTTTCACCAACCTTCACCTTCAGGATGCGTTTGAATTCATCAAGGACCTTTTCAGCGCCACGAACATAGCAGGCAGTTCCCATGCAAATACTTATGGGATGCTCGCCTTTCGGTGTCATTGTGAAGAAAGAATAGAAAGTAACTACGCCATACACATGTGCAGCGGAGGTTTTCAGTTCATGGGCGATCACTTCCTGTACTTCTGCTGGCAAATAGCCAAACAAATGCTGGGCTTTATGAAGTACATTGATGAGTTCGCCTTTTTCGTTATTGAATTCTTTGCAGATATCCTGCAATTGACTCAACTTTTCCTGGTTGAGTTTTATATTAATGCTTGCCATATGGATTCTTCTTTATGAGATTATTAATTCCGTCGCATTTCATGGTTACTCAATTTCTACTGGATTACTCCTGTCGAAATAATGAGTGTGCAGCAGATGGTGCGATTTGTGGCTGCATGGCTTCCCGAGGAATTCTTCATACAGTTTCTGGATGAATGGATTCTCATGCGATTTGCGGATGGGTTTGCCGACATCTTCACGATAAATGGCTGCAGTGCGGGCTTTAAGGATGGAAGAATCACCGTGGTGCAGGGGTTGGCCACCGCCGCCAATGCATCCACCGGGACAAGCCATAATCTCGATTGCATGGAAATCAGCTTTGCCGTCCCTGATCTCTTCCAGGAGTTTGCGCGCATTCCCAAGACCATGGGCAATGCCAATTTTTATAGGGGTGCCGTCAAAATCAACTTCTGCCCTACGGATCCACTCCATTCCCCGGAGTTGCTCAAAGTCAACTTTTTCCAGCTTTTTGCCTGTGAATACCTCGTATGCTGTACGGGTTGCAGCCTCAATTACTCCTCCGGTAGCTCCGAAAATAATGGAGGCCCCGGTAGATTCTCCTAGCGGCTGGTCAAAATCTTCATCCGGCAAACCGTTGAAATCAATATTGGCCTGCTTGATCAGGTGAGCAAGTTCGCGGGTGGAAACGGCAAAATCGACATCGGGGTTTCCGTCAACCTTGAACTCATCACGCGAACATTCATATTTTTTAGCAAGACAAGGCATGATGGATACAACCACCATATTCTCGCGTTTTATACCCAGTTTCTCGGCAAAGTATGTCTTTGCAATGGAACCGAACATCTGCTGGGGCGAGCGAGCTGTTGAAGGAATATCAATCATGTCGGGGAACTGGTGTTCAAAGAAGTTAACCCAGCCCGGGCAACATGAGGTTAAGATAGGCAGTTTCACCGTCTTATCTCCACCCAGGTGACGCGCTATACGATCCAGCAATTCTGTACCTTCTTCCATAATAGTAAGATCGGCAGCAAAATCCGTGTCAAATACATAGTCAAAACCTAGCCTGCGTAATGCAGCAGCCATTTTACCGGTAACCAGGGTACCGGCTTCCATTCCGAATTCTTCACCCAAGGCTGCACGGACTGCAGGTGCGGTCTGAACAATTACAGTCTTGGAAGGATCGGCTAATGCGCGGATCACATTATTGGTGTGATCCACCTCGGTGAGCGCACCGGTTGGACAAACAGCCACACACTGTCCACAATAGGTGCATTCGCTGTGGTCGAGATTTCTTTCGAATGCAGGGGCAACCACGGCCATGAAGCCACGGTTTACTGCTGATAGAACACCAACAGTCTGAACATCGTTACACATCATTTCGCAGCGGCGGCACATGATACATTTATCCACATCGCGGATAATAGCAGGGGAGGTGTCCTCACGGTATTTGGATTGTTCTCCCTGGTAACGGATCTGGCGGATTCCCATTTCCTGGGCCAGGGTCTGCAGATCGCAACTGCCGCTTTTCGGGCAGATAAGGCAGTCTGTGGGATGATCGCTCAGAATTAGCTCAAGGACAGTCTTCCTGGAGTTTAAAACCCGGATGTTATGTGTGTTGACTTCCATGCCCGGAGTACATTCCGTTACACAGGCTGGGGCCAGGTTACGCCGGCCTTTCACTTCAACTACGCAAACACGGCAGCCGGCCGGTTTATTCGTAATATTGAGATCATGGAGGTGCAGGTAGCAAAGGGTTGGTATGTTGATGCCCACAGAATGAGCTGCATCCAGGATACTGGTACCCTTTTCAACTTCAATGACTTTATTGTCTATAGTTACTTTAATCATTTCCATAGTTCGTTCCCCTAACTTATTTGATGAACACAGCATTGAACTTACATTTCTCTAGACAGGCCCCACACTTGATGCATACTGACTGGTCGATCACGTGGACACCCTTGCGTTCGCCAATGATGGCGTTCACAGGGCAGTTGCGCGCACATGCCGTGCATCCTACACAATTTTCGGCGTCTATTATATACTGCAACAGTGCTTTGCATTGTCCGCTGGGACATTTCTTATCCAATACATGGGCTATGTATTCTTCATAGAAATTTTCCATAGTTGAAAGTAC
>Ga0079306_1001435_pt1 | contig 15792 bp, 11 predicted proteins | sample Methanotroph_Enr_FD_79181 | JGI IMG/M metagenome (GOLD analysis project Ga0079306, IMG submission 79181) | Enriched soil microbial communities from Old Woman Creek wetland in Ohio, USA - Methanotroph_Enrichment_5 | ecosystem: Environmental > Terrestrial > Soil > Wetlands | place: USA: Ohio...
AGCAGCAATGCAAAAAGGATTGTCAGGATGAAAATGGCTGTTTTTTTTCTTTTTATTCCGGTAAATGTCATGGCTGTTAAATTTTTTTCAAACTTACATAATTTTATGACTCGGGGCATTAATATCCGGGCCTTAAACCTAGGCAGCCTGAAGTGGTTTCAGTGTTCTGTACTGTTAATAACCATTGGTACGTATTGTAATACAGATATACCGGGAAAAATCACCTTTTGAACAAAAAAAAATGATTAATTTCACGAATCAGCCCGGATTGACTCTTTGATTTTGATTAAGTCAAAGAGCCTGGTTCCCGGAATCTGGAAATCATTCTGTTTGGTTTTGAATCTTTGAGCCAGCTTCTATCTATAATCTTCCTGATAAAACCATTCTCTAAACCATCGATCAGGCTAATAGTACGGTTTACTTTAATGACCATTATTTGGAGCTGATTTAAGACCCTGAGTCATATTTAGAGAGAAGGTATAAAAAGGCACTCAAAAAAAAGGTGTGAAAGAATAACCCTTTCACACCTTTTATATATTTTGGAGATGTTTAGTTATATGCAACGGTAACTGCTAAGCCTGCTGCATTAGTATATAATCCTGCAACTTGCGATCCTGCAACAGTCAGAGTTGCTCCAACCAGGACATCTTGAGTTCCACCGGTAAGAGTGCCTGTTGGGGTAGGGGTACTTGTGAAGGAGCCAACAGTCATTGTGTGTGAAGCACCATCAGAAAGAGTAATAGCAGCAATAGGAAGTACGATTGCAAAAGTGGAACCAGTTAAACCTGTAACAGTAAACTTTGCAGCAGAAACAGTTCCTGCAACTACAGGAAGGCTAACTCCTCCACTAGGAGTACGTAAACTGGCCGGGGTAAGTAAAACTGTACCAGCAGTATTATTAACAGCTACATTTCCGAAATTCATGTCAATTGATTTTGTAATTGCAATCGGAGTAATAATCGTAACTGATGTTGTAGCAGTTGCAGTAACACCTGTTTGTGCAAAAGAGGATGTTGAGAATCCGAGAACTACAAGAGCGATGGAGAAAAGTTTAGTAATGTTTTTCATTGTTTTGAGTTTTTTAAAGTTATTGAGAGTTGGATTTTAATCGTTTTGAGCGATATTAAGTAGATTTCATAAACCGTGCCAGAAATCGGGCAGGTAAGCTGTACCAGGCTCTTTATCAAATAAAAATATTTCATAAATCTATGATATTCAATGCTATAAAAATGCAAGTTTATTAAATACATGAAGTTTTTGGAACTACTGATGCGGACGTATAACTGCAAATGGTATCAAATTGAGACAAGGGAAATCGCAAAATGAGATACCGGCAGGCAAAAGGGGATTAAATTAAAAACAGGAAATAGATATTTACCAGAACGAATGTTGTGAATCCTGAACAGAATAAGCGTTCCCGGGTATCCCGGCATCCTGCTCACCCTGACAGCCGGTTTATGTGCTGATGACAGACATGTAATTCTAATCACTGTTGTCCGATAAAACAAAGCAGAAAACACTAAAATGCTTGATATGTCTCATCCCTACGGGACTTCATTGCTTTGAGGGGGGGGCTTTTCATCCTACCAATATTTAGCCCTTAACTGGGCTGTCCTGTAGATTATTTGCGTGAGCAAATACCTATTGGTAGAAAGCAAATTATGCAGCAGAAAAAGTCCTGTAGGGACGAAATATTATTTTATCCAGACATCAATGAATTCTAATATTGTTTTATTAATATCGAACCATATATTAATTGCTTTATAGTAGCTAAGTTATTGAATATGAACCAGGCATGATGAAACTATGTACTTTTCAAATCTAAAGGTTTGATTTAAAACGCAAAACCACCAGGCGGTTAAATTCCTGATGGCGTGCGTTTCAAAACAACGAATAGGTCCAACCCTAAACTCGTATTTTTTATTCGGTAGTATTTTTGTGATATGATTTGTATCTGATGATCAAGTTGGAAACCGGAGTCGCATTTTGCGACGAGGTTCCGTAAAGATTAGTTGTACGCAAAGGTTAAGCTGAAAGCACCGGAATATAATCCTACCGGGTTATCAAGGATAGAGCCTACATCGAGCGTAGCGCCCAGGTAAACATACTGTTGCCCGTTAGCCAGCACCCCGGTTCCGTTTCCGGCCTGCGGGTACGACATCCAGTTGCTGACCATCATGGTTTTATTTGAATTCTGATGGGTAAGTACGGCAGGTCCATTGGGTAACTGTATGGAAAACATAGCATCGGGAGTACCGGTAATATAAAAGATGCCCGAATTGGCAATTCCCCCGCTCAGGATCACTGAACCCATGGTAGAGCGGACCCCGTTGGGCGTAACAATTACCTGTCCTCCATGCACCTCGGGCGAAAACTTGCCGAAGTTAAGCTGTGAAGTTTCGGTAGCCGTTAAGGCTGAAATAACTTCGGCAAATGCCTGTGCTGTCACACTGGCTTGGCTGAAAGCCCTGCAAGAGAATGAAAGAATGACGAGCAAGGAGAGTAGATACCTGAACATGATTTACAGACTTGGAATGAAAACGAAATAGCAAATGGCAGTATGAAAGGAGGTGTAAAAAAGGGTGGAAGGGATTCCCTTCACACCCTTGAGACATTTGAGAAATCTTAATTATAATTTACAGTTACAATGAAAGGAGTGGCTGAGGTATATAAGCCTGCCGAAATGCTAGCACCTACATTTAACGTTGCGCCTACTTTCACTATTTCAGTACCACCGGTCAGCAGACCTAATGAATTACTTGTAAAGTTAGTAATTGTCATGTTATCTGTGCCATTGGAAACTGTAGTTGCAATTGCAGGGACAGTAAAAGTATAAGCGTAGCCAGAAGTACCTGTAACAGTAAATTGAGCAGCTGTAACAGTTCCTGTAACAGCAGGAAGAGTAACACCGCCAGTTTGTGATCGGCTACCATCATTAGCAAGAACAACAGTTCCGGCAGTTGCATTAACTGCAACGTTACCAAAATTCATATCAACATTTTTAGCGATAGCTATTGGAGCTACAATTGTACCAGCAGCCGTTGCAGTGGCAGTAACACCGACTTGTGCAAAAGAGGAAGTTGAGAATCCGAGAACTACAAGTGCAATGGAGAAAAATTTAGTAATGTTTTTCATTTTGTTTTAAGTTTTTATAAGTTAGTATGAGTTGGATTTAAATCGTTTTGAGCGATGCAAAGTATATTTCATAAACCGTGCCAAAAACCGGGGAGGTAACCCATGCCAGGTTTTCAATTATGAGTAAAAATTTTATAAAACAATGATTTTCAATACTATAAAATAATTAATTTATGGCATCTGTGAACCAGGTGGCACAATCTATACTGAACGTAAAACTGCAAAAAGTATCAAATTGAGACATGGGAAAACGCAAAATGAGATAAACCGAGGGAATATGCGTGCCGGGAAACAAGAAAGGGGAGTTTGAAAATCTAAGGATTTATCCTACAAATGAGACAATGGCTATGCTTTAAAAATAATAAATATTTGATAATCAAAATGTAAGATAAATTTATCGGTATGAAATCTTAATTGTATGCCAGAACAATATTAATATCACCCTGGTAGGATGACGCGCTTTGATCAAGCATATTTTCATTCGATTGGCATTGCAGGCTTATGGACTGGTTCCCGTTAATCGCGTTGCCCTGCATACTCTGGGTGGTGGAAGCGGAAGTTTCCATGGTAATTTTTTGCTGGCCGTTACCCGTCAGAATGGCTTTACCTAATATTAATGAACAGGAAGAGGAGGCAGCGCTTTTTATTTCTATCTGCCCGAAATCGATACTTTCGGTTTGATTTCTCTGAATGGTAAACGAAGATTGTGATTGTGTACTTGCACTAACTGATTCAACAACTTCGGCAAAAACATGTCCTGTAACCATGGTCTGGGCATACCCTGATCCGGCTGTGACTGCCTGAACTGTTAGGACTGCAAAAACAAGGAACCGTTTCATGATGTAAAATATTTTTACTAATTGCTTTTTCGGTCTGACTAAGTTATTACTTAATAGTCCATTAGACAAGAAAAAGGTGTAAAATATTTTCAACAATATTTATTAACCACGAAATATAAGCTATAATTATTACGCCAGTATGTTTAAAAACAACATGTTATGCGTAATTTAACACATAGCTATATTTTTACACGAGTGTAATATAATCTTACATCAATTGGTAATAAACTCAATTACAGGAAAGTATTTCATTTTTATAGAAGGGAAAAGCGGAAATGAGCAAAATATAGTATGTAAGGAAGAGTATAATCAGTTAGTTTTAATCTCGTATTTATCAATCTTTGCATTTAAAGTAGGTCGCGAAATGCCGAGAATGCGTGAAGCTTCCACCTTGTTCCATTTCACATGGTATAAAACCTGTTTGATATAAACTTTTTCAACTTCGTCTAGCGAAGTAAGAGCCGATAAGGATAATCCTTCCATCGAATTGGTATTCTGCGGGATAGTGATGTTGTCTTTTTCCAGCAGATTTCCCCTGCCGACAATCATCGCCTGCAATATTGAATTCTCCAGTTCCCTGATATTACCCGGCCAGTTATAGCTTTTAAGCTTTTCGAAAACACCCTCACCAACCTGGCTCACATTTTTCTGGAGTTTTCGGTTGTATCTCTGAATAAAGAAATAGGTCAATTCGTTTATATCATCTTTTCGTTTGCGCAAAGGCGGAAGTTCGATGGTAAAAACTTTGAGCCTGTAATAGAGTTCTTCTCTGAAACGGCCTTCCGCGATCAGTTGCTCCAGGTTCTTATTGGTTGAAGCAATAATCCGTGCCTTTAATGGTAACAGATCCGGAGCACCGGGCTTTTCAAATTCCATATCCTGCAGGATCCTGAATAGTTTTACCTGCAGATTGTCCGAAAGATTTGAGATCTCATCCAGGAATACAGTGCCTTCTCCGGCAGTCTCAAATTTCCCCCTCTTGTTTTCATTGGCCCCGGGGAAGGCATCTTTTTCGTAACCAAACAATTCCTTTTGCAATGAATCATCATTCAGTGCAGAGCAATTAATAACCACAAAGGGAAAATCGCGGGTAATTCCACTGTAATGAATCAGTTTGGCTATCAGTTCTTTTCCTGTACCTGTTTCGCCGGTAATCAGAACACTGATGCGGTTCAGCGAAATACGCCCGATATTTTTAAATATTTCACGCATCACGGGAACTTTCCCGATCAGAGAGTTTTCTTCAATCACTTTACGGGTATCCCTTGTGAAGGGTTGCGATACGCTGAGATTCTGTTCGCTTATTTCTAGCGTGCGTTTAATTACTTCTATCAGTTCTTTCGAATGAATGGGCTTTTCAATGAAATCAACTGCTCCGAGTTGTATTGCTTTGATTGTGAGCGCTACATCACCGTGCCCGGTCAGGATTATGATCGGAAGTAAAGGCTGGTTTAATTTTATAATATTAAGCACTTCTATGCCTGACATTCCCGGCATAAGGTAATCCGTAAGCACAAGATCAACCTGAGATGAGGCTAACAAGGATATTCCTTCTTCGCCACCCGAGGCAGTAAAAACACGATATCCGGCCTTCGTAAGCATTTGCTTCAGTATCATCAGGATCATATTGTCATCATCAATGACCAATATTGTCTTCATAGGAATATAATTGTATATTTTTATTTATAGGCAGCTTTTGTTTTTTGAAATTGTGGTGATAAATTTACAAAATATTCCTTACGCACAGTATAAAACTTTACTTACTTCATTACTGTATCAAACAGAATTCAAACAGAATTGTTCCTGTAAACTGATATAAAAGGTCAGATAAGTCAAAACCGGATTGCACGGGGGTCAGTACGATGAAACAGCCAAAATGCCCAGCACCAGATAGAGGCCGATCATTGCTCCGGATCCGATGGCAAATCCTTGCCAGACTTTTTTCTTCTTGATTTTATGAGCTTGCCTGGTATACCCCTTATAATAACTATCGTTTTCCATGAGTTTCTGATCCCTGTATCCCAGCTTACTTTTCGTGGGAGGCGTTGCTGAACAGGCAATAGCCGGGATTAATCCAAAAGGGAAATAAAGACTGCATAATAATGTGCCAGTTGCAGCTGCTTTATATCCTTTGTAGTATATGTTTGCATCTCTTTCACCTTTGGAAAAAAGGCTGTCATGCCCGGTTTCCTGATTAGGTGTATCAACTGCAGGTACTTCAATCTCTGATAGATAAATGAGTATCCCGCTACGGTATTGAAGCCTGGCAATTTCAGTACGAGGCAACGAAATAGTGTCGGTATTGTTTTCCGGGATACAGGTAATGTTATTCAGATTAAGCCGGATAATGCGGGCTTTCATTTCCTGGCCTGAGGTAAGAGTGATAATATCTTGTGCCAGGACAACAGAAAAAGTAACATAAACAAACCATACGAATGCAATCGTTTTCTTCATAAAGATCAGTTACAGGCTTCAAATATAAGCTAAAACAAACTGCTGAATGAGGTATAAGATCATAAATGCTCGTTTTTCAGAGCCATATGTTATCCATTCTGAAAATCAAATAATATTTAATGCCATTACTACCGGCTTTTAGTGTACTTTTGCATTTAGTATCGATGCATGCGATATGTTTAGTCAATATTGGTAATTCATACAGTCAGGTTGGAATTCAGTTAAATAACTTAAAACAAAATTATGGGAAGAGCACGTGAAACTTTTGGTAAAAGGGAAAATCGCACTAAACAAGAGAAAAAAAGAAAAGAAAAAGAAGCAAAGAGGCTTGATAAGAAAGATGGCAGAGATGGCAACAATCTTGATGAAATGATTGCCTACGTTGATGAGTATGGAAGAATTACCTCTACACCTCCCGATTTAACCAAAAGAGTTGCGATTAAGGCCGAAGATATCCAGATCGGTGTTCCCAAATATGTTGAACCAGGTGCCGGCGAAGTTATCCGGACCGGGATAGTGGCTTTCTTTAATGATTCGAAAGGATACGGTTTTATAAATGATTCCTTATCAGGCAAAAGTGTGTTTGTTCATATCAATGGACTTGAAGAACCTATAAAGGAAAATAATAAAGTATCCTTTGAAGTTGTTGACGGGCCCAAAGGTCCTAATGCGGTAAATGTGAAACTCATCAAGTAGGCTTTAACTGTAATATAGTTTACAACTGCCAGCCGTTCGTTCGGTTCTGGCAGTTTTTGCATTTAGAAGGGAATCTACAATGGAATGTTCAGGGCATGAATGAAAATAGTAAAGCTGCGACTCCTGCCTGAGCCTGGATGTGAGCTATTTTTCTCTATAAAAAGAAAGATGCGTCAATTCATCACGACGAGGGGCTAAGATTATCATATCCGGAATAGCTGTACTTTTACATACTGAAAGCAGAATGAACTAATTCATTGCTGAATAGTTAGTAAGTAATGAATTTAATGTTGTTAGCTGCGCTTTCTGTAACTATCATCATTGAAAACCTGTAAAAGGAAATTTACAGAGTGCGGAATTTATCAAAGGGAAAATCGGAAAATCTATTATTAACATGGGATCAAAAACAACGAGAATACATATTATCGGTGGAGGAAATTTGGGTGTAGCCCTAGCAATCGGGTTGTCGAAATTTGCGCCTGATACTCAAATTACAATTACCAGGCGCAATATTCAACAGATTCAGTTTCTGGAAAACCTGAATATCAGGGTATCCGCTGACAATACATTTGAAATCAGCCAGGCTGATTTCATCCTTCTGACTGTAAAACCCTACCAGGTAGATGCTGTTTTTAATGATATCCTGCCGCATATTACAAATGCTGTTATTGCATCGGCTGTTAGCGGATTGAACCTGGATACTCTGGAGCAAAAAACAAATCAGGAACATTCCTGTGTCAGGATTATGCCAAATATTGCCGCCCAGTTTGGTGAATCTGCAACCTGTATTTCGTTTTCAGAAAAGAACAGGGAAGCCGGTCAGAAAATTGTCGGTTTATTCAGTCTTTTGGGAACAGCAGTAATTGTTGAAGAAAAACTGATGAATGCATCGACTATTTTGGGTGCCTGCGGTACTGCTTATGCTTTACGGTATATCCGTGCAGCCATGCAGGCCGGCATTGAAATCGGGTTTGACGCCCCGACAGCCTTGGCGATAGCCTCACAAACGGTAAAAGGGGCAGCACAAATGACGCTTGAGGAAAAAGCACACCCTGAACAATTAATTGACAGGGTTACCACTCCAAAGGGCTGTACTATTGTAGGTTTGAATGAAATGGAACACCAGGGTTTTAGTTCCTCCTTGATCAAAGGGATCAAAACTTCATTTGATATGATTAAGGAGTTATAGCACTTCAGGTTATAGTATCTGAATGCCGTTCAAATATAACTAATTCAGAAGGGCATCAAAAACTTGGGTTGAAGTCAGTTTTTGCGCCAGATAAGGATAAAAAACCTTAGCTGTTTTATAAGGAATATTTATCTGTTTTTAGGAGTGAACAAAAAGGGAGGATAAATATAATCACATCAAATGTTTGTAATGGGTGTGATGATGAAAAAAAATTGGACCTATATATCTATGCCAAAATGTCATATAAGTGAGAAAATGTATTGACAAAACGACATATTTTATTTGGATTTTGATATTGGCTTATTTATTGATTTCTATTTGAGCATAATAATTCCATCAAAATGAATTTCAACAACTACACCCTTAAAGCACAGGAAGCTGTTCAGCAGGCTCAGCAAATGGCTGCCGTCAACCAGAACCAGGCTATAGAAAATGCACACCTCTTAAAAGGCATCATGACGGCTGATGACAACGTACTTCGCTTCATTACCAACAAACTGGGAATCGATTTTACTGCATTCGAAAAAGGAATTGATTCCATTATTGGAACTCTGCCAAAAGTACAGGGAGGTGAACAATATCTCTCGAATGATGCGTCGAAGGCATTGCAAAAGGCTGAAGCCATGATGAAAGATTTTGGTGATGAATTCATTACCATTGAAATGATTATTCTGGGTATCCTGTTGTCGAACGATAGTGTTTCGAAACTCATGAAACAACTGGGCGCCAATGAAAAAGATATGAAGGCAGCAATTACAGAATTGCGTAAAGGTTCATCAGCCACCAGCGCTACCGCCGAGGATACATACAATGCCCTTACTAAATATGCCCGCAACCTGAACGACCTTGCCCGGAAAGGTAAACTCGATCCGGTAATTGGCCGTGACGAAGAAATAAGACGCGTACTCACAATACTAACCCGTCGTACAAAAAATAACCCCATCCTGATAGGTGAACCCGGGGTGGGGAAAACCGCCATAGCAGAAGGCATTGCGCACCGTATTGTAAGTGGCGATGTACCGGAAAATCTGAAAAATAAACTTATTTTCTCGCTGGATATGGGTTCACTGATTGCAGGTGCTAAATATAAAGGTGAATTTGAGGAAAGGCTTAAAAGTGTTGTAAAAGACGTTATAGCTTCCGACGGTGATGTTGTGCTTTTTATCGACGAAATCCATACTCTGGTAGGTGCAGGTGCATCCGAAGGAGCAATGGATGCCGCCAATATTCTGAAACCGGCGCTTAGCCGTGGTGAACTTCGTGCCATTGGCGCCACCACACTTAGTGAATACCAGAAATATTTTGAAAAAGATAAAGCACTCGAACGTCGTTTCCAGGTTGTAATGGTTAATGAACCGGATACTTTGGATGCTATTTCCATCCTTCGTGGACTCAAGGAACGCTACGAAACCCATCATCAGGTCCGTATTAAAGATGAAGCCATTATTGCAGCAGTTGAATTATCACAGCGTTATATCACCGACAGGTTTCTGCCCGATAAAGCTATCGACCTGATTGATGAAGCGGCAGCCAAACTCAGGCTGGAAATTAACTCGGTTCCGGAAGAACTGGATGAAAAGGAACGCCGGATCCGGCAGCTGGAGATTGAGCGCGAAGCCATAAAGCGTGAAAAAGACGAAGTAAAACTAAAACAGCTCAACGAAGAAATTGCCAATCTTGATGAAATACGTAAAAATCTGAAAGCCAAATGGGAAGCAGAGCGTAACCTGGTTAACGGAATACAACAACAAAAGAAAAATATTGAAGCCTACAAATTCGAGGCTGAGCAGGCTGAGCGCGAAGGAAATTACGGTTTGGTAGCTGAACTCCGGTATGGCAAAACCCAGGAAGCCACTTCAAAACTTGAACAGCTTAAGAAAGAACTTAATCTTTTACAGGTGAATTCAACCCTGGTGAAAGAGGAAATTGGCTCAGAGGAAATAGCCGAAGTAGTAGCACGATGGACAGGAATTCCTGTTACACGTATGTTGCAGAGCGAGCGCGAGAAACTTTTGCATCTGGAAGATGAACTTCATAAACGCGTGATTGGGCAAGACGAAGCCATTCAGGCAATTTCGGATGCTATCCGCCGCAGCCGTGCCGGATTGCAGGATGCGAAACGACCCATGGGTTCCTTTATTTTCCTGGGAACGACTGGTGTTGGCAAAACCGAACTGGCTAAAGCTTTGGCTGATTATATGTTTAACGATGAAAATGCACTTGTCCGTATCGATATGAGTGAATACCAGGAACGTCATTCGGTTTCACGACTGGTTGGAGCGCCTCCGGGATATGTGGGTTATGATGAAGGTGGACAGCTAACTGAAAAAGTACGCCGCAAACCATACTCAGTTGTATTGTTTGATGAAATGGAAAAAGCACATCCCGACGTTTTCAATATCTTGTTACAGGTTCTTGACGATGGCCGTTTAACTGACAATAAGGGCCGTACTGCTGATTTCAGGAATACCATAATTATCATGACGTCCAATATCGGATCCATGCTAATACAGGATAAACTGAAATCCATCAACGACTCGAACCGTGAAAAAGTGTTGGATCAGACCAGGGAAGAAGTTTTTGAATTACTTAGGAAGACTATCAGGCCTGAATTTCTCAACCGTATCGACGAAGTGATTATGTTTGCACCTCTTACCGAAAAGGAAATTGCGGAAATTGTACGTTTGCAATTGAAAAAGATTGAAGAAATGCTTCTTGCCAATGGTATCCAACTTGAAGTTACAGGTGATGCAATAGGGTTCCTGGCAGCTGAAGGATTCGACCCTCAATACGGAGCAAGGCCGCTCAAACGGGTTTTGCAGCGTGAAATACTGAATAAACTGTCAAAAATGATCCTGGCGGATCAGATAAAGAAGGATAAGAAGATTGTTGTCAGTTCGAAAGATGGACTATTAGAATTCGCCAATTAGAATTAACAGAAAATAGTTTTCAAAGAAAGATATAAGTTAGCTTTCTGCTTACCCATTTTCTGTTAATTGTTTTCTATTTACTTTTTCCAGTAACCGTTTTTCTTAACTATTTTCCGGAACTAATTCTGCGGCGCGCCCTGATTAATCCAAATTTTCACTGTAGTAATTTGACAATCAGTTAACTTGTATCCATTCTTAGGCATAGCAGAGTAGCCCGTTAAATGGCTTATACTTCCAATTAACTTCCCATTATCAGCAATAGCTTTTACACCTGTATAGGTTGCCAGGTCAATTCCGCCACCAGGTGCGGCACCGCTGTGGCAGCCCTGGCATGTATTCTGGATCAGAGGCTTGATATGTGTTGAGTATTTAACATTGGTAGTATCACAACCGCTTTCTATACAACTGTTATTTTTTGCACCCTGGCCAATCCATTTCGAAATCAGTGTCAGCTGATTACTTGTCATAGGTGCAGCAGGAGATGGAGGCATGCGATCTTCATCGGTTCTGACCATCACCCGGTAAATTTTGCTATCCGTTGGGTTGCTGATATTTATTCCACCTGCCGAAAGTATATTACTATAACTATCAAATATACCACCTTCATTATGTGAAACCGCATCATGGCAACCGCTCATGGCACAGCTCGATTGCAATATTGGCAAAACCTGCTGCGCGAAATAAACTGTGTCTTTACTGCAACCTGAACCGGTATTGTTGCCGTTTCCTGTTGAATCAATTGGCAGTATAGAACCGACTATTTCAGGTTCATGTTTGCATGAGTAAGATAGGAGTAGAGCGGAAACTAAAAGTACAGAAAATGCATCACCCCAAAATGTGCTTTTCATAGATAAGTCCGTTTAATATCTAATAACTTAAATATTCCAGAAATGTTGCAGAAACATTTGTATAGTTGAAAGAATCTATATCTGGTCTATTTGAATTTGATTTTTTTGGCTGCAAAAGCACTCATCTTTATCAGCAACCAACCATGGCTGAAACGGTTGATCTGGGTACTTCCATATTCACGATCGCGGTATCGGATGATAATTTCTGTGATCTTCAGGTTGAGCTTGGCTGCGCCAAAGATGAGATCGAAATCGCCAAACGGGTCGAAATCGCCAAAGTAATGGCGGTTACGTGTAATTTGCTCATAATCTTTTTTATACAGAACTTTTGTACCGCAAAGCGTATCCTTCATGCGCTGTCCTAAAAGAAAGGTGAAAAACATCCCGAAAAATTTATTTCCCAACAGGTTAAGAAACCGCATGGCGTTTTTATCCATCGGGTAAACCAGCCGGCTTCCATTGATAAATTCGCCTTTGTTATAGCGTAATGCGTCGTAAAACTTGGGCAGTTCCTCGGGAGGCATCGTAAGATCTGCATCCAGGATCATCAGGATTTCGCCCGTGGCCACTTCAAAAGCCTCGCGAACGGCATTCCCTTTGCCTTTTCCGCTCTGCCTTAACACTTTAATATCCTTGTCAGGATGGGCTTCTTTTACACTGAGCATTTCTTCGTAGGTATTGTCAACCGAATGGCCTTCAATAAACACGAATTCCTGGTGGGTCCCGAATGTAGGTGTACGTTTAACCGCATTTTCAATATTCCCTTTTTCATTGCGTGCCGGTACAACGATCGATACACTATACTGCTGATCATCGCTTAACAAAGGCCTGGCAATGATCAGGTTAACAAGGTCAAGGCGGTTGATTAACGGTAAATTAGCAAGAAATTTATTAAAAATAAGATTGATTATGGGGACATATTTTGGGAACAACAATTTCCGCTCAATACGTATGATCTGGTATCCTTCGAGTTCCAACAGGTTGCAGGTGTCGCCGTTCGAAAACCAGTTTTGTGCCGGTTGTTTGAGTTTGAGCCTTAATGATTCGCCTGCGCGTAGAATGGGTTCCCACAGGTAGTTATATTGTGAGATCACTATCCGGGTCTGGGAATGGCAAAGTTTTTTTATATTATGGAAGGCAGTCTGAACATCCCACAAACAGTTGGTTAGGTCCGAAAGTATTATGTAATCAAAGATTTCGTTTAGCTGAAGCTCTTCAACATCATCAACATTAAAAATCAGTTCAGGATAATTCTTTCTAGCTGTTTCAATATGGGCTGGTGCAAAATCAATACCTACACCATATGATGGTTTAGTTGAATAGAGTAAATTCCCGTTTCCGCAACCAATTTCAAGTACTCTTTTACCTTCTGGGATGATTGACGATATATATCTTTCCAATGATTTGTGGTAAAATCGGTTCATTCTTTCCCATTTGCTCCGTGAAGCAGCTGTTTCCAAATAAAAATCCCTGATATCTTCTTTCTTCATATAAACAGGCCTGTAATTCAATATGCAGCAAAACTACAACAAAAAGTTGCATTTTCGCTGGTGTTTTGCCTGTATTGGGCCGATATTGTTATATACATGAATTTTGATATTGTTTTACAACAGGTTTATTGCCAGCTATTCTGCCTGGTAAACCAATCCCAGCCGAGAATAAGCTGTAAACCTTTGCAATGTCGAATCTAAAAACTACGATAAATCATTCAGGAAATATTCTGATATTTGTGTACGTTTTGAAATAATATTTCCCGAGACTACATTTATGGCTAAGAAAACTGAGCATCATACAAAACCAAAGACGGCCTCCGTAACTATAAAAAAGAATGTCACACCGGCAAAACCAAAAAGTTTGCTGGAAACCCTGGACAAATACCTGGACCAACGGCTTAGTTGGCTGATCTGGGTAATTCTGGGAATAACTTTTCTGTTTAGCCTGCTGCTATTCGATTCGCGGGTCAGCCTTTCTGGAGATGATTCATTTTATATAATCAGGGCTTCCGATTTTATTCATTCGTTTAAATACCCTGCTTTCCAGGGGCCTTTGTATCCAATGGTGCTTTCGCTGTTTGTAGCTGTTTTTGGCATCAGCCTGGTTCCGCTTAAACTTGTATCTGTTTTTTTGATGCTGGGCTTTATGTATTTGTTTTATTCCGCTTATCGTTCGAGGATTCCGTCAACCATACTGGTGTTTATATTAGCTGCAGTCAGTGTTAACTCTTTCATTTTGTATTATGCCAGCCAAACATACAACGAAGCATTTTATATGTTTGTACAAATGGTTCCGGTGCTGGTTTTCTTCCGTTACTTCATAGATAATGAACAGGCAGTTACATTTAAACAGGATATAAAACGACACCTTTTACTGGCATTGAGTCTGCTGGCTCTCGCTCTTACTAAAAATGTCGGGTATTCAGCTGTTTTTGCAGTAATTGGTTATTTCTTGTTGCAGGGGCAGTGGAAAAATATTTTATACTCTATTGCAGCCTTTGCAATTTTAATCCTTGTATTTCAGGGTGTTAAATATATGTTATGGCATGATGGGGGATTGCAGTTTTCATCACAGGGATCAGGTTTGATGAATAAGGATTATTACAACCCTCAGGCAGGGAAAGAGGACCTGGCAGGATTTTATACCCGGCTGATTGATAATTCCAACCTGTATCTTTCGAAACATTTTATTTCTCTGATCGGATTACGAAAGATCAGTCTCGCTATGTCAGTAAGTTCAGTTGTAACCATACTTATTTATATTCTTGCAATAGGATCGCTTGTTATTACTTTTAAAAAGAATAAATACCTGTTTTTCACCGGATTACTTACAGGTGTATTCCTGCTTGTTACATTTGTCATGTTACAGACCAAATGGGATCAAAGCCGGCTGATTATTCCTGCTGTTCCTATGTTGCTGTTGATGATCTTCTCGCTGATCTATTATGTTTCTGAGAGAAAAAAGTATAAAGCACTTCAGGTTGTGATTCCTGTGCTGGCCATTCTGATCTTCTTCCAAAGCTTTGCTGTAACTGCAGGCGCAGTAAAAGCAAACCAGGAAATAAGCGGCCGGTATGGCGGGCTTACCCCTGACTGGAAGAATTACCTGAAAGCCAGTGAATGGGCTGCAACTTATCTTCCTAAAGATGCAATTATTGCCTGCCGCAAGCCTTCAATATCATTTGTTTATGGACAAGGGCGCAACTTTTATGGAATCATGCAGCTACCGACTTACAGTACCGATATTTTTATAAAGAACTGGCTGAAGGATGAATCATCATATATGTTGTTCAACTACAAAGACTTTTATGGAAAGCAACTTACGCCTCAATTATATTCGATGCTAAAAGAGAATATGCTGGCTATGCTTTTTGTTGGTGATACGGTTTTCTTCGCGGATAAGGTAAATGATAACATCAGGGATGCTTTTACTGAACAAGTCAAGTCAGCAGGGCTAAATTATATTTCATCAGTTAGTACCATGAGATCATTTATAAAAGAAGGGAAAGTAATCAAACTCTATTATCCTGACTCATTACTAAACCAGTTGCAGAATAGTGGTGTAACCCATATTCTTATTGCAAACCTGCGCCGTAACAGCACCAGAAAGGATGGGTTAATTATCAACACGGTAGAACGTTACATGGCATTTATTCAGGAAAAGTACCCCCTGATTTTTACTAAAGTGTCACAAGTCGGCGATGATGA
>Ga0079306_1001442_pt1 | contig 15729 bp, 10 predicted proteins | sample Methanotroph_Enr_FD_79181 | JGI IMG/M metagenome (GOLD analysis project Ga0079306, IMG submission 79181) | Enriched soil microbial communities from Old Woman Creek wetland in Ohio, USA - Methanotroph_Enrichment_5 | ecosystem: Environmental > Terrestrial > Soil > Wetlands | place: USA: Ohio...
CCCGATAGCATTTGCTGGTACCTGGGGCGTTCGTCGTTGCTGATATCCAGGATTTTTCGGTAGAAACCGACCATTTCTTCGTCGTATCCGATTTTAATCAACGGATTCAGTGAACACAGATTTTCGGCACCCAAGCCGCTAAAACCAACCCAATAACTTTCCCATCCAGTTGTTTCATCAGGCCGGTAAGTATGCCATTCTCCAGGCTTAATCAGGATAATAGTTCCTTCCTGTATGTCGCACTGCTGAATTTGTTGTGAGGCATACTGTCCATTTCCTTTGGTGATGTAAACCAACTGAAACTCCTGAAGTACCCGTCCACGTTCGAAATTAAAACTATATTCCCTTGGGTGAACTGTTGAAGGATAGAATTCATGAGCCGAAATTGATTCAAATCCAATGGTATTTACCTTGGTGTCCCACAGGTTGTTTTCGGTATTAGTCATGTATCTGACTTCGGCATTTCGGGCATGTTGCATAATAGGTTTGTAGTGTCAAAATTTAAAGTCTTTCGGTCAAATCTGAAACACAAAGTTGGCTAATATATTAATATCTTGCACCATCAGCAAATAAAACAGAAGCAATATGCTGTGTCAAATTTTCTGAAAGCCAACTAAACCAACAAAACCAAACAATCATGAACCGCTACTCATTCCTGATTTTTACCCTGATCATTGCTTTTTGTTCGTGCTTGACGAGCGAAAGCGCCCTTCTGTCAGTAAAAAACCTGAAGTGTACAATGAACGAACAACTCATTGCCACCCGGGAGAAAAATGTTTTTTTTAGCTGGCAAATAACCTCCGAGCATCGGAATCAGCTACAATCGGCCTATCAAATAGTGGTGGCCGAAAATTTAAATGACCTGAAATCATTGAAAAACAGCATTTGGGACTCCGGAAAAATAAATTCGGACAAGTCTGCTCTGGTTTTGGCCAATGGACTGAAATTAAAATCACATCAAACATATTTCTGGAAGGTGAAAGTTTGGAATCAGGACGGGAAAGAATCGGCCTGGAGCGAATCCGTTCCTTTTAAAACCGGGTTATTTTCAGAGTCTGACTGGGCTGGAGCCAAATGGATTGGGTATAAAGATTTGTCCGCTGAAAAAAGAATGGTTCCCGGAGTGCATGGCAATGGAGATCAATTGGGCGATAAATGTGTTGACCGTTCTATTGTTCCCTTGTTCCGAAAAGAATTTGAAGTATCGGAAAATCTGGAATCGGCCACCTTATACATCAGCGGATTGGGGCAATATGAGGCTTCCATAAATGGCGAAAAAGTAGGCGATGCGTTTTTAACTCCGGGATGGACCAATTACGACCAGACTGTTTTCTACAACACATACGACGTTTCGTCAATGCTCAAACCCGGGAAAAATGCAGTTGGGGCAATCGTTGGAAACGGATTTTACAACATCAACCGCGAACGTTACCGCAAACTCGTCATTGCCTATGGCACCCCTAAGCTGATTGCCCAATTGCGGATCAGGTATAAAGATGGATCTGAAAAAATAGTGGTTTCAGGAGCCGACTGGAAAGTAAGTCCATCGCCCATTACATTCACAAGCATTTATGGAGGCGAAGATTACGATGCCAGGTCGGAGCAAACCGGTTGGAACCGAGCCAATTTTAGCGATCTGGCATGGCAACAGGCCGTATTGGTCTCTCCTCCCACCGGAAAATTAACTGAAGAAAAAGACTATCCGCTCGAAATCAAAGACACCTTTTCAGCAAAAACCATTACAAAACTGAACGATGGCGCTTACCTCTACGATTTTGCCCAAAATGCTTCAGGAATTGTGGAGATTAAAGTAAAAGGTAAAAAAGGACAGGAAATCCGGATGACTCCTTCGGAATTAATCACCAAAGATGGGCAACCCAACCAGGCGGCGACTGGTTCACCCAATTATTTTTCGTACATCCTGAAAGGCGATGGCGTTGAAACCTGGAAACCCCGTTTTACATACGCCGGGTTTCGCTATGTAAAAGTAGAAGGCGCTGTTCCTGATTCAGAAAAATCTACAACTGATGCCGCCCGGATGATCGACATAAAATTGTTGCACAACCGGAATTCTACGCCGCAGGTCGGAACGTTTTCCTGTTCAAACGATTTATTCAACAGAACGTTCAACCTCATCAACTGGGGAATCAAAAGCAACCTGCAAAGTGTGCTCACCGATTGCCCACACCGCGAAAAATTGGGTTGGCTCGAACAAACGTTCTTGATGGGCAGTGCCGTTCATTACAATTTCGACCTGTACCAGTTGTACAGCAAGCAGGTAAACGACATGATGGAAGCTCAGCTCGAAAACGGTTTGGTTCCGGACATTGCTCCTGAATATGTTCCCTTTGGTGGCGGATTTCGCGACTCGCCGGAATGGGGAAGCGCTTCGGTGATTTTGCCCTGGCTGATTTATCAGTGGTACGGCGATGTTTCGGTAATGGAGAAAGCCTGGCCGATGATGAATCGTTATGCCGAATACCTGAAAAGCAAATCGGATAACCATATTTTATCGCACGGGCTGGGCGATTGGTACGACCTGGGGCCTAAAAATCCCGGAGTGGCACAGCTCACCCCCATAGCACTTACGGCAACAGCTATTTATTATTACGATTTAAAATTGCTGGCCGAGATGGCTACTGTGCTCAATAAAAACGACGATTACAATCGGCTTGCCGACTGGGCCAGTGAAGTTAAAACGGCATTCAATACCCAGTTTTTCAATCCTGAAACCGGAGTGATTTCAACCGGAAGCCAGACTGCAATGGCGATGCCATTGTGCGTTGGATTGGTTGATGGTCAATATCAGGCCAAAGTGCTGCAAAATCTTGAAGACTCGATACGCGCCCAGGGAAAACCGCTCACTGCAGGAGACGTTGGGTTTCATTATTTGGTTGAAGCATTGACAAACAGCGGACGATCACAGTTGCTCTACGAAATGAACAACCGCGACGACGTTCCCGGATACGGCTATCAGCTCAAAAAAGGAGCGACCGCACTCACCGAATCGTGGGCAGCGCTGGAAATCGTTTCGAACAACCACCTGATGCTCGGTCACTTAATGGATTGGTTTTATGCCGGACTGGGCGGAATCGGCCAAAGCCAGACCTCGGTTGCATACAAGGAAGTGGTGATTAAGCCTGAAATGGTCGGCAACATCACCTGGGTCAAGTCAAGTTATCAATCGCCTTACGGTGAAATTCGTTCGGATTGGGAAAAGTCAGGAACAAAAGTAAAAATGAATGTCACGGTACCTGCCAACTCAACGGCGTTGGTTTATATTCCTTTTACTAAAGGGTCAGTAATCAAAGAAGGAGGGAAAGATATTTCAACGGTAAAGGAAATAGAGGTGATCGCCGAAGAAGACGGACGAAAGGTGGTTCAGATTGGTTCCGGGGTGTATGAATTTGAAAGCCCCATTTCCAGCTCCTCCCCAAAATAGGGAAGGATGTCAATAGCGGAAGATTTCATCAGGATCTTTGATGAAAAGCGATGACTCCATTGGAGTCAAATATGAATACCCCGGCTTTTAAGCCGGGATCGAATAAAGGGTTTGAAACAAGGCGCATCCACAAATTAGATTTGAAAAGAAAAAGCTGTATGCGCCTCTATGAAAATGCTGATTGAAATAAATTAAAAAATGTATACATGACCAAAGTGGGATTATTTGGAATTGGCCTCGATACGTATTGGGCGCAATTCGATGGATTGCTCGGCAATCTGAAAGCTTATCAGGAACAGATTAAAAACCGGATAGCCGGATTTGGCGTTGAAGTTGCCGATGCCGGTATGGTTGATAATCCGGTGAAAGCACGTGAAGCTGCCGACTTTCTGAAATCGCAGGACGTGGAGATTGTCTTCCTGTACGTATCAACCTATGCTTTATCGTCAACGGTGTTGCCGGTTGCACAAAAGCTGAAAGTCCCGGTGGTGATTTTGAATTTACAACCGGTAGCCGAATTGAATTACGAAGCATTCAACAAGTTAGGAGATCGTGGCAAGATGACCGGTGTTTGGCTCGAACATTGCCAGGCCTGCTCGGTTCCTGAAATTGCCAGTGTGTTTAACCGCTCCGGAATTCAATACGACTTTGTAACCGGTTACCTTCAGGATGAAGAGGCCTGGCGTGAAATTGAAGGGTGGACAGAAGCTGCCCGAGTTGCTGCTGCGATGCGAAACAATCGGCTGGGTGTTTTGGGCCATTATTACGGTGGAATGCTCGATGTTTATACCGACCTCACCAAACAATCGGCAGTATTTGGTACGCACATCGAATTGCTCGAAATGTGCGAATTGAAGAAATATCGGGATGAAACCACTGATGCCGAAGTTCAGACTAAAATTCAGGAATTTACTGTTGCCTTTGATGTGGCTCCGGAATGCGAAACTTACGAGATAGAGCGGGCTGCGCGAACTTCGGTGGCATTGGATATGTTGGTTAAAAACTGAGACTTGGGATCGATGGCCTATTATTACGAAGGCGAATCGGGCAACGAATACGAAAATATAGTGACTTCGGTAATTGCCGGAAACACTTTGCTGACAGGCAAAAACATACCGGTAGCGGGTGAGTGCGAGGTAAAAAATGCGCAGGCGATGAAAATCATGGCCGAATTTGGTGCTGGAGGTTCGTTCTCCGAATTTTACCTGATGGATTTCAAAGACGACGTGGTAATGCTGGGTCACGACGGCCCTGCCCATTTTGCCATTGCAGAAGGTCGTGTAAGATTGGTTCCGCTACCCATTTACCACGGAAAGCCAGGAAAAGGATTATCCATTCAGATGAGTGTTAAGCATGGCCCGGTAACTTTACTTTCAGTGGTTGAAGGCAAAGACGGTATTTTTCTGTTGGTTGCCGAAGGCGAATCGGTAGCCGGCCCGGTGCTCGAAATCGGAAACACCAACAGCCGATACCGTTTCTCGATTGGGGCCAAACGTTTCATGAACGAATGGTCGAAACAAGGGCCTGCGCACCATTGTGCCATTGGCGTTGGTCATATTTCAGATAAAATTCAGAAATTAGGACAAATATTGGGAATGGAAGTCGTGGTGATTTGCCGGGATTGAGAAAAGGAATGAATTGGCTATTTCAGTTTCTGTGGGACAGCTCCTTTAAATAAAGAAGTTGTGAAGTTCAGAACATTACATTCCGGCTTCACAACTTCATATTTAAAATTAAACTACTGATATACAAACGAATGAAGCAACCCGATTACATCTTTTTCTTCATCTCTTCATGCTTGTATTTTTAAGAATTGTGAATCTTTGTTTTAAATAACGGCTTGCGCATTTTCATATTTCGTCTCATTAACCAACCGATTAATTAAAACTTTTTCTCGTAGCGGTGGCAATAAGGTGTTCCGTTCTCTTTTGCGTAGTATTGCTGATGGTATTCTTCGGCTTTCCAGAATTTTGTAGCGGGTACAATTATAGTAGCCACATCGTATCCTTTTATTCTTAAAATTCCAACCAACTTTTCTGCTGTGCTTTTCTGTTCCGTATTCAGGTAAAAAACAGCCGAACGGTATTGGTCGCCAATATCGGGTCCTTGCCGGTTTACCTGTGTTGGGTCATGAATTTCGAAAAACAACCTGGCCACATTTTCATAACTCGTTTTCTTCGGATCGAAAATGATTCGAACCGCTTCGGCATAGCCAGTTTTGTGACTGCAAACCTGCTCGTAGGTGGGTTTCTCTCCGCGACCTCCGATATAACCCACTTCAGTAGAAATGACTCCAGGCGCTTTATGCATATAATATTCAACACCCCAAAAGCAACCTCCGGCAAAAATAGCAGTATCGGAAACAGCTTTCAGTGAACTCGCCGGAATGAAATTCAGTGAAATGGAATTCACACAATGCCGGGTATCTTTTGCAGTGAGTCCTTCGCCTAAAAATACATGACCCAGATGAGCGCCGCAGTTGGCACAAACGATCTCAGTTCGCATGCCATCAGCATCAGGAATGCGCTTAACAGCTCCAGAAATCTCATCGTCGAAACTAGGCCAACCACATTCCGACTTAAACTTATCGGACGACCGGTATAAAGGCGCATTGCACTGCTTGCAAACATATGTTCCTTTTCCTGAAAAATCGGTGTACTTCCCGGTAAAAGCCCGCTCTGTTCCTTTATGGAGAATTACCGCAGCTTCTTCCGGGGTGAGCGGGTTGTATTTGGTATTCGATGTTTTACTTTCCATTTTAGAGCTTTTAGGTGCGTTTTGCGTGCAACCCTGTATTCCAAAAAAGGCAATTGCGATAATTAAAAAAAAAGTTTTCATTGAGTCTCTTGTTTTGAGTAAATAAACAAATCAAAATCCAACAAGTTGATTTCTTTTTACACGTTCAAAGGTAAACAGCAGATGTCACAGAAAGATCACAAAACCTCAAACTATTTGCACTGAGGTAAAAGGGAAAATACGACGCACCAACAAACGATTAAACCCTGAAAAGCAAACCCTTATTCATATTCGCTTTACATTAACGCAACACAACAGTCTACTTTGTTATTTTTACATTATCTCGTGAACCATTCTGTCTTTTTGCATGTTATTTCGCTATATTCGTGTCTTTATGAAAGTCAATGAATTATTTCCAATGATCATTGACAATAAAAAACCACAATCAATAACACTAAGGCTATGAAACAGCAAACACATGGAATATTGGATTCCTACAAGCCGGGAAACTCTCATTACGACGAAGTGTTTAAGGAGACCAAAGAACCAAAGGAGTATTACCAATCTATTGTTGAGCGCTTTAACCAGCTAAGCATTTCTGATTTTGAGCGGATCAACAATGAGGTAAAGACTGCTTTTTTTAACCAAGGCATTACGTTCGCTGTTTATTCCGACGACAAAAAACCCGATGAACGGATTTTTCCGTTTGACCTCTTTCCACGCGTAATTCCTCAAAAGGAATGGATGAAACTGGAAACTGGTGTAATTCAACGAAACAAGGCGATCAATCTTTTCCTGAACGACATTTACCACAAGAAGTTGATCCTAAAAGACAAAGTGGTTCCTGCCGACCTGATCTTTTCTTCCAAGAACTACCTGAAGGAAATGGTCGATTTTTCTCCTGAAGGAGGTGTTTATACACACATTTCAGGAACCGACCTGATTAAGCATACCGACGGGGATTACTACATTCTGGAAGATAATTTGAGATGCCCGTCAGGGGTAAGTTATGTATTATCGAACCGAATGGCGCTCAAAAAATCCTTGTTCGAGTTATTCGATAAACTCAAAACAAAAACGGTATATCAATATCCGGAGCAATTACTGGAGACGTTAAAAACAGTAAAACCTAAAAATACCGACAACCCGAATATTGTGGTAGTTACCCCGGGAATGTACAACTCGGCCTATTTCGAGCATTCATTTCTGGCGCAAAATATGGGTGTTCCGTTGGTCGAAGGACGCGACTTATTTGTAGAGAAAGATTTTGTGTATATGAAAACCATATACGGCCCGAAAAAAGTTGACGTGATTTACCGACGGGTGGATGATGAATTTATTGACCCGCTTTGTTTCCGAAAAGATTCGATGCTCGGGGTTCCCGGACTGATGAATGCTTACCGGGCTGGAAATGTAACTTTGGCTAATGCTCCCGGAACAGGCGTTGCCGACGACAAAGCTGTTTATCACTATGTTCCCGATATGATTAAATATTACCTCAACGAAGAACCCATCCTGAATAACGTACAGACGTACCACTGCGAAAAAGAATCGGACATGAATTATGTGCTCGAAAATATCGACAAACTGGTGGTTAAACCTGTTGATGAATCGGGCGGTTATGGAATTACAATTGGGACAACCCTCACCAAAGAACAGATCGAAGAGGTAAAAATCAGGATAAAATCGAATCCACGGAAGTACATTGCGCAGCCCATTATGAGCCTTTCGGTACACGCTACGTTCATTGAAGAAACCAAAGAATTTGAACCGCGCCACATCGATTTACGCACCTTCTGCCTGATGGGTAAAAATACCGAGTACATTCTAAAAGGTGGATTGACAAGGGTTGCCCTGAAAAGAGGAAACCTGATTGTAAATTCTTCGCAAGGTGGAGGATCCAAAGACACCTGGGTGCTGGATTAAAAATTTGAATCACAAAAAGGAAATTTATGTTATCGAGAGTAGCAAACAGCTTATATTGGATGGGTCGGTACATCGAACGTGCCGATCACCTGGCACGTTACAGTAAAGCAAATTATTTTTCGTCGATAGACGCACCAATTTTAAAAACCTACGACCGAACTTTTGTACTGGAATCGATGCTTTACATGGCAGGCATTTTTGATATGGACGAAGTGGTTGAGCGGGATGTATTGTTTCGGATCGGAATGGATACCCAAAATCTAAATTCGATTATCAGCAACATTACCTCAGCACGCGAGAATGCCCGTGGCGCACGAAGCGCCATCTCGACGGATCTGTGGGAAGCCATTAATACCTATTATCATTTGGTAAATAATTACCCACAGGAAATCTATCTCACAACCGGACTTTACGATTTCAACCAGATGATTTTAGACCAAACATCCATTGTTAGCAGCAAAATATACGGAACCCTGCTTCATGATGAAGAATGGGCCATCATCCTGATTGGAATGCACATTGAACGAGCCATACAGATTATCCGGATTATTAACTCCAAGTTGCACGATATTTACAGAATTGAGCAGGCCGGACATCCAATAGCTGAAATGAGTTTTGAATGGACAAATCTGTTACGTTGTGTCGATTCGTTTGATATGAACCGAAAGTTTTACAATACGATTCCAGACCGGAAACAGGTGTTGGAATTTTTAATGCTCAACGAAGCCTGTCCCCGTTCGATCAGTTATTCATTAAAAGGAATCAGGCGGTATGAAGAAAAAATAAGCCAGAACGAAAATTCGAATTCAAATGCCATTAGCTTTAAGATCAGAAAACTATACGAACAATACCGCTATCTCTCGTTTGACGAATATAAAGATGATATTTACGGACAATTAAACCGCACATTGGCTAAGATCGTCGAAATTGCCGATGAGCTTGAAAAAAAATACCTTTCTTTTTGATGGAAGAGTTTTACATTGAGTATTTTATCGAGAACAAGTATGAGTCCCCAGTCCGGAAAGCCAATTTCCAGTTGCTGGTCATTCCTGAGTCTAATCCACAACAAAAAGTGTCGGATCTGAAGTTTTACAGCTCAGCAAATCAGGAATTACACCTTTCGAGGAATATTTTTGGCTTCGAAACCATTACCTATTACATCGGTACTTCCTTCACTGAATTTTGGTTTAAACTATCGGCTAAAATCCAGAAACAGGAAATTAACCCATTCTATATCAGTCCGCTTTTGCCAACCGATGAATTCGAATTGATTCATTCGCTCGACTTTCAGATCGATAACAACTTGTACCTTTCACCAACGCAGCTCACCCAAATGCCAGCGGCTGCCAATTCCAATTTCCCTGAATACTCAGGTGAAATTCAGGTATTCGAATATTTACTGAAATTGAAAAGCCACCTATTCGAAACACTTGAATACTCGCCTGAAAGCACCGATGTAAACACACCCATAGAAGATATTTTAAAAATACAGAAGGGCGTATGTCAGGACTTTGCCCACCTATTCATTTCGGTTTGCCGCCAAAACAAAATACCAGCCAGGTATGTTAGTGGTTATCTGAATCAGGGTTCCGATTTTATCGGATCGAGCCAGCTTCACGCCTGGGTTGAAGCCCTGATTCCGGACTTGGGTTGGGTTGGCTTTGATGCTACGAATAATCTGGTGGTCGATCATCATTACATTAAAATTGCGCATGGGACCGATTACCGCGACTGTAGCCCGATTATCGGGGTGCTTGAAACAACCGGATCGCAAAAAAGCATTCATTCAGTAACCGTTACGAACCAATGATTTATTTACAATTTGAATATTTACGAATTACTGTTTGGGAAACATTAGCCAATCCATACATTTTCAACAATTTAACCTACAACAATTTATCCAATCATTTATGACATTTTGTATCGCCATAAAAAGTAAAACCGGTGTAGTTGCACTTTCCGACACCCGAATTAGTAGTGGATTAGGAGTTTCAACTTCAAAAAAAATCCAGACTTATCAGGATGGAACAAGCTCATTTTTTGTCATGTCGTCGGGATTGCGCTCCATTCGCGATAAAGTGATTCACCTGTTTGAAGACGAATTGCCCAACACTCCCTGCGATAGATTATACAAAGTGGCCAACTTGATTGGGAATGCAGTGAAACAAGCCCGTGCGGAAGATTTGGAGCAATTGAAGGAAAGCAACTTCTTTTTCGACGGTCATTTCATCGTGGGCGGACAATGCTCGAAAGATAAGCGCTCCACTATTTTCCTGATTTTTCCGGAAGGAAACTGGGTGGAAGCATCAGATGAATCGCCGTACACGATTATTGGAAATACCGCTTTTGGGAAACCAATTTTGCGACGACTTTTGCACGAAGATATCACCTTCGATTTAGCCATTAAAGCGGCCTACCTGTCGTTCGACGCTACCTTTAAAAATGCCAGCGATGTTGATTTTCCACTCGACTTTGCCTTGTACCGGAATAACTCTTTCGATATTCAGGAATTGCGTAAAACTGAAGAAGAATTAAAAGCAACTTCCATACAATGGAATACCATGTTACTCGATGCTGCCAACAAACTTCCGGACTTCCTGCATTTTGAAGATTGAGGCTTAACCACAAAGGACACAAAGGTTTTTCACGGAGGACACAACGCTTTTGATTACATTTTCCCTTTGTGTTCTTTGTGCCATCCTTTGTGTACTTCGTGGTTAAAACTTCAACTTATACTTCCTTAAATCAAACGTATGCGGATATTCCGGATCGGGTTCAATGATTTTTGGTGTTATAACAACACGTTCGTTGCTGCCTATTTCCTTTTCAAGAATATACCGGCGAATTTCGGTGTTGACTTCTTCTTTGGGTGTATAAACACCTTGCGTATGATTTTCATTATAGAACCGCGAAACCCGCCGTCCTTCAGCTTCAAAGCTATTTACAGGGAAAGTGTCGTAAGCCCGTCCACCCGGATGGAACACATGGTAAGTACAACCGGCTACGGCTTTTCCTGTCCATAAATCGAAAATATCAAATACCAGCGGCGTGTCAACGCCCAGGTTTGGATGCAATGCTGACGGTGGTTGCCAGGCCCGGTATCGAACCGAAGCCACATACTCTCCTTTTGTTCCGGTGTTTGCCATCGGAATACGCATTCCATTGCATAAAACAGCATAGCGCTCATTGGTTAAACCAATGGCTTTTACCTCAATTCGTTCAACCGACGAATCGACAAAACGGGCAGTTCCTGAACTCGACATCTCTTCGCCCAACACATTCCAGGGTTCAATGGCGGTGCGCAAACTCAGCTCCACATCGTTAAATTTCACCCGTCCGATATGCGGAAACCGGAACTCGAAAAACGGCTCCAGCCAGTTGATATCGAACACATAACCTGCTTCATTCAACTGACTCACCACATCTTTTAAATCTTCACGCACAAAATGATGGGTCAAAAATTTATCATGCAATTCGGTTCCCCATCGAACCAGTTTCCCTTTGTAAGGTTTTTCCCAGAACCACGAAACGAGTGTACGAATCAGGAGCAATTGCACCAGGCACATTTGTTTGTTGGGTGGCATGTCGAAACCCCGCAATTCCAGAATCCCCAGCCTTCCGGTTGACGAATCGGGAGAATACAATTTATCGATACAGAATTCGGCGCGGTGCGTGTTTCCGGTCAAATCGATCAGCAGATTCCGAAACATACGATCGACCAACCAAAACGGCACTTCGCCCTCGCCCGGATCGGGAATCTGGTCAAAAGCAATCTCCAGTTCATAAAGCATTTCGGGACGGCCTTCATCAACGCGTGGCGCCTGACTGGTTGGTCCAATAAACGCCGTGGAAAACAAATACGATAATCCGGGATGATGTTGCCAGAAAGCCAGCATACTTCGCAGTAAATCAGGTCGTCGCAGCAATGGCGAATCCGAAGGTGTCACCCCGCCCAGTGTAATATGATTGCCACCGCCGGTTCCGGTATGTTTTCCATCGAGCATAAACTTCTCGGAACCCAAACGGCTTTCCAAGGCTGCTTCAAACAAAATATTGTAATTCGTCACCACTTCTCGCCATGATTTGGCCGGATGAATGTTCACCTCAATTACCCCAGGATCAGGAGTTACCATCAGTTTTTCAATCCGGTTATCTTTTGGCGGTGCATAACCTTCAATAATTACAGGCATCTGAAGCTCTTCGCAAGTCAGTTCGATGGCGGCCAATAAATCGAGGTAGTGCTCAATCATTTCAACGGGTGGCAAAAACAGGTGAATCTTGCCATCGCGAATTTCTGAAACCAATGCCGTCTTTATCGTAAATGCATCATAAAGTGGTTTGTATTCACTTTTTTCTTCTTTCTTTTCCTGAAAAGGCAAATGTTTTCCTTTGTTCTTTTTATCGTCATCCTCTACCTCCTCTTTGTATTCTTTGGGGAACAACATATCTTCAGGAATGGAATAATCAGGCACTTCATTCGGCCGTTTTTCAACGCTTTCGTGAAAATCATCCAGCGCCTCCGATTCTTCGAAAGTACTTCGTTCTGCGGGTTTCGGGCGTTTCGATTCGGGCACAACCGGAAGCGAATCGAGTGGCAAACGGTAACCCATTTGCGAATTCCCGGGAATTAAAAACATTTTTCCACCGCGGAATTCCCACTCGCAACTAATCCAACCTTGTTTCTGATAAGCCCATTGAAGCGGCAAAACAAACCCAGCCGGATCGTTCAAGCCGCGCTCCAATTGCTCCATCATGGTTTTGCGCTCAAGCGAATCGTTCAGGTCGATGTTCAGAGGATCAATGTTGACTGGCAATTTTCGTTCGGTCCACAGATAATAAAATGCGTCTTCGTAGCCCGGAACAATATTTTCGGGAGCCACGCCCATTTTCCGCGTCAGCGAAATCATAAACTTTTCCGCATCTTTAAAGGTGTATCCGTAATTTTTGCTGAAATCGGCCAGCCACTTTTTGTTTTTCCAGATGGGCAATCCGTCTTTTCGCCAGTAGAGCGCCATTTGCCAGCGCGGAGTAGGCTCGCCCGGATACCATTTGCCTTGCCCGTAGTGAAACAGGCCACCATCGCCAAAACTTTCGCTGAGCTTATGAATTAATTTGTTTGATAAAACTTTCTTCGTATCGCCATCGGCTGCGGTGTTCCATTGTGCTGATTCCATATCGTCAATCGAGACAAAAGTTGGTTCGCCGCCCATCGTCAGCCGAACATCACCCGCTTCAAATTTCTGATCAACCTGATCACCCAAAGCCATAATTCCGGCCCATTGTTCGTCGCTGTAAGGTTTGGTCACCCGCGGATCTTCGTGAATGCGGTACACCTCGTTGCTATGCGAAAACTCCACTTTGCACAGATCAATCGCTCCTGAAATTGGGGCAGCGCTCGAAGGTGCTGGTGTACAACACAATGGGATATGACCTTCACCGGCCAGTAATCCGGAAGTCGGATCGAGACCGATCCATCCGGCACCGGGAATATAAACTTCGCACCAGGCATGTAAATCAGTAAAATCTTTTTCAGTTCCGGAAGGACCATCAATGGCTTTCTGGTCAGCTTTCAACTGCACCAGATATCCGGAGACAAAACGGGCTGCTAAGCCCAAATGTCGCATGGTCTGCACCAGTAACCAAGCCGAATCGCGGCACGAACCCAGTTTCTTTTGTAGCGATTCTTCGCAAGTAAATACGCCGGGTTCCATACGAACAGTGTATTCAATTTCCTGATTGACTTCGCGGTTAATGGCCACCAAAAAGTCAACAATGTTTATATTTTTATAGACGGCCAGCTTCTTAATCCAACCGGTTAAAAGTGACCCATTTTCAACAATCTCAAAATAGGGCGCTAATTCCTTTGTATCCTGAATTTCATACTGAAAGGGGAATTTTTCAGCATACTCCTCCACAAAAAAATCGAATGGATTAATCACAGTCATTTCGGCAACAACCTCCACTTCAACCTTAAATTCTTTCACCTTATCGTGCATAACAACACGCGCCAGATAATTGCCAAACGAATCCTGCTGCCAGTTGATGAAATGCTCTTTCGGCTCAATATTCAGCGAGTACGAATGAATTTTGGTGCGGCTGTGCGGGGCAGGTTTCAGTCGGATGACGTGGGGCCCCATATTGATCAACCGGTCGTAATGGTAATAGGTATTGTGCTTTATAGCTACGATAATTGCCATATTCTGATTTTAAAACGGATTAAAGATAACGAATGCAGTGAAAGGTCACCGCAACTGATCGATTATTGGCTAATGTAAAACTTAGTTTTAACATCTCGACATTGTGACCATTTTAATAACGATTAAATAGCAAATAGGTTTTATAAGCGCCATAAAATTAACAAACAGATAGCAAAATTTCATTCATTCATACAATTCACTCCCTTATTTCCAAAGCCTTCTATCCAACTTCATTATCGTATGTTTGAATAAATCAACTTCTGACTTTCCATCTGTTTTTTTTCTCTTTTGTTGAGTTCTTTAGTGATAAGTTCGTAGTTAAAATCGGCAGTATAATTTTGATTTGCTTTTAAGTGAATATCCCCTTCTGAAGTATGAAAAATTGGATCGACAAAAGAATAGTAATGTTTGATTGTTTTGATTGTTGTATGACCTGAGTTATCCAACTTATCTTCAGTCAAATAGCAAACCGAAAAGCTAATCTGGCTATTTCCGGAAAGGTTATAGGTTCCGGCCACAGCCATTGGCGCATGAGCAAACACCGTCTGTCCTGGTTTTACAGTTATGCTTCCTTTTTTTAAAACACTATATCTGGCCAAGGTTCCGTCTTCATGTTCGACCAGAATTGAATTTGATTTACTGGAATAAAAGAAAGCCGTGTCAGGTTCAAACCCATCGTTAACCTCAACCACAAGCCCCTTTCTGGCTGAAAAAACGGTATCTCCTTCAGAAACATTAAATTGAAAAGATTTCCAATTCCGAGGTTGATTTGCTCCAAAATACTGGGTGTACAAATAACTGTGATTAAACACTTTTACCGTATTCCCCTTTGAAACTGGCAGCAAATAAATAAAACCGGTGTCGATCTTCGACATTAATTTGCCGCGTATCCAGGTATAATCATACGAATAAGCTATCGATCGTTGAGGATCATTGGGCTTAATCGTAAAAAGTGATCCGATTGGCCCTTGTATATTTCCACGAAATCCGTTGGAGTTTGAATTTTCCAAATACTTAAAATTCACCTGAAGATAGTGTGTACCATAATCTTTCTTCTCGTAGGAGAACTTTACCGACCAGTCTTTATCCATTTCGCTTTTAACCACAATGTTATTGTTTTGAGAGACACATTGCATCTTGAATAAAAACAGAAAAAGCAAGACAAAGGGTATAAACAGGCGCGACATAGGATATAAGTAATTAGCGGGATTTATCGTTAAATTTAAAAGATATTATTATGAACACAATAGCTTTCTCCGGCTTTTTTTAATTGAAAACTCCAAGAAAACAAAATACAGGTCAAAAAAGGTTCGATCACCAATCATTCTGTAGTTAATATCCTAAATTTGTACGTTCAAACTCAGTTACCCCGATCTTTATGCTTCAGAATAAAAGAGAACATCCCAAAGAAAAAACGAAACTGCATCC
>Ga0079306_1001444_pt1 | contig 15714 bp, 11 predicted proteins | sample Methanotroph_Enr_FD_79181 | JGI IMG/M metagenome (GOLD analysis project Ga0079306, IMG submission 79181) | Enriched soil microbial communities from Old Woman Creek wetland in Ohio, USA - Methanotroph_Enrichment_5 | ecosystem: Environmental > Terrestrial > Soil > Wetlands | place: USA: Ohio...
CCCGGATGACGACATCCCGTTCTGATCGGGAGGGAGGCTCTGCCGATCGCTACGGCACGACTGCAAAACGGCGCCTGTGGCGCCGTTTTGCAGATAGGAAGAGATCTGTCGGCGGCGAAGCCGCCGTACCTCCAGACGGGGGCCGCAGAGCCCCGTCTGGAGTCGGGCTCTCGGAGAAACGAGGCTCCTCCCGTACAATGGTCGGTTCGGGAGTCCGCATGCTTGCAGTCCAGAATGTCACGATGCGCTACGGCGCGAAGGTCCTCTTCGAGGACGTCACCACGACCTTCAATCCGGGGCGCCGCTACGGCCTCACGGGACCGAACGGGGCGGGCAAGTCCACGTTCATGAAGATCCTGGCGGGCGAGCTGGAGCAGCAGACGGGAAACGTCCTCCGCCCCCGCAAGATGGGCATCCTGCGCCAGGACCAGTTCGCCTTCGACGCCTTCCGGGTCATCGACACGGTGATCATGGGCAACGCGGGGCTCTGGAAGGCGCTGCAGGAGCGGGACGCCATCTACGAGAAGGCGGAGATGACCGACGCGGACGGCATGCGGGTGGCCGAGCTCGAAGGCATCGTGGCCGACGAGGACGGCTACACGGCTGAAGCCGACGCGGCCGTCCTGCTGGATGGCCTGGGCATCCCGGAGGCCCTGCACGAGCGGAAGATGGGCGAACTGCAGGGCGGGCAGAAGGTGCGGGTCCTGCTGGCCCAGGCCCTGTTCGGCAACCCCGAGGCCCTGCTCCTGGACGAGCCCACCAACCACCTGGACCTGGACTCCATCCACTGGCTGGAGGAGTTCCTGGACCGCTACAAGGGCACGGTGGTGGTCATCTCCCACGACCGCCACTTCCTGAACAACGTCTGCACCCACATCGCCGACATCGACTACCAGACGATCATCCAGTACACCGGCGGCTACGACGACATGGTCATGGCCAAGATGCAGGTGCGCAGCCGCATCGAATCCGAGAACGCCCAGCGCGAGAAGAAGATCGCCCAGCTCAACGAGTTCATCCAGCGCTTCGCGGCCGGCACCCGCAGCAGCCAGGTGAACAGCCGCCGCAAGGAGGTGGAGCGCCTCCAGCCCAGCGACCTGGCCCGCAGCAACATCCAGCGCCCCTTCATCAAGTTCAACATCGGCAAGCCCGGCGGCCGCTACGCCCTGGAGTTTGAAGACATCCGGAAGGGCTACGACACCGACAAGGACGGGACGGGAGGCCGTCACGAGGTCATCAGGGGCTTCACGGCCATGGTGCAGCGCGGTGAGAAGATCGCCATCATGGGCCGCAACGGCATCGGCAAGACCACCCTGCTGAACGCCCTGCTGGCCAACGCACCGCAGGTGACGGAAGGCGGCCTGAAGCTGGACGGGGGCGAGGTCAAGTGGGGCCACGAGGCCAACGTGGGCTACTTCTCCCAGGACTTCGCCGAGAGCATCCCCAAGGGTTTCGAGCTGGTGACCTGGCTGCACCAGTTCGACCCCGACGCCACCAAGGAGCAGATCCGTGGCGTCATGGGGCAGATGCTCTTCCGCGGCGAAGAGGGCAACAAGATGACCGACGTGCTGAGCGGCGGCGAGTCCTGTCGCCTGCTCTTCTGCAAGCTCATGCTGCAGAAGCCGAACATCCTCGTGCTGGACGAACCCACCAACCACCTGGACCTGGAGGCCGTCATCGCGCTGAACGACGCGCTGCAGCGCTACGAGGGCACGCTCCTCTTCGTGACCCACGACGAGGACATCATCGATGAGGTGGCCACCCGCATCTGGCACCTCACGGACGACGGCATCGAGGACTTCCAGGGCACCTACGCGGAGTACAACGCCCCGACGGGGCACTGAGCAGGCCGGGATCGAGGTTCGCCCGAGCCGCCGGTATGCCTAGACCCTTGGGTCTATCTTGCCCAGGAGAAGATGAAGTCTATATTGAGTCTTTATCCGCTCGTCTGGGCGGCTATGGAGGGGTCTCCCTGTGGTCCTTCGGCAGGACGAGGATTCGGCTTTCCCGGCCCCGCGTTCTGAAGGGAGTCGATCCAGGAGGGTTCCCACGCGGCTCGCGCGTGCCATCCGTGAACTCGAGGACTTCAAGCGGGCCTTGGACGAGCACGCCATCGTCGCAGTGACAGACGCGCAGGGGCGGATCACCTACGTGAACGAGAAGTTCTGCGCCATCTCCAAGTTCGCCCGCGAGGAGCTGCTGGGCCAGGATCACCGCATCATCAACTCCGGCTACCATCCCCGGGCCTTCATGTCCCAGCTCTGGAGGACCATCCAGTCGGGGCATGTGTGGAAGGGGGAGATCCGTAACCGGGCGAAGGATGGGAGCACCTACTGGGTGGACACCACCATCGTGCCCTTCCTGGGGGAGGATGGCCGACCCTCGCAGTTCGTGGCGATCCGGGCGGACATCACCCAGCGCAAGGAGGCCGAGGAGGCCCTGCGGCAGTCCCAGAAGCTGGAGAGCCTTGGCGTCCTGGCTGGGGGCATTGCCCACGACTTCAACAACCTGCTCACCACGATCCTGGGCAACGCGAACCTGGGGGGCATGCATCTGCCTCCGGAAAGTCCGGCGCTGCCCTACCTGCACCAGATCGAGCAGGCCACGCTGAGGGCCGCGGACCTGACCCGGCAGCTTCTGGCCTATGCGGGGAAGGGCCGCCTGCAGGTCATCGAAGTGGATCTGAACCGCCTCGTGATGGAGATGACCCAGCTCCTGACGGTCTCCATCTCCAAGAAGGCGGCGGTGCGGTACGACCTGGCTCCAGACCTGCCGCGAATCTCCGCAGATCCCTCGCAGATGCAGCAGCTCGTCATGAACCTGGTCACCAACGCCTCGGAGGCCATCGGAGAGGAGGTCAGTGGCCTCATCACCGTGAGGACCGGCGTGCAGGCGGTGGACGAAGCCACCAACGGGGGCCTGCTGCCGGCGCTGCCCCTCCCCCCCGGAAGCTACGTGACCCTCGAAGTCAGCGACACCGGCTGCGGCATGACCCAGGAGGTGCGGGAGCGCATCTTCGATCCCTTCTACACCACCAAGTTCACCGGCCGGGGACTTGGGCTTTCCGCCATGCTGGGCATCCTCCGGGGCCACCACGGGAGCCTCAAGGTGTACAGCGAGCCGGGTCGGGGCTCGGTCTTCAAGCTGTTTTTCCCGGCCCAGGCCCTGGGCGCGGGGGAGCGCCAGGCTCCGCGGGTGGGGATCGGGTGGCGGGGAAGGGGGGTGCTCCTGGTGGTGGACGACGAGGCCTCCGCCCGCGCGGTGGCACGGGGGCTGGCCGAGGCCTGTGGATTCCAGGTGCTCGAGGCGGCGGACGGGCAGGAGGCCCTCGGGCTCTTCGAGCTTCGCCACGGGGAGCTCTCCGCGGTCCTGATGGACCTCACGATGCCGCACATGGATGGCCGCCGGGCCTTCCTCCGCATGCATGAGATCGATCCGAGGGTGCCGGTGGTGATGACCAGCGGCTACAGCGAGGAGGACGTGGTGACGGACTTCCTGGGCCGCGGCCTGGCCGGCTTCCTCGCCAAGCCGTACCAGAGCGGCCAGTTCCTGGCGGTGCTCCGCCAGGCCATCGAGGGCGCCTAGGCTGACTGCGCCAGCAGCAGCCTCAGCACCTCCTCCGCCACTTTCAGCCCCACGATGGCGGGCATGTAGGAGATCGTCCCCACGGGCCGCCGCGCCCGGCCCGGCCCCCGGTGGGGCTCGATGTCCAGCGGATTGGCGGGCCGCTTGTTGTCGGCGGGCTCCAGGGAATAGACGCAGCGGATGCCCGTGGCGATGCCGACCTTCCGCAGGTTCCGGCGCATGACCGTGGCCAGGGGGCACATGCGCGTCTCGCTCAGGTCACCCACGCGGATCTGCGAGCTGTCGAGCCGTCCTCCGGCGCCCATGCTGGAGAGGATGGGCAGCCCCAGGCCATGGGCGGTCTGGAGCACGGCCACCTTGCAACTCACGGAATCGATGGCATCCACCACCACGTCGGGCCGGGGCGTCAGCAGGTCCGGCAGGGTGTCGTGGTGGATGAACACGTGGCGGGCCTCCACGTCGCAGTCGGGGTTGATGTCGCGCACCCGAGCGGCGGCCACCTCGGCCTTGGGCAGGCCGAGGGTGCTCCGCAGGGCGAAGAGCTGGCGGTTCAGGTTGCTGGGGCTCACCACGTCGTGGTCCACCAGCCGGAGATGGCCCACGCCGGCGCGGGCCAGGGCCTCCACGGCGAAGGAGCCCACGCCCCCCAGCCCGAAGACCACCACCCGCGCCTTGGCCAGGCGGGCCAGGGCGGCCTCCCCGAGGAGCAGCTCCGTGCGCGCGAACCACCTCATGCCAGGATCTCCTTGAAGAAGCGTTCCCCGTTCCGGCGGGTGAGATCTGCCAGGTCCTCCGCCGGCTGGTCCCGGAGGGTGGCTGCTGCGGCCACCAGGGCGGGCAGGGCGGCCGGTCCGGAGGCATCGGATTCCAGCAGGAGCCGGTCGTCGCGCACGGCGGCCAGGGCCGCCCCGGGGGCGGCGAAGGAGAGCCAGAGCCCCAGGTCCTGCAGTTCCCGGGCGGTTTCCGGGCTGCCCCCGTAGGCGTGGACCAGGGCGCCTGCCGGAGGCACGCCCTCCTCCGCCAGCAGCGCCTTCAAGGCCCCCCAGGCGCGGACGCAGTGGAGGGCCACGGGTCGCCGGAGCCGGATCGCCAGGCGAAGCTGCAGGCGCAGGGCGTGGAGCTGGGCTCCGCGATCGATGGAACGGCGGGCGAAGTCGAGGCCGCATTCACCGATTCCGGCGCGGCGGCTGGTCAGGAGCGCCTCCAGCCGCGTCTCCCAGCCGGGCCGGGTCCCGCCCACGTTCCAGGGGTGCAGGCCGAGCAGGGGCACCACTTCCCGGTGGGTCTCGGCCAGGGCCAGGACAGCCCCCCAGTCCGTCTCGCAGGTGGCGCAGCAGGCGAATCGAGCGACCCCGGCGTCGCGGGCGCGGTCCAGGGCCGCCTCCACCTCGCCGGCGGGGAGGTCCTGGAGGTGGCAGTGGGCGTCGAAGCAGGCGGGCACGGGATCCGGAGGCGAGTCGCCATCATCGCACGGGCCCGGAAGGTCCAGCGGCGCCCCCCCTGGCCGGACCCGGCGCAGGCGCACCCAGGCCAGCGGCGAGCACCCGCGCGTTGCAGGGCCCCCACGCCCTGGGTGGCTGGTGGTCCCGGCGGGAATTGAACCCACGACCTACCGCTTAGGAGGCGGTCGCTCTATCCGCTGAGCTACGGGACCGACGGGCAGCAGGGCTCATTCTAGCCTGATGTGGCGCCCTTCGAGGAGGGCCGTCTGGACCCTCGGCGCCCGGCGCCATCCGGGGCCATCGGGGCAGGTCGGATCTTGAGGAGGCCGCCCCGATCCTGGGGGTCAAGGCGCCTCAGGTCCCACGGATCCTGGAGGGGAGAGGGAGGCGATTCGAGAAAACAGAATTTTTCTGTGCTTGAACGAATTGAAATTTGAGGCAAGATCCAAGCGACAACTCCCTCAGCGCCCGACGGCGCTCTCAGACAGGAGGCCATCAACATGGCCGAAAATCTCACCAAGGCTGAACTCGTCGAAGCCGTCGCCAAGACTGCCGACATCACCAAGTCCGCTGCGGCGGCGGCCATCGGCTGCTTCCTCGAGTCCATCGCCGGCCACGTCAACAAGGGCGGCAAGGTGACGCTCGTGGGCTTCGGCACCTTCAGCCAGAAGACCCGCAAGGCCCGCACTGGCCGCAACCCCCAGACCGGCGCCCCCATCAAGATCGCCGCCTCGAAGTCCATGAGCTTCAAGGCTTCGAAGGCTGCCAAGACCGCCAAGCCCAAGGCCGCGAAGAAGGCCGCCCCCAAGGGCAAGAAGAAGTAGTCGGCGTCTTTTCGGGAAGCAGGGAAGGGGGCCTCTCGGCCCCCTTCTTCATGCCGGGGACGGTTTCCGGCCCCTGGTGGGCGGGGCCGGGGGAGCGCCGGATTCCGGGGCCTCCTACAATGGGAAACGCTCCCGGGGGCCGCCCTGCGTCTGATCATCGCCGAGAAACCGAGCATGGGCCGCGCCCTGGCGGAGGCCCTGGGGCTGCCTGCGCGGGGCCGGAGCCTCATCGAGGGGGATGGTCTGGTGGTGACCTGGTGCGTGGGGCACCTGGTGGAGGCGTTGAATCCCGAGGGCTACGATCCCGCCTGGAAGGCGTGGCGCTGGGACCGGCTGCCGATCTTCCCGGAGCCCTTCCGCTACGCGCCCATCGAGCAGACCAGGGAACAGTTCGAAGTGGTCTCCCGCCTGCTCAACCGGGCGGACATCACCGAGGTCGTGAACGCCACGGACGCCGGGCGCGAGGGCGAACTGATCTTCGATCTCGTCTACCGGCTGGCGGGGTGCGCCAAGCCCGTCCGGCGCTTCTGGACCTCCAGCCTCACGCCGGAGGCCATCCGGGAGGCCTACGGCGTGATGAAGCCCGGAGACGCCTACACCGGCCTCCGGGATGCCGCCCGCAGCCGCCAGGAGGCGGACTGGCTGGTGGGCATCAACGCCACCCGGGCCCAGACCCTGCGCATGCGCAGGGCCGGGGCGGAGGACGGCGTGTGGAGCGTGGGCCGGGTGCAGACGCCGACCCTGGCCCTGCTGGTGCGCCGGGAACTCGAGATCCGCGACTTCAAGCCCCAGCCCTTCTGGACGCTCCGGGCCCGGTTCGCGCACCCCGACGGGGAGTACGAGGGCCGCTGGTTCAAGGAGCAGGAGGGCGAGACCAGGGAGCGCTTCGCCACGGAGGCGGAGGCCAGGGCCCTGGCGGCGACCCTGGAGGGCAGGCCCGGGAGGATCCGCAGCGCCACAGGCCGGACGGAGAAGAAGAAGCCCGAGCTCCTGTACGACCTCACCACCCTGCAGAAGGAGGCCAACAAGCGCTTCGGCTTCACCGCCGAGGCCACCCTGGGGCTGGCGCAGAATCTGTACGAGAAGCAGCTCATCTCCTACCCCCGCACGAACAGCCGCCACCTCACGGAGGCCGACGCGCTGAAGGCCCCCCAGTGGATCAAGGCCCTGGCCCAGGGTCAGCTCACGGAGCTCCAGCCCTTCCTCGACGCGCTGCGCAAGCGGTGGCCGGTGAAGCTGGACAAGCGCTTCGTCAACGACAAGGAGGTGGAGGACCACGCCGCGCTGGTGCCGACCGAGAAGTCGGCCCGGGGCCTCGCGGGTGACGAGCTCCGCATCTACGACCTCATCGCCCGGCGCTTCCTGGGCGCCTACTTCCCGGACCGCGTGGAAGCCAAGACCACGATCATCACGGCGGTGGAAGGCGAGCTCTTCAAGACCCACGGCACCGTGGTGAAGGAGGAGGGCTGGTCCGCCATCGATCCCCCCCATCGCCGCAGGAAGGCGGAGAGGATGGCCGATCAGGGCGAACCGGAGGAGGAGGGGGACGAGGAGGTCGAAGGCGGCCTGCCTGTGGTGAAGAAGGGGGAAGCCGTCGAGGTCCGGGCCCTCCATCCGAAGGAGGGGAAGACCACGCCCCCCAAGCGCATGAGCGAAGGGGACCTCCTGTCCGCCATGCAGGGCGCGGGCCGGGAGCTGGACGACGAGGCCCTGCGGGGGGCGATGCGGGACTGCGGCCTGGGCACCCCGGCGACGCGGGCCAACATGATCGAGACCCTCATCAAGCGCGCCTACATCGAACGCAAGCGCAACGTCCTGCTGCCCACCGAAAAGGGCATCCGGCTCATCCAGGGCCTTCCGGCCGAGGCCCTGCGCAGCGCGGAGCTGACCGGAACCTGGGAGGCCCGCCTCGAGCGCATGCGGCGCGGCGAGGAGACGCGCGCCGCCTTCATGGCCGACATCCGGGGATTCGTCTCGGGCGTGGTGGCCGAGCTCCAGGACGCGCCCGCCCCCCACGTCCACGGGGCCCCTTGCCCCACCTGCGGCCAGCCCATGCGGATCATCCCCAGCACCCGGCGAGGCGAGTTCTTCCACCGCTGCTCGTCCTGCAACGTCATGGCGCCGGTGGCGAAGGCTCCGTAAGCGGGCCCCCCGCGCGGGCTGCGCGGAGGAGCCGCGTTAGTGGATGGGCGCGTAGGAGAGGCCGCCTTCGGGGTTGAGGAAGACGGCCTCGTGATCCAGGAGGCCGACGAGTCGGTGGCCTTCGGAGAGCCCGGTGGGGACCCAGTCGAGGGTGCCCTTGGCAAGGTCGAAGCGGGCCAGGACGATGCCCTTGGCCTCGGGGGCGCCGGTGCCCTTGAGCTGGGGGCCGTTGAAAGCCGAGAAGAGGACGTCCTTCCCGGCCCAGGGGAGGATGGGGCCGCGGCCCGTGCGCCCCAGGTTGGCGCGGGCGACCACGGCATCGTGATAGGTGAAGAAGCTCTGCCCGGGGGCCTTGGGCCCCCGGTCGGCATCCAGCACCGTGAAGGCCAGCCCGCCGCCCTCCGCCAGGTAGAGGGACCCGTCGCCCGCCAGGGTCATGCGGTTCAGGGCCACCAGCAGGGGCAGGGCCGCGGCCTCCCGGAGGGCGCCCTTGTCGCCATAGGCCCAGAGCACCTCGCCATCCTTGAGGCTGCGCTTCTCGAGGTAGGGCTTGATGGTTCGGTAGTTCAGGTAGATGCCGTCATGGTCGGCGGCGAGGTCCTCCACGGGGCCGGGCAGGGGATAGGTGGCGCCCATCTGTCCATCCCGCTCGATCACCACCAGGCGTTCCTCGCAGACCACCCAGATGCGGTTGGCGGTGTCGAGCACCCACCGCTCGGGCGTGGCATCGCAGGTGGCCTCCGCCGTGGGCTCGGCCTTGGGGGCGGGCTTCGCGCGGCGCAGCTGGGTCCGCTGGGCGGCGGGGATGCCATAGAGCAGGGCGCCGGCGGATTCGTAGGCGGATGCCGGGGCGTCCGCAGGGGCCGGGGCCTCGACCTTCGGCACCAGCCCCTTGCGGGCCGGGGGAAGGGGCAGGGTCTGGGTGGCGAGGAGGCCGCCGCTCTTCTGCCACTGGCGCAGGGACCGGCTGCCGGCGTCGTAGAAGAAGAGGGACCCGTCCACGTCCTGGAAGGCCCATCCCTTGGCCTGCGTCCCCGGATCCCAGCCCTGGGCCCGAAGGCCCGCAAACGAGGCCAGGAGCAGAAATGAAAGTGCACGGTGGATGCGTATTTTCATAAATTACCTGCCTATATTTTATTATGCCCATCTGGCAGTGGGGTGGAATACCCAGGGCTGTGACCGAGGGCACGATTCGGCCCCGGGCTGCGATCATGGAAGATCCCGAGGTGACCGTGGTCCGCGCCCAACTCAAGGACGAAGTCTTCATGAACATGGCCCTGGAGCTGAGCCGCCTGGGGACCTGCTGCCGCCTGAAGGTGGGGGCGGTCCTGCTCCGGTCCGACGGCGGCATCGCGGCGGCGGGCTTCAACGGGGCCCTGCCGGGGATGCCCCACTGCACGCCGGACACCTGCCGGCCGGGCCAGCGCTGCCTGCACACCAGCCACGCGGAGGAGAACGCCCTGGGCTTCTGCGATGGCTCGGTGGCCACGGCCTACGTCACCCACGAGCCCTGCCTCGTCTGCACCCGCGCCCTGGTTCGTCGCGGCGTGCGCCGCGTGGTGTTCCGTCACCCCTACGCCAGCATCGCGGAGCAGGAACGGGCCGAGCGCCAGGCCATCCTTGAGCATTTCGCGGTGCGATGGGATCACCACGAAGGTCCTTGATGGGGGCCTGACGGGGCGCATACTCGATCCACGCCCCTGAATCCCTGGAGCCACCCGATGGATTCCGACGCCATCCGCCTGCGCGCGAACGGCCGCGACCTGACCGTTCCGGCGGGCCTGACGCTGCTGGAGGCCCTGGCGCGGAACGGCATCGAGGTGCCCACCCTCTGCTCGGATCCCCGGCTGAAGCCCGCCTCCGCCTGCCGCCTCTGCGAGGTGGAGGTCCGCGGCCAGGAGCGGCCCCTGTGCGCCTGCGCCACGGAGGCGGTGGACGGCATGGAGGTGGCGACCCATACGCCAGACTTGGAGGGCTTCCGGCGCTCCATGCTGGAGCTCTACGCGCGCCGCATCCCCGCCGGGGCGCCGGAGCGCATGGCCGGCAAGCCCTTCCAGCGGCTGTTGGAACGGTACGGTGTGCTGCCCTCCGGGAACGAGCGGGCCGGGTTCCGGGAGACGGGACACCCCTACCTGGATGTGGACCTGTCCTGGTGCGTGGCCTGCGGCCGCTGCGTCCGCATCTGCGGGGAAGTGCAGGGCCAGGATGTGTGGACGGCGGTCTCCCGCGGCACGGATTGGCACGTGGTCCCGGAGACCGCCGGCAGCCTGCTGGCCAGCGGGTGCGTGAGCTGCGGGGCCTGCGCGGATACCTGCCCCACGGGGGCCATCGAGGACGCGGCCCGGATCCTCCATGGCCAGCCGGACCGCTGGGTGCGCACCACCTGCCCCTACTGCGGCACGGGCTGCGAGCTGGACCTGGGCCTCAAGGAGGGTCGGATCACCGAGTCCCGGCCCGTGGCCGACTCGGCCGTGAGCCGCGGCCATCTCTGTGTGAAGGGCCGCTACGCCTTCGGCTTCCAGGAGGCGGAGGACCGCGTCACCCGGCCCATGATCCGCCGGGGCGGGACCTGGGAGGAGGTCTCCTGGGATGAGGCCCTGGACGCCGCCGCCTCGGCCCTGCGCGGGGCGGTCATGAGCGCCGGCCCCGGCGCGGTGGGGGTGCTGGCCTCCAGCCGTGCCACCAACGAGGAGAACTACCTCACCCAGAAGTTCGCGCGCCTGGCCCTCGGCACCCACAACGTGGACTGCTGCGCCCGGGTCTGCCATGCGCCCAGCGCCACGGGCCTGGGCCAGGTGCTCGGCACCGGCGCCGCCACCAACAGTTTCGCGGACATCGAGCGGGCGGCGATGCTCCTCGTGGTGGGCGCCAACGCCACGGAGAACCACCCCATCGTCGGGGCGCGGATCCGCCAGCGGGCCCGGGCGGGCGTGCCCCTGGTGGTCATCGATCCGCGGCGCACGGAGCTGGCGGCCGAGGCGACGGTCCACCTCGCCCTGCGCCCGGGCACCAACCTGCCCCTGTTCCAGGCCCTGGCGCGGGTCATCCTCGACGAGGGCCTGGCGGATCTGGATTTCATCCAGTCGCGCACGGAGGGCCTGGAGGCCTTCGTGACCTCCCTCCAGGCCTGGACGCCGGAGCGCGCCGCGGGCGTCTGTGGCGTGGCCGCAGAGGACATCCGGCGCGCCGCCCGGCTCTACGCCGGCACGAAGCCCGCCATGTGCCTCCACGGACTGGGCGTCACGGAACACATCCAGGGTACCGACGGCGTGATGGCCCTTGCCCACCTCGCGCTCCTCACGGGCAACCTCGGCCTGCCCGGTGCCGGGGTGAACCCGCTGCGGGGGCAGAACAACGTGCAGGGCAGCGCCCAGATGGGCTGCGAACCCGCGCGCCTCACGGGCTACCGCCCCGTCGCACGGGCCCTGGCAGACCATGTCCGGGTGTGGGGCGCGGAGCTTCCAGAGGCGGCCGGTCTCACCGCCATGGGGATGTTGGACGCCGCGGGGGAGGGACGCCTCAAGGCGCTGCTGGTCCTGGGCTACGACGTGCTGCTGAGCCATGCGGATGCCCGGACCACGGCCGAGAATCTCCACGGCCTGGATGCGGTGGTGGTCGTGGATCTCTTCATGACGGAGACGGCCCGGGCCTTCGGCACCGTCTTCCTGCCGGCGGCCAGCACCTTCGAGAAGGAGGGCACGTTCATGAACGGCGAGCGCCGGGTGCAGCGGGTGCGCCAGGCGCTCCCCCCGAAGGGCGACAGCCGCTCGGATCGGGAGATCCTCTGCGCGCTGGCGGAGCGCCTGGGGGCGGGGGAGTCCTTCCGCTTCCCGGATGCCGAGGCGGTCTGGAACGAGATCCGCCAGGTGTGGCCTGACGTGCAGGGCATCACCTACGAACGCCTCGACCGGGAGGGTGGGATCCAGTGGCCCTGCCCGGACGCGACCCATCCTGGCACCGCCGTCCTGCACGCGGATGCCTTCCCGGGCGGTGGAAAGGCGGCCTTCCGGATCCTGGACTACACCCCCAGCGCCCAGGTGGCCACCGAGGCCCACCCCTGGCTCCTGAACACGGGGCGCAGCCTCTTCCACTTCAACGCGGCCACCATGACGGGACGGACCCGCAACGGGTACCTCCGGCCGGACAACGGCCTGGAGCTGCACCCCGGCGATGCCGCCAGCCTGGGGGTGGTGGATGGCGAGGCCGTCACGGTGGCCAGCCGGCACGGCAGCTTCACCCTCGTGGCCCACCTCACGGATCGCGTGAAACCCGGCGAGCCCTTCGCCACCTTCCATTCCGTGGCCGCCTTCGTGAACCAGGCCACGGGCCCCGGCCGGGACCGGCACACCGGCACGCCGGAGTACAAGGTCACCGCCGTGACCCTGCGGAAGGCCTGAGGCCGGCAGATCAGATGCCGCCGGGCTCCCACGACACCTGGGGGGCGCTTCCCAGGGTCAGCTCGGTGCCATCGTCCAGCACCAGCACGGAGGGCTGGCCGGCCCGCACGTCCACGATGGTGCGGCCCCGCAGCCGGTCCCACGCATCGTGCTGCCACGGGATGCCCACGGGATAGGTGCGGCGGTAGGCGTCGAGCAGATCCTCCAGGCCGCCGCAGAGGTGGTCCAGGGCGCGGCGGAAGGCCGCCTCGAAGCCCTTCGGGGGAACCGGATCCAGGCCGGCCGCCGTGAGGAAGGCCTCGGGGCCCACGGGCAGGTCGGCGCCGGGGGTGCCGGGCAGCCAGTGCCGGCCCCGCTGGCCGGCCAGGGCCTCCCCACCCAGCAGGACGGCCCGGTCCCGGTGGATGCCCAGCCAGAGGGAGATGCGCCCGCAGGGGCCCCCGAGTCCGTCGAAATCCAGCGGCAGCTGGACCTCGTCGTGGAAGACCACCGCGCGGAGCGGGAGCCATTCGAAGGTCTCGGCCACCTTGTCCGCGACAGGGCCCGCGCTCGGCTGGCGGAGGCCCGCCACGGCGGCGGCGAAGGCCTGGCGGAGGGTGGCGAGGCAGACCACGCCCTCCGGGACCCCCTGATCGTCCAGGGGGATCGGAGGCTCGTGCCATCCCGCGGCCAGGGCCGGCACCACCTGCTGGAAGAGGATCAGGGCCGGATCCCAGTCCCAGTGGCGGCTGGGCTCGTAGCCCAGCTCCCGGCACAGATCGAACCAGGGCCGACCGGGGGCCGGATCCCCCGGGGCATAGATGCCGCGGCCATCCAGGAAGATCTGGCAGCCCGGCTCGCCGAGGGGCGAGCGTACCCGGCTCAGCACCAGCTCGTGCCGGCCGAGGGTGGCCAGGTCGGTCTCCTGGTACGGGTGGTCCTCCCGTCGCTGAACCTTCAGCGGCGCGCCCAGGATCCAGGCGTCCAGGACCATGTTCCCCCCGGTGGAAGGCAAGCGTGGGTCAACCCCAGGGGTCCGTCAATGGCTGAAAAGGATTCGATGGTTGAAAATCAATCGAGTTTCGTGAGCGCGATGCCCGGGTAGTAGTGCTTGAGGATCTGGTCGAAGGTGGCCCCCTCCAGGGCCATGCCGTAGGCGCCGGTCTGGCACATGCCCACGCCGTGACCCCAGCCCCGACCGTAGAAGATCCAGTGCCGGTCGTCGCCCCGGCCCACGGTCAGGTAGCGGAACACGTTGTCCTTCAGGCCCAGCAGACCCCGGATGTGCATGCCCCGCAGGCGGTGGGGGCGGCCCCGGTCGTCCACGAGGGTGGCCTCCAGCACCCGGCCCTGGGCGTCGTGGAGGAGCCGGAGCCCCTGGATGCCGTGGACCCGCAGCCGTTTCTGGACCAGGGCCAGGAGATCGGCTTCCGAGTATTCCACCCGCCAGTGGGCCGTGGGGCTGTAGCGGTCCCAGGCCGCCCCGTCCGGATCCAGGCGCCGCACCAGCACCAGGGCCGCGCCCGAGGCGTCGGGGATCCATTTCAGGCGGTCGCCCACCTGGATGTCGGAATGGGCCACCAGCCGGAGGGAGCCATCCGGGGACTCCTCCGCCAGCAGCAGGCCCGGGGCGAGGGGGAAGGGCTCGGGTCCGCCGTTCTTCCGCCGCACCTGACGGTCCAGGAGGAGGGTGCCCTCGCCCGGGGCCAGGGGCTGGAGATCCTGCCAGAGCCGGGCCAGCACCTGCAGGGCCTCGCGGAGGGTCGGTTGTCCCTTGGCGGTCCAGGCGCTGGCGGGCACCAGGCCGCGTCGCGTGAGGAACTCGGCCAGCAGGCGGTCGGTCGCGGGCAGGCCGTCCGCCTGGAAGTAGGCCGCATCCTGGGGGCGTTCCTGGCCCTGCACGACCCGATCGAAGCCGAGGGCCCGGGCTATGGCGAGGTACAGGTTGCCCTCCGGGGCGAGGGGCAGGGAGTCGAGGCCCAGGCGCTGCTGGAGGGCCAGGACGGGCGCCCCAAGCGTGGCCTGCGTGGCGGGTGCGGAGAGGGTCTTCGGATCCAGCCAGGCGGGCGGGATGATGCCCGAAGCCAGGCGCAGCAGATCCCAGCCGAGCCAGGGCTGGCGGGCTTCCGGAGAGACGGGCACGCCGGAGGCGAAGGGAAGGGTGAGGGGCTTCTCCGGGTAGCAGGTGGCGGCCTTCAGGTAGGGCGCATCCCCGCCGAAGACCTCGGACACATCCACCGTGTGGCCGCCGCAGTTGGCCATGAAGAGGGCCAGGATGGGCTTGCCGCCGTAGGTGGCGAAGAGGCCCTCCGTCTCCTTCACGGCCCGGTCTGTGAGGGACTGCTCGCCGTCCCGGCCGCCATAGACCTGGTCGGCCACGGTGTCGGTCATGTCGAAGCCGTCCTTGGCGCGCTTCCCGAGGTTCGCCACGGCATAGGTGCGGGCGGCCACGGCCTGGGCCTTGAGGGCCTCCAGGGAGGGGAACTCCCAGGCCCCCATCTCCTTGGGCACCACGCCCCGCAGGTAGGTCTCCAGGTCCAGGGTGTCCACCACCGTGAGGCGCCCCTGGGCGTTGGGGAAGAGCTCCACCTTGCCCCGGTAGCGGCCCTTGCCCACGAGTGTCGTCAACTCGCCCACCGGCTTCAGCCAGATTCCCCCGAGCGGCAGGGGGCGGCGCTCATAGCGCTCGGTGATGGCGTAGAGGGCCCGGCCCTTGCGGGGGGTCACGGCGCGCGACTCGGAGGACACCCAGAGTTCGTCGAGGCCCAGGTCCGAGAGTTTCTGGAGCACGGGCTCGGCCGCCTCCGTGGTGGGGAAGTGGCCGGTGAGCACCCGCCAGGTGTCGGCGTCGGGCACCTTCACCCGGTCCGGGTGCTCGCCCACGGCCCGCAGGCGCTTCATGAGGGCCTCGGCCTCGGGCAGGGCCAGGGGATGGCTGACCTGGACCCGGTATTCCATGGTGGGGTCCGAGGTGCCGCGGCTGTCCCACCAGATGCGCAGCTTCTCGTCCTGGGCCAGCTTCATCACCGGCTTCCCGGCGCGGTCGCAGACCTGGCCGCCGCCTTCGAGCTGGATCACCCATTCCGTGGCCTGGGTGTCGAGGCCGATGCGCACGGTGGGTTCGGCGGCGGGCAGGGGGAGGACCGCGAGGAGCAGGACGGAGGCGAGGAAACGGACCATCGGTCCATTATGCGCAGAGGGGGCGGCGGGTTCCGGCGGTGTTCAGATCCTGAACCGCGCGACGATGGCGTTGAGCTGCTCGGCGAGGTGGCTGAGCTCGTCCACGGTGCGGGTGGATTCCTTGATGGTGGCGGCCATCTGCTCCATGGCCGCGGCGTTCTGCTC
>Ga0079306_1001446_pt1 | contig 15685 bp, 11 predicted proteins | sample Methanotroph_Enr_FD_79181 | JGI IMG/M metagenome (GOLD analysis project Ga0079306, IMG submission 79181) | Enriched soil microbial communities from Old Woman Creek wetland in Ohio, USA - Methanotroph_Enrichment_5 | ecosystem: Environmental > Terrestrial > Soil > Wetlands | place: USA: Ohio...
GCAGCGTGGTCGTTGCAGGCGTCACAGTCGGCCTCGGTCCATGCGGCCCAACCGCTCGCGTTGACGGAGTGGTTGTCCTCAGCGGACAGCGACTGCATACCCATGCGGTTCCAACCGAGGTTGGCGGCCGCGCGACCGGTGAACGTCCAGACGCCACCGATCTTCGCGAACATCATGACGCGGTTGTTCGTGCGGCTCGTGCCCAGGTGGTCCGGATCCAGGTACGGAGCGGCATCCTTGGCGGTGTTGACCAGCAGACGCGGGCGGCTCCAGCCGTGCGGCACGCCGATGTGGCAGTTGACGCACTGGGCGGAACCGTCGGCGTTGTCCTGGTGGTGGCTCGTGTGAGCCGTGTTGCTACCACCGACGGCGGTCACGTTGATGAAGCCCATGGCGTTGAGCTTCGGGATCGTCGTGCCCAGGGTGTTGCCCTCGGCGTAGTTCTGCAGGTCGTGGCACTTCGAGCAGATGACCGTGTTGCCAGACGTGAAGGTCTGGGTCTCGGTGCCGAGGCTCGAGCGCACCTTGATGCCGGACGGGTTGGTGACGATCCACTTGGTCAACTCAGCGTAGCTGTAGTCGGCCGGGTAGTCGGCATCGAGACCGAAGTTGTCGGCCGAGCCGTGAGGACCGGCGGCAGCGAAGCCCGTGTGGCAGTCCTGGCAGGTGATGACGGAGTCCTTGTTCAGGAACAGCGCGTCAGCAGGAGCCTCGGCGTCGCCGGCCTTCCAGAACACGTTGGCGGACGGGAACTGCCACGTGGTCTCGAGAACGGCCTGTGCGCCGGTCGGAGCGCCGTCACCGCGAGCGAAGGCCGCGCCGTGGAGCGTGACGCCCTCGTCACCGTTGAAGATCTCCTTCGCACCAATGGTGCCGAAGGCCGTCGTGTTGTGACCCGAGGCTGCGAACCAACCAGAGCCGCCATGCGACAGCCCATTGACGAACCCGTGAGGCGCGTACTCGCCCTGGTGGCAGTCCTGGCAAGTCTTCAGTGCGGTGGCTTCGCCGTAGGTGTGGCAGGAGCAACCGGCGTGCTCGCTGATGGTGTGCGGCCCTGCGCTGACGTTGAGCAGGTCACTGCCGTGGCAAGTGACGCAGCCCTGTGCGTTGGCGACAAGGTACGCGGTCTCAGCAGTGTGGTCTCCCGCAGCGATGTAGCCGTGAGCCGGAGCTTCCGCGCCGGAGTGGCAATTGGCGCAGTGCGGACCCATGCCGGCCTTCTTGTTGTAGTCCACGTGGCACGAGGCTCCGCAGTCAGCGGCGGGAACGGCGGTACCAGGACCATCCGGGGTACCCGGGGTGATCGAGGAGTCGACGTTGTAGGTCCACGTGAGGGTGTCCGCGAGGGCACCGGTGGAATCGTAGACGTTCGCGACGACGGTATGGCTACCGGCGGCGACGTCTGCGCTGGTCGGGAACGCGTAGACCTTGACCTGACCGGCAGCGAACGTGCCGGGGGTCCAGACCCACTGGATCTTGAAGACCGAGCCCACGAGCACGCTCTGCGTGCTCCAGGCACCGGCCACCGAGGCGCCACTGCTCATCTTGGTGACGCGGGCGCCACCGTCGATGGTGATGGCCGCGGTCTTGGCGAGGACGCCGGTGAAGGTGACACCGACGACGCTCGGCGCGGCGGTGGAGCCGGACGGATAGTTGTTGGTGCTAGCTGCAAACGCCATTGCAGGCAGCGCGATCAGGCATACAGCCATCACCGCGGCGATCGCCAGGCGTCCTTTCATGAACTTTGTAAGTCCCTTGTCCACTTTCAACCTCCTAGTTGAAAACCCGTGTTGGTATCTCGCTAGACGCAGTCACGTACTAGTAGGAGATACCGACACCCTCGGTTCCACCGGAAGCGACGTGGCACTTCAGGCAGACGCCGTCGGTGAGCTGGGCGGGAGCATCCTCGAAACCGGTGGCGGTGTAGGTACCGGCGGTGTCGAGAGCGGTCTTGGTCGCACCAGCGTCAGCGGCCGACAGCAGCCACATCTTGGTGTCGGTACCGACCGAGTCCTGGCCCCAGGCGTGCGGGAAGGCGGCGTTACCGTAGATGTCGACCGAGTCGTGGCAGCTCTTGCAGTTGGCGGCCTCGGCCCATGCGACGGTACCGTTGAACGCGCCGGACGACTTGGAGCCGTCGGCGTTCCAGTCGGCGGTCGCGGCAGCGGCGATGCGGTGGCCGGAGTAGGCGGTCGTACCGGATGCGCGGACGTTGGTCGCGGCACCGGCGGCAGCCGTGGCGTACGCACCGTTGTGGCACTCGGCGCAGAAGATGCCGACGGCCTGCTGGCGGTACAGGTCGGTGTTGACCGAGGCGTAGTCGCCGATCGTGCCGTTGAGCGCCGCGCCGGCCGCAAAGCCCTGGTTCTCGGCGTTGTGGTCGATCGCGGTGATCGCGTCGAGCATGTTGGCGGTGTCCGCACCCGTGCCCTGGACGTTCGTGGCGTCAAGAGCGAGGAGCAGGTAGCCGTCCAGAGCGGCGACCGAGTGGTCGGCGCCGGCACCGTGGACGTTGGAGTGGCAGCAGTTGCAGTTCGTGCCGGTGTAGTGGCCGGTGTCGAACGCACCGCCGGTCAGCGCGCCGGTGAGGGCGGCGCCGCCGAGGCCGTTGTAGACCGGACGGCCGTTGACTGCGGCGCCAGCGGTGGCGTGGCAGTAGGCGCAGGCCTGGTCGGCACGGACGCGCAGCAGGGTGTCAGCGGTCTGGCTCGAGCCGACCGGGGCACCGCCGGCGGCGGCATAGTGGACCGCGTGGCACACGACGCACTTGACGGTCGTAGTCGTGTAGTTGCCGTGCGGGCTGTTGCCGGCGTAGTCGGCGAGACCGGGATCGGTCTGGGCGTTGCCGTAGAGAGCGGGCTGCCAGTCCTCATAGGTGTACGTGCCAGCGCCAGCGACGGTGCCGCTGCCCGGGACGACGGCGTCTTCGCCGCCGGCGACGGGTGCGCCGAGGCGCTGCTGGCCGGAGTGGTTGACGGCGAAGGCAGAGCCGGCAACCGCAAAGACGAGCATCGTGGCAAGAGCCACGACAAACAGAGTTCTTTTCACAGGTCCTCCTTGAGTAGCGGTCCTACAACGGACCATCCGTTGCTCACCACACTGGATTGCGCGGTTCGCGATTCCTTTGTGCCTACTCGTGGCAGGACGTGCACTTCATCTTGCCCTGCGCCAACGGGTTGCCGTACACGCCGCTGGTGGTGCCGTGGCAAGCCGAGCCAGTACCCTCGCCGCAGGTCGCGACGGAGGCGTCAAGCGCGCCAACGAAGTTGGTGCCAGCCATGTAGGCGTTGACTATCGTCGCGAGCTTGTAGACGCAGTCATAGCAGAGCTTGCCGCAACGGTCCGACTGCGATCCTGCGTGCGTCTGCTCCCACGCGCCACCGGCGATACGCCAGTTGGTGAGGGATGCGTGGCACAGCACGGAGCCCGCCTTGGACGCAGGCGATTCGCTGGCGGGGATGGGGAGCGGCTTGGCGCCCGTGCCCCAGCCGGTTGCCGACCCGCCCGGCGTCCACGTGCCCGAGAGGTAGTCGTCGTAGGTTGCGCTCGTGGGCAGAGCGGTCTTCTCATACCAGGCCAGGTACTCGTCGATCGCGGGGCCGTTGTTGAGCGCGAGCTTCAGGACGGCCGAGCCGGCGTTCGTGCAGCCACAGATCGAGCGCCAGCTGTTGATGCCGCCGCCGCCGTAGTTGAAGACACCCTTGGGGAACAGGCCCCACGTGGTGGGATAGAGCGCGCCGAGTGCGCCGACGATCGGCCAAAACGTGGCTTCGCAGCAGGCTGACTGGGACGTGTGTACGCCCTTGTAGATCTCGTACGCCTGGCGAGCCAGCGCCTTGGGATCGAGAGCAACCCACGCCGCGTCGCCGCGAACGAGAGCTGGCATCGCAGCGCCAGCGGCCTCGGCGGTCGCCACGTTCGACAGAACGGGAACCGTAGTCGCGGCCACTGTGACGGCGGCGCCAGTAATGAACTGGCGACGGGAAAGCCCCTTCTTCGACATCTTTCATCCTCCTTGTTGGACTTCGCTTCCGTGCTTGACGTGCCTGGTCGGTCTCGCGCAGTTCACCTCCTGGGTCGGCGGCCACGACAACGGGACGCGCACACCCGCGCGCGTCCGCCATTAACTTCGATTAAGTCGATTGAAGCATCGGGGGAAGCACCCGTCTCTTGCGCGCGCGGGCGCAAGGACGAACCGCCGATGACCAGGGATGAATCACAGAGACGAGAAGCCGGGGGCTGGCGGGAGCTAGGTTGCTTCAGCTCCGCCGCGCCGTGGTGGTGCAGCGTCTACGGGCGGACTCCCAAGCGCTTCTGAATCTCCGAGACGAGCGCGCGGCTGACCGGTATCTCGGTTCCGTTGGCGTCGGCAAGCCACAGCCGGTACGCCGACTTGCCGGCCCAGCCGCATCGCTTCACGTGGTTCATGTTGACGATGAAGGAGCGATGCACGCGCATGAAGGTCTCAATGCCGTTCTGCTCGACCGCCCCCAGCGTCAGGCGGCTCAGGAAGCGCGCATCGGAGGTGTGTACGTACGTGTAGTTGCGAACGCCCTCGAAGTAGTAGACGTCCTTGCACCTGACGAACTCCATATCCGAACCGCCGACAACCACCGGTATGGAGCACGGCTGGGTGACGCCTTCGGCTGGTTGGAGACTCGTGCGCCGTAGCACTGCGGCAATCCGGTAGCGGAGCTCCCGGACGCTGAAGGGCTTTGTGAGGTAGTCGTCGGCGCCAAGCTCGAACCCGTGGGCTTTCGCCTCGTCGGAATCGGCTGCGGTGAGCATGATGACCGGGATGTGCTCGGTGGTGTCGCGGGCGCGGATGCGCCGTAGCACCTCCCAACCGTCGACATGCGGCATCATCACGTCAAGGACGATGAGGTCTGGCTGGAAGACCGTGCTGATCTCCAAAGCACGGGCGGCCTGATCGACTGCCTTGACGGTGTAGCCCTGGTTCGCGAGCGCGCGCGCCAGCCCGGCGAGCAGCGTCGCATCATCGTCGACGATGAGAATCCGTTTCAGCCCGTGGCCGGCCTTGGAGTCGGATTCGCTCATTCGCCGGTCCCTCCCTCTGCGACTCGTATCGTGCTCGTGTCAGGCATGTCAGCAGATCTCGCGGCGGGGAGTGTCACGCTGAAGATGCTCCCCTTGCCGCGCTCGTTTGCCCGGTAGCGGATCTGCCCACCGTGCGCCTCGACGATTCGAGCGCTGATTGCCAGTCCCAGGCCCAGCCCCGCCGTGTCCCGGCTATCGCCGAAGTCCACGCGCCCGAAGAGTGCGAACAGCTGGTTGTGACTGTCGTCGGGAATCCCGCGGCCCTCATCGGCGACCTCGATCCGCACCCACTCGTCGTTCGCCGCGGCGCTGACGAGTACCCGGCTGTGTTCGGGGGAGTACTTGAGCGCGTTGGAGACGAGGTTGTCGAGGACCTGGCGAAGCCGCATCGCGTCGCCGGGCATCACGACGTCGGGGACCTTGCCATCGACCTCGATCTGAATGGCGTGCTTCCGGGCTACCGGCGCGTTGTCCTTCATCGTCTCATCGATGAGCGCCGCCAACCACACGTCCTCGAAGGTGATCGGGAGGAGCCCGCGCTCGAGCAACGCCGAGTCCATCAGGTCCGAGACGATGGTGGCCAGCCGGGAGGCGGACGAGGAAATCGCCGCGACCGCCTCCTCGACAGGCCCATCGAGCCGCCCCATCTCGCCGCCCTCGAGGAGCTCGGCGTAGAGACTGATGGTGGTGAGCGGCCCACGGATCTCGTGCGCCGCGACCGCCACGAAGTTGGACTTGACCGCGGAGAGCTCCTCGATCTCGTCCTTCGCTCGCTGAAGCCACTTGTACGCCGTCTCGAGCTCCCCGTAGGAGCCGCGCAACTTCTCGTCACGGTCCTTGATCTGGCCTGCCATCCGGCTGAGAGTCTCCTGCAGCTCGCCTATCTCGCCGGTTCCGTGTGCGGGTGGCAACAAGTCCAGATCGCCCTCGGCGATCCCGGTCGCAAACGCCCCGAGCTCGTCGAGCGGCTCGACGACTTCGGCTGCAAGCTTCCATGCGGTCCAAGGCAGCGACACGACGATTACGGAGAGCAGCACGAGCACCGAGGCGATGGTGGGGACCCTGAGCGAGGACATGCCCGGCGGGGAGAACTGCACCCTGACCGTGGCGACTCGAAGCCCATCGACCACAACCGGCTGGACCACCGCCTGCTTCTCGAAGATCACCGCCAACGGCGAGGAGTGGGCCGTGCCAATCTCCGGTGTCGTCGGATCCACCACGCCCTGGCAGGCGATTTGTGTCCCTGAAGCGTCACGGATGCAGATGCCCATGATGTCTCGGACATCTGCGGTCTCGAGGATGCTGGAGAGTTGGGCTTCCACGTGCGTGATCTGCTGGTCGGCGATCATCGGCATGAGGCCGGCGGCGATCGTAGCGCTGATCTGCCGGACGGCTTCCTCGCGCTGCCGCATGTCCGAAAGTGTCGCGAACACGCCGATAGTCACGCCCAGCACGGCGGCGAACAGCAACTCACCGACGATCAGCGCGAGAAAGACACGCCGCCCGAGCGAACCTCTCCTGAGCAAGTCCGTCATTGGTGTTCGCTCCCGAATGCCTTGCGTTCGGCGCGCCGGTCTATCGAGTCGAGTACCCGGGCGAACGCGTATTCGTCGTCGTCGGCTGTCCGGAAGCCCGTGATCACACTCCCGGTAGGGATGGCGCTGCGGGCTGCAGGACCTGTGAGGCTCGCGCGGATCTTCTCGGCGGTGGCGCTGTCCAGAGACGTTCGCACGACTATCGGCGGCGATCCCAGCCCCGGCGAGGCTTCGATCTCGCGGAAGACGCCCGCCGGCCACATTGCCAGGGCGGAGCGGCGTACCGACGTGGCGTCGGCTTGGCCCTTCGCAACCTTCGTGAGGTTGACATCCTGCACATCGACCGGCGTTGCCGAGAAGAACCCGTCGGGGTTCAGGTCGTGCTGTCGGAGCAGCCAGTACGCGTACGAGACTCCCGCAAGGTCCGCCGAGACGGCGTAGCGTTTGCCTCGGAGATCCTCGATCCGCCGCACCGCGCTCTTCGCCGGGACCACAAGGACTGCGACGTCCGTTGGCTGGTTCAGCACCACAGGGACGGCCGCGATGCTCACGATGCCCTCGGCGCGCACGTCGAGGTAGGCGAGCGTCGACATGAGAGCGACGTCGAGTTCTCCGCGCTCGAACATCCGGATCTGATCCGCGCTCGTGAGCGCATAGTGCACGACGACCGGCCGGTTGAGGTCCTGCTGCAGCTGCGCGAATACCTTCGCGAAGGTGATCCACTCGCCAGGTCCGCCGGGGGACCGTGCGATTCCCACGTGCAGCGGCACTGCGGAGCGATCGAAGGTTGTGACTGCTGAGGGTGCCGCGCCCGCGTAGGTGGACTCGTAGAGGTTCCATACGATCACGCTGCCGAGCCCGACGACGAGGCTGGTTGTGACGATCGCAACGGCGAGCAGAGCGGTCGATGACCGCCGCGTCGGGTGAACTGAGGGTGTTGCAGTCCCGGACACACAATCCCCGCTTCAGGCTCCGCTACGCCGCTGGGGGCATGGAGTCTCCGGTGTCGCGGCCGCCATCCTCGGCGGCTCGGCTCCGAACCGACTTCAGGTAACCCATCGCCCCGATTGCTGCCAGAGCAACGGCGGGGACGGTATAGCGCACATTCGAGCCTCCCTGCAGCAGAGAGGATGCGCCGGCGTACAGCAGCGTGACAAGCCCCCCGAGTAGCAGGCCATCGGACAGTGCCAGCGGCCGCAGTGAGCGCAGAAGCGAGCCACCCATAAACAGCGCGCCGAAGACGACCAGAATGAAGCCCGAAACGAGCGTCCACGTGGTGCGCCCGGCGGTGAGCGCCCTCTTCTGGGCGGCGATCTCGCCCTCCACCCTCTTGTAGATCGCTTGGTGTGACGCGGACATGCCGCCGGCGACGGCGCGTGCTTTGTCCAGCGCGGTCTGCTGGTCGGTGAGCTTCTGCATTTCGACCTCGGACACGCGGGGAGCGGGGTAGGCAGTTCGAACTCCTACGCCCACGAGTGCCGCAAGCGCGAGTCCGATCGCAAGCGAGATGATGAGGTGCGGCGCACGAAGCTTCGGGTTCTGGCCTGCCATGAACGTCTCCCATGTGCCGAGTCGGGTTGCGCGTGTTGGACGGTCCGACCCCACGGCCCTCGTCCGGGGGCGATTATCCTCAGGTTTCGCTGGGTGTCAAAGTGCCGCGTCCACCCGAGTGCGCAGTCCGTGTCACCCTCGAAGCCCTATGCCGAGACGCCACGGCGAGACTAGACTGGCTGCTGTGACACTCGAGCAGGGAGCCGCAGTTGAGCACCACGAACGACAGTCGCACGTCCCACGCGCATAGAGAGCCAACGCCCGCCGCCGCGACGAGACTCGTTGGTTGGCAGGGGGTCGTCTCGGCGGCGGTGCTCGCTCTGCTGGCATTCCTGTGCGCCTCGTTCGGGCTGTTTGCGATGGCCGCAGAGTGGATCGCGCCTCTGCTGATCGGCGCTCTGGCGGCCCTTGCGTCGCGGGCGCGATGGATGGAGGCCGCAGCGGGCACGGGCGTCGGCCTCGGCCTCGGCCTCGCGCTGCAGCAGCCGTGGTTCATGAGCTCCTCGGAGAGCCCGCTGCTCTCGATCGCGGTATTCGTGCTGCTGGGAGTGTCGGCGGCTGCTGGCGTAGCGCTCTGGCAGGGCATGTCGGGGGGGACTCGTCGCGCGGAGTGGATCGCGGCCGCGGTACTCCTTGCGGTTATCGTCGGCGGCATGTGGATCACCACCGCGACGGTCGACTCCGGCGCGCTCAGTCCCGATGCCACCTCGGTCAACCAGTGGCTCTCGACGCGTCCCGAGCTCGGAAACACGCCCGCAGACCGTGACTACTACCTGCGGCTCTTCTACGACCTGCATGACGGCCAGCCGTACTACGACGCCTATGTCAGGCTCTACAAGTCCGATCCCATGGGCGGCTTCCGCCTCCCCAACGGCGTTCCGGGCTACCGGCTGCCGACGATCTTCTACCTGTGGCTGCTGCTGCCTCCCGATGGGGCGGCATTGCCGTGGGCGTTCCTCGTCTTCGCGACGCTCGCTGTGGGTTCGGCGTTCTCTATCGGCGCGCAGTTGAGTCGCCCGGGCGTGGCCGTCGCCGGTGCACTGGCCGTCGCCGTCGCCTACACCTTCATTGCGACCAGCACGAACGTCCTCTTCGTTGACGGCTGGGCCATGGCGATCGCCCTCGCGGGGATTGCGCTGTTCACCGCGTCCGTGCGCAAGGATTCCCGCCGTCTCCTATGGGGGGCTGCCGCCGTCTTGTTCGCGGCTGCAGCTTTCCGAGAGATCCTCATCTACCCGACGCTCCTCGCGCTCGCGAGCGCGCTGATGCTTCCGAGACACCGCCGGTGGCGCGAGGCTTGGCCATGGCTTGTGGGTCTGGGCGCCTTTGTGCTGGTCTACATCGCCCACATCCTCGCCATCGCGGGACGGGTCGATCCCCAAGGCACGGCTGGATTCTGGACGCGCGGTGGCGTAGGCCACCTGGCTGCCACGGTGCACTTCCTCGAGCAGTTCTTCGGCGGCAAGCCGTGGCTTCTGCCGGTGCTGGTGCTGATCGGGCTCGCTGGAGCACTCGGGCTGTGGCGGAGCCAGATGCGTCTCGCGGCGTTCCTCTCGGCGTCAATCGCCGCACCGCTGCTCTCGTTTCTGGTGTTGGGCAACGGCGGCGTGGAGTTGGCGACCGGAGCCGCGACCGGTTACTGGGGCGTGCTGGTCGTGCCGATCGCGCTTGCGCTCGTGGGGGTGGGGACAAACCGCATGCTGGTGCTTCTCGGCGTGGAGGACAGCACCGCCTAGCCGCGTTGCTACTCCCGTTTGGGCGCGACCAGGAGGGCAGCGGCCGGCCACAAGGCGAGCGCGAGCGGCACCACGAGCATTCCCCAGTAGTTGTAGATGGTGCCTTGCGCATCCACGCCCGGGTTGCCCACGCGCAGCATGACCACGAACGGCAGCACGATCGACGCGACCGCGAATGCCGAGAAGGCGTTCCCCGCTCGCCGCCGAGAGGCCACGGCGCCGGTCACCCCGAGCGCCACGAATGCGGCGAGTGTGGTTCCACGGCCGGCCATCCCTGCCGAGAACCGCGTCAGCCCGTCGGCGACGAACGCGACGCCGCCCTTCAGGTACGAGACGCCGGCGGCGCCCGGTGTGATATAGGGCCAGACGGCGACGACGTGAGCTGCGTAGCCGAGGGCGAAGGCCCCGAGCGCGGCCAGCCACGGGAGCGCCCAGCGCCCGCGTTCGCCCGTCGGCTGTAGGAGCGCCGAGAGGGCCGCGAGCACGATCACGTAGGCGAGGATCTCTCTGGTCAGCGCGGCAAGCGCGAGTGTTGCGGCCGCCGCCCAGACCACGCGTGTCTGGCGCGTGCGCACCGCCCGCAGGAAGAGGGCGATGCCGACGAGCGCCACCGACATCGCGGGCAGGTCGACATAGAGGGCGCCAACCGTCAGGCCAACGGCCAGGGCGTATGCCGCGAACGTCGTTGCAGCCAAAGGTGCGAGGCGCACGCCCACGAGCTGGCCGGCGACAAACGATGCAGCCACGGTTCCCACGCTTGCGAACGCGAGGTAGAGGTACACGATGGCGAACGCATCGGCCGGGAGAAGTCGCCAGAACCAGTAGTAGGTTGGGAGCCGCACGCCCGTGGGCGAGTTGGGATTCGGCGCCTGCTGACCGAGCGTGTCTTTCCACGCCTCGTTGTACGCGACGTAGTACGACCTCCCGTCGCGCATGAGGTAGAAGATCCGGCGGTAGAGTGCGTCGTCATTGATGCTCGACCCCGGCGCCGGGTTCTCTCGGACCGCGGAAGCCTTCAGCGATCCGTAGCCCTGCGACGGCACGCCCGCATCGAAGAGCGGCATCCACATATTGAGGATCGCCCACGCGACCAGCAGCGCCGACAAGCCGAGCGTGAGCCGGCGACGAGATGGGCCGTGCAGCGCCGAGCGAAGCAGCCCTGGAGCCATCCCGCCGATTGCCGAGAGTGCCACGGCGAGCACGTAGGCGGTGAGGTCGGGGGCCAGATGGCGCGGCACGAGCGGCGCCGAGAGAAGCATGCCGCCGAGCATGCATCCCACCGAGACGACCGCTGCCTGCACAGGCACGAGTGAGACAAGCCCGACGAGCATCCCGACGAATAGTGGGAGCTGCCAGACGCCGCCTGCGAAGAAGAGATAGTGGCTGCAGGTCACATAGGCGGCGGCGCCTGCCATGATCGAGATGACCCACGACCTCGGGTCGCCGCGGCGCACGTCTCCCATGCGGTATCCTCCTGCGGATCGGCTCCGAACGTGTGCTCAGACACTATCGCATACGCGGGGGACACCGGTCGTGCGATCGAGTGGCTCGGGGACGCACCCGTGCCACTGCTACTATGCGGGCAGTACAGGCGACGGACGATTGCGAGCGCGAGTGGACGAAGGCCATCGGGTGACCCTGTTGCCCAGGATGCGGCGAGACCGCTGGGCCGTGCTCGGCGTGATCCTTGTGGCAGCCTTCGCCCTTCGCGCCGCGCGCCTGGGGGAGCTTCCGGGCGGGTTCCTCGTCTTCAACGAGGGCTTCTACATCGATCTCGCGACCAGGATGGCCGCGCAACCGGCATTCGCGTGGTTCCTACACCCCCTCGACGTGAACAACCCGCCGCTCTTCTCGGCCATCGTCTCGCTGCTCTACCGCCTCGGGGCGCCCCACGTCGCGGGTGCTCGGGCGGTCAGCGTGCTTGCAGGCGTTTGGAGCGTCTACGTCACCTTTCTCCTCGGCAGGCTGCTCTTCGACGAGCGCACGGGGCTTCTCGCTGCGGCGCTCCTTGCCGCCATGCCCGGCGTGGTGCTGGTCGACCACAACATCCAGGTCGATCCGCTGTTTGTGGCGCTGATGCTCACGAGCGTGTGCCTGTACGTGCATGCGGCGCGCGCCGGCTCGGGAGCCTCGGCGGTGGCCGGCGGCGTCCTTCTTGGGCTCGCGTGCATCGTGAAGCAGCCAGCGGTGGTCGTGGTGCCCGTACTCGCCCTGTGGGAGACGTGGAGTTCGCGCGGGTTTCGCTGGCTGAGGGCGCGCCGAGCATGGTTGTTCTTGGTCGCATTCGTGCTGGTAGGAGCACCGTGGTACGTCGCGCAGGTTCTCACGAAGAGCGCGGAGTCGATGTTCTCGAATGCGGCCGACATCGCTGCGACCTCACGCAACTACGGAAGCGTGTTCTGGCTCAAGATCCTTGGCCGAGAACTGCTGTGGATGCTCTTCCCGTTCACGGCAGCGCTCGTGGTCTGGGGATGGGCGCGCCAAGCGATCCGACGAACCGCAGGCGACAAGCTGGTGCTCGTTGCGAGCGCCGCCTTCCTGGCGTGGTACCTCGTGTTCCACCGGCACACGTACTACCTGCTCCCGCTCGCGCCGTTTGCGGCGCTTGCGGCGGCCCGGGCAACCAGCGGCCTCGAACGCCTCGCCAAGCCCGTTCGGACCGTCCTCCTCGGAGTCCTGCTGACGGCGATGGTGCTCGGGTCGGTCCTGATGATGACCGGTCACAAGTGGGGGCGCTGGTCGCTGATGTCTCTGGAACCGCCGAGTGCATCGGCGGCTCGGACGGTGCTGTTCGTCGAGCCCGACGTCCAGGGCTTCGTCGGCCCGACGGTCAACCTCGTCGACCCCCGGTTTGAAGTCCAGATCCTGAGCGCGCCAGACTTCGCATCGCGCGCGACCGACACCGCCGACACGAGCCTGCTGCTCTCAGGAGAACTCGTGAACGGCGACAACGCTCCGCTCAAACCAAGCCAAGTGCTCTACGACACACGCCTGCGGCCGGTGTTCTTCGGGTTCGCAATCGCGCTGCTACCGCCCGATCTGACCTCAAGCCAGTTCTTCGGGGAGCTCAGCTGGTCTGCCGAGAAGGTCGGACCGTTCTGGGACTTCGGCCTGCGCTCGGCGCAGGTCCCCAGCGGCCTCTATCTCTACGACCGCGGGTCCTTCTAGCGCGCCGAGCCGATGTCAACGTGCCCTGTGCCCGCACTTGTCGCGCGGGCTGTCACTCGGTCACCGTCACGCTCGGTATCGCTCCCATGTCGCCGTAGACCTCGTCGCCCACCCGGTAGAAGACCAGCTTGAACACCTCGACGACGTCTGGGTCGAACTGCGTGCCGGCGCACCGCTCGAGTTCCTTGATCGCCTCAGCGGGTGTGCGCCCTGCCCGGTACGGGCGGTCACAGACCATGGCGTCGAAGGAGTCTGCGACCGAGAGGATGCGGGCGCCAATCGGGATGACCTCGCCCGCGAGTCCCAGGTAGCCGCTGCCGTCGAAGCACTCGTGGTGAAACTCGACGAGCGGGACGACGTCGCGGAGGAGCCCGCCGACCGGCTGCAGCATCGCGGTGCCCTTGATTGCGTGGGTCTTGATCTGCGCCCAGTCCGCTTCGTCGAGTGTCGAGGCCTTCTTGAGAACGTCGAGGCTCACGTCGATCTTGCCGACGTCGTGGAGCAGGCCGGCCACTCGGACGCTCTCGATCTCGCTCGATGGCAGTGCCATTGCGATGGCGACCTCGCCCGCCATGTTCGACACACGCTGCGAGTGCTCTTGTGTGTAGCTGTCGACCGCGTCGATGAACTTGGCCAGGATGGCCAAAATGCCCTGATACGCCTGGCGCAGGTCCCGCACGGCGGTCTGCTTGGTCTCGTAGAGAGAGCCGACCACGAACGCCGTGACGATGATGAAAGCGCCCCAAAGCCCTAGGTCCATCCCGGGGACCTGCCCGGGGGCGCTGGGGAACAGGCTCGGATTCAATACGGCGTACAGGGCCACCATGAGCACGCCAGCGATCGCCACCATCACACCCTGGTTCCTGCCGAGGAAGTACGCTGCGACAAGCACTGGGATGTAGTAGAAGTTGAGGAACGCCACCTTGTTCGCTGCGAGCAGCACGGCGAACGCTGTTGCGATGACGAGAACGATCACGACCACCAACTCGAAATGGCGCAAGAAGAACGCTTTGGCTCCCCGCATTGTCGCCTCCCCCGAAGCGTAGAAAACGGCCCTCCCTCCGGGCCTAGCAGTTAATCGGCATAGTCGGGCTCGAACGTGAGAGTGATGCGCGCAGAATCGCCGTGAGGGGGCGAGGCCCGCGCGTGGTGCCGCCGGTGTGAGGCTCCTACTCGGCGGGCTCCCATACGGGCTCGGATGTCGCCGAACGCAGTGGCGCGTGCAGGATGACGCTCGCGAGCAGCCCCGCGACGATTCCCCAGAACGCGGCGCCGATGCCGAAGAGGTGCAGCCCCGACGCGGTCACGAGGAAGGTGACGACCGCTGGCTCGCGGCGCTTCTCGTCGGACACCGCCGACGCGAGACCGGCGCCGATCGTGTTGAGCAGCGCGAGCCCCGCGAGCGCGAGCACCATCTCCTTGGGGAACAGCGCGAACAGGGCGCTTACCGTCGCGCCGAACACGCCCAGCAGGATGTAGAACACACCCGCCGAGACGGCCGCCATGTAGCGCTTCGTGTGGTCCTCGTGCGCGTCCTCACCCATCGTGATGGCGGCGGTGATGGCAGCGAGGTTGACGGTGTAGGCCCCGATCGGCGCGAGCACGAGCGCCGAAAAGCCCGTCCACGTGATGATCGGCGAGATAGGCGGATCGTAGCCGGAAGCCCGGATCACGGCGACGCCCGGGACGTTCTGCGACGCCATCGTGACGACGAACAGCGGGAGCGCGACGCTCGCGATGGATGCGAGGGTGAACTGTGGCATGACGAGGACGGGGCGAGTGAGTGTGAGCGGCAGCGCGCCGAGGTGCAGCTGACCCTGCGCGGCGGCCACCGCGATGCCGGCGACGAGCACGGACGGTATCGCGTAGCGGGGGAGGAGCCGGCGGGCGAGAAGGTAGACCGCGAACATCGTCGCGACCAAGACGAAGCGGGTCTCCAGCGACGCGAACCCGTCGAGCCCGAAGCGCAACAGCACGCCCGCGAGCATTGCCGCGCCAAGCGTCTGGGGGATGCGGCTCATCGCACGCTCGAACCAGCCGGTGGCGCCAACGAGCACGATCAGCGCAGCGCACACCATGAATGCGCCGATCGCCTCCGGCATCGTGATGCCCTTCACGCCGGTGACGAGCAGCGCCGCGCCCGGCGTCGACCAGGCGGTGAGAATCGGCATGCGAAAGCGGATCGAGAGCGCTATCGAAGTCACGCCGATGGCGATGCCGAGACCCAGCATCCACGAGGCCGTCTCGGCGGGTGTGGCACCGAGCGCTTGCGCAGCCTGAAAGACAATGACCGCGGAGCTCGAGAAGCCCACGAGCACGGCCACAAAACCCGACACCACTGCCGAGAACGACAGGTCTTTCAGCGCGCGCATCCACCACTCCTCAGTCGTCGACCGACGCGCATCGTAGCAGAGGGTGGGCCTCGTGGAGCTCGGCTAACGCGCTCGCACGGTGGCAGCCCTCTTGCATTCACAGGACCGCCCCGTACTCTGTACGACAACGCCTCGTGCCGTCCCCGACATCGACCGGAGGTCATCTCTTGCTGCCGCGCCCAGTCCGCATCCTCGTCGTGTCCGCAATCATCCTGGCGGCCGCAACCCTCACGGGCTGCGGCGCATCGGGCTTCTCGGCGATGAC
>Ga0079306_1001447_pt1 | contig 15669 bp, 9 predicted proteins | sample Methanotroph_Enr_FD_79181 | JGI IMG/M metagenome (GOLD analysis project Ga0079306, IMG submission 79181) | Enriched soil microbial communities from Old Woman Creek wetland in Ohio, USA - Methanotroph_Enrichment_5 | ecosystem: Environmental > Terrestrial > Soil > Wetlands | place: USA: Ohio...
AATTCCGGGAATATTAGGGTTGATAATTAGTCCCTGAAAGTCGTTGACGAACAACAGATTGCTCCCTTCACCCAGAATCAGTATTTGCCGGTTTCGCCATTCTTTATTGGTGGCAAGGAATCCCGTAAGGTCTTCAGGTTCGGTGAATTCGAAGTAATACTTTGTTTTAGCTTCGGTACCGAAAGTATGGAGTTTTTTGAGCTGATAATTGGAGTACGAGCGGATCATCTGAATTATTTTTGGACAAATATAACAGAAGATCGTCCTTTTTCGTTTACCTTGGCGATATCAACCAATGGAATTTAGCTTTGAAGAAAGTTTCGCTTAGTGTAATCAACGATTTGGTGACCGATAACCGGGTGCATAAAGTAGCCGTCAGTTTGCAGGAAATGGGATTCGAACCCATTCTGGTGGGTCGGTTATTGCCTGAAAGTCATTCGGTTGGACGCGATTATTCAACTCACCGGATGAAACTTGTTTTTAGAAAAGGGCCAATTTTTTATCTGGAATATAATCTGCGACTTTTCTTTTGGTTATTGAAAAGCCGGATCGATGTGCTGGTTGCCAACGACCTGGATACACTTCCGGCCAATTTTTTGGCCAGCCGGATCAAACGCAAACCATTGGCGTACGACAGTCACGAGTATTTTACCGAAGTTCCTGAATTAATAGGCCGACCGGTAATTAAAGCCATTTGGACAGGACTTGAAAAGCTTTTTGTTCCGCGTGTTGATGCTGCCTATACAGTTTGTGACTCAATTGCTGAAGTATATCGTGATTTGTACCGGGTCGATTTTAAGGTGGTTCGGAATCTGCCGCTTTGTTCTCAAACTGAAATTCCACCGGCAGAAACTGCTATTCGGTCTGAACCGGTAAAAATTATACTTTATCAGGGCGCTTTAAATCTAGGGCGAGGTATCGAAGCATCTATTCGTGCCATGCAATATGTCGACGGAGCAGAGCTTTGGCTTGCCGGCGATGGCGACCTGACCACTCAATTAAAGCAATTGGTTGCGGAACTGAAAATGGAATCGAAAGTGAAATTCCTTGGAAGATTGCCACTTGCTGAGTTGAGCCAGGTCACCCGTCAGGCTGATTTGGGCATTTCGCTGGAAGAAGATTTAGGGCTGAATTACCGCTTTGCCTTACCCAACAAGCTTTTCGATTACATTCAGGCAGGAGTTCCAGTTTTGGTTTCGAACCTTCCTGAGATGAAAAAGATAGTCGATCAGTATCAGATCGGCGCTGTTGCTGATACGCACCAGCGAAAAGAACTGGCCGAAATCATGAAAACGGCTCTTTTTGATCAGGAGAAAAGACTTATTTGGAAACAAAATCTGGCTATTGCGGCCAAAGAGTTGTGTTGGGAGAAAGAGGAAAAAATACTTCGTGAGGTTTATATGCCTTATTTGTAGTCATTTGAAATACTGAAATAGATTTTTATTTTGAAATTCCTTAAAATTTCACCTTTTAGTTCTATAGTTTATTAAAATTAGTTTAATGAAAGCTTTTGATCCGGAAACGCTCTTGTATATAGTTGGAGTGATGTCGTTTTTATTTGCCTGGCTCATGTTGCTGTTTCATAAGTTGACACCAACCATCAAAGGGCCATTTTATTGGTCGCTGGCTGCTTTTTCGACAGTAATCGGATCAATTCTAAATACCCTTGGATTGGTTATTGGAGATTATGTGTCAGGCACAATTGGTGGTACATTTATAGTGCTGAGTGGAGCTTTCTATCTGGCCGGAATTCAGGCATATCGAGACCAGAAGATTGATTTCAGGATTTTCTACGGATTAATTATTGCTCAACTATTTTTCACGAACTTATTCCAGTTTGTTTTTCCATTAAATTATATGCGAATGATTTCATTCTCCTTTTTTTTTATGGTTGCATCCTTGTTGATAATCCGGGAGTTTTTAAAACCAGCACAAAAGCCTTATCAAATAGTGTATTTTGTGTGTGCTTTTGTTTTTGGAATTATGGTCATGACCTCTATGTTCCGGATAATCGATATTATTCTTAATGTTCTGGATAGAAGCAATCCGGTTTCTTCAGATACTTTGTTTTATTTTCTGGCGAACATTGCTCAAACTTTGCTGATGTTCTCGCTTTTATTACTCATTTCAGTAAAAATTGCCGACCGGTTGGAGATGAAGGTTCAGTTTCAGAGGAAATTTTTTTCAATCATTGCCCATGATTTGAACGGTCCCGTCGGAATGATGAATAGTATGCTTAATTTGGCCAATAAAGGAAAGTTGATGGATTCCCTGGAGCAACATCAGATGTATGTTAAAGTTGAGCAGTTAAACAACTCAACCTTCCACTTGCTTAATAATTTGTTACATTGGTCACGTAGTCAGATGGAAGATTTAAAGCCTATGGCCAGAAATTTTGATTTGACTAAAATAATTCAGAAAAATATTAATTTATTGCGACAGATTGCTGATTCTAAAGCGATAACGATAGCCTTTGATGCAATACCTGAAATATACTGCCGGGCTGATGTTCAAATGACTGAAACCGTTATTCGAAACCTGATCTCAAATGCCATTAAATTTTCTTATTCAGGAGGTATCATCCGGATTTCATGCGAAAATTCAGGAATGTTTCGAATATTCAGGATTGCAGATAGTGGAACCGGAATGAATGAGCAAGTGAAAAAAAATCTGTTTAAATTTAAGGAAAATAACTCTGTTCGTGGAACTTCAGGTGAAAAAGGTACCGGTTTGGGTCTGGTTCTTTGCAAGGAATTTGTTGAATTGAACAAAGGATCAATAGATATTAACAGCAATCCGGATGAAGGCACAGAAGTTGTCGTTTGCTTGCCTGCAGCTACACACTTATAACCAATTCGCGAAATGTTTTACCCCTGTTCTTCCTTCTTTTTAATCACCGTTTCGTAGATTTTTTGCTCATCAACAGTAATAATCCGTGCCGGGAATTTGCGGATCAATGGATAATCATGAGTTGCAATAACGATCGTCTTTCCCTGGTCATTCAGGTCTTTGAAAATCTGCAACAGTTCTACCGAAGTTTGTGGATCTAGGTTTCCGGTAGGCTCGTCGGCAAGGATAATTTCAGGATTATTGAGCAAAGCCCTCGCAATGGTAACACGTTGCATCTCTCCGCCGGATAGCTGATGAGGCATCGATTTCGATTTGTGGGTCATGGAAACCATGTCGAGCACGGTATTTACCCGGTCGGCAATTTCTTTTTCGTCTTTCCAATCGGTAGCTTTCAGGACAAAAGTGAGATTTTCGTAAACATTGCGGTCGCTCAGTAATCTAAAATCCTGAAATACAACACCTAATTTGCGCCGCAGGAACGGGATGTCGCGGGTTTTGAGGTCAGCAAGATTATAGCCTGCCACCTTGCCTTCGCCTTTTTCGAGTGGGATTTCGGCATTCAGGGTTTTAATTATACTCGATTTTCCGCTTCCTACTTTCCCGATCAGGTAAACAAATTCGCCTTTCTTAATCTCCAGACTAATGTCTGTTAATACCAGGTGATCGCGCTGTACGATGTCGGCATGATCGAGTTCGATGATGTTTTCTTCTGACATTTTATTCCGAATTGGTCTGTTGCAAAACTAATTTTTTTTATCCTTCCAAATACTAATTCAGTTGAAATATCAGTTTTTGTTTAGAATTCAAATGGAATTTCAGGAAAGAGCCGGATGGAATAGTTATTTTTACCAAAGCAACTTTTTATCCTGGTTTTTGTCGTTACTGAAATTGGGCTCAATTTGTGTACCTTGAAACACCTGAAAAAATATCCAGATATAAAATGAAGACCAACCGATTCGTAATCCTAATGCTTCTGCTGGCTTTTGTGCCGGCCTTGCTTAAAGCTCAGCAAACGGTTTATTATCAATCAATCAGTCCTGAAATACAAAAGGCCAAAGAATTGTATCTGGCCCGAAACTATATTTCTGCACTCAGTCAGTTTGACCAGATCGCCGAAAAGGCTGCCGAAAATTCGGATATCCGTGCTGAAGCCATGTTTTACAAAGCTCTGTGCGGGCTGAAACTCGACAATGGGAATGCAGAAGAGCAGATTGCCGATTTCATGCACCAGTTTCCAGAAAGTTCATTCAGGAACAGGGCGTTATTTGAACAGGCAATTTATCAGTTCGATAAAAAGAAGTATTCCGCAGTTCTGAAGACATTTGGCGATTTAAACAAATCCGGATTGACCGCTGATGAACTTACCTATTTCTATTACCTGCGGGGATATTCGAATTTTGAATTGGAAAAAATGGATGCCGCTGCCACTGATTTCGCTCAGATAAAAGAAGGGAATTCAATGTATGCAGCGCCAGCACAATACTATTACGGGCACATTCATTACCTGAAAGGCGATTACGATTTGGCTCTTCAGGAATTCGTTAAACTGAAAAAAAATCCGGTTTTCGAAAAGGTAATCCCGTTTTACATTAGTCAGATCTACTACAAACAGGCCAAATACCGCGAAGTAGTTGATTATACGGCTCCGATCATCAACACTGTTACAGCCGATCAGCAACCGGAGTTGGCGCGTATTTTGGGTGATTCGTATTTCCACCTGCGAGAATTTAAAGATGCCATCCAGTTTCTGGAGTTTTTTCTTGCAGATAAGAACAATAAAGGACGCGAGGAAAATTACATGCTTGGGTACTGCTACTATCTGAACAGCGAAGAAGCCAAAGCAATTCCTCACCTCGAAATTGCATCGAGAGGGAAAGATGCCCTGGCTCAGAATGCATATTATCATCTGGCCGATTGCTATGTGACGACCAATGATAAGAATAAAGCACGGCAAGCATTCGAAGCTGCTTCTGAATTCGATTTTGATCCGAAAATAAAGGAAGATGCATTGTTTAATTATGCAAAAATCACTTACGAACTGTCGTATTCGCCATTTAACGAAACCATCAAGGCATTCGACAAATATGTGGCTACCTATCCCAATTCGGAGCGGAACGATGTAGCGTACGATTACCTGGTGAAAGTATATATGAGTACCAGCAATTACCGCGATGCAATGGCTTCGATTGAGAAAATAAAGGTTAAAAGCCCATCGGTGAAGACTGCTTATCAGCGGGTCGCCTATTTCCGGGCACTCGAAAGTTTCAATAATCTGGAATATAAAGATGCCATTGAAACCTTCGATAAATCGATTGAATCCGGTGATTTTAACAAGAACTACCGTGCCCTGGCGCTTTTCTGGAGGGCTGAAGCTTATTACCGGCTGAATGATTTCAATCAGGCAATTTCAGGGTACAACAGCTTTATGAAATCTTCCGGAGCAAGTGCCCTTCCTGAATATATCACAGCAAATTACAATCTGGCCTACGCTTATTTTCAGCTAAAAGATTATTCCAATGCTGCCGACTATTTCCGCAAATTCCTGAATCTTGAGACTGGTATGAGGACCGAAAAGGTGGCAGATGCCAACAATCGACTGGGTGATTGTAATTTCCTGAACCGCGATTATGGTTCGGCCATTTCGAATTACGACCGTGCTTTGGTCATGAACATTTACGATGCCGATTATTCACTTTTTCAGAAAGCATTCTGTTTGGGTATACAGCGCGATAATCAGGCGAAAATCAGTGCCTTGCAGTCGTTGATTCAAAACTACCCGAAATCGTCCTATCTGGATGATGCACTTTTTGAATTGGGCAGAACCTATGAACGGATCAATCAGCCGCAATTGGCTATCAGTTCTTACAAAGACTTAATCAGCAAATATCCGCAGAGCAGTTTTCTAAATAAGGCTTTGGTGCAGCTTGGACTGGTTTATTATAATTCAAACGATTTCCAAACTTCAGTAAATTATTACAAACAGGTGGTCGATCGTTCGCCAAACAGTCCGGAAACTCAGGCTGCACTTTCAGGAATGAAAAACAGCTATGTGGAAATGAACGATGTGGATGCTTATTTTGCTTATACCGGAAGATTAGGCAGCGGAGTTCAGGTTTCGGTGAGCGAGCAGGATTCACTCTCGTATCAGGCAGCTGAGAAATTATACATGGCGCATGATAAAAAGGCCCGATCGCAGTTCGAACGCTATTTGAACCAATTTCCAAACGGCAGTTTTGTACTGAATTCGCACTTTTACCTGGCCGAAATTCTTTATACTGACGGAGAGAATGATAAAGCATTGGCTGAATATGAGCTGGTGATCGCTCAGCCTGAAAATTATTTTACACCGACTTCGCTGCTCAAAGCTGCGGGACTCCATTACAATGCGGAGAATTTCAAACAGGCACTTTCATATTTCGAACGCCTTGCCAAAACCTCCGATGCAGGAGATAAATTACAGGATGCCCAAACCGGAATCATGCGATGTCAGTTCAAGCTGGCAAATTACCAGGCTTCTGTCGAGTTTGCTAATCTGGTTTTAGGGTCCGAAAAAGTTCCGGATATTTTAAAGCGCGAAACTAGTTATATTCTTGGTGTATCATATTACAAACTTGGAAATCAGGATAAAGCTTTCCCGATATTGAGCAAGCTGTCGGGTGATACGAACTCGGCTGAAGGTGCGGAATCCAAGTTTTTAGTGGCCGAAATTTTATATGAAAAACAAAAACTGAAAGAGGCTGAAAAAGAGATCATGGATTTCATTGATAAAAATTCGCCACATCAATTCTGGCTGGCGAAAAGCTTCATTTTGTTATCAGATATCTACCTGAAAAACGGTGATGAATTTGAGGCAAAACATACACTGAAAAGTATTGAAGAAAACTATCCGGAGAAAACAGATGGCATTTTGGATACTACCCGCCAGAAACTGCAACTGATCGAGGCTGGCGAAGCTGTTGATACCAAAAACCAAAGCAAACCCCTCGAAATCAATATTGGTGGAGGGAAAAAATAAAATAAAAACAACCACATAAGCACATAGAACAGAAAATAGAAATTTAAAAAACTATGTGCCCGATGTGCCTATGTGGTTCAAAAAATCAAGAGATGAAAAGACAACAATATTTAGCCGCCAGTCTGTTAACTTTTGGTCTGTTAATAGGAGCTCTTAACGCGATGGCGCAAAAAGACAGCACCAGGCTAAAACAGGAAGTTGAGGTAACCAAAGCTTATCAGCCGACGATACTCGATGCGGTAAAAATCAATGATATTCCGAAGGTTAATGCCGAACAAAGCGAGCCTCCGACATTCGATTATTCGATATACAGCAAACCGGTTTTCTCAACCTTTGATGTCGCACCGGTCACCGCCGCCAAAATGGTTGGCGATCCTCGGCCCGAGATGGGAATGGGTTTGCTGAAACTTGGATTTGGGAATTACCTGTCACCGTACGGCGAGCTTTTCTTTAATGCCAAACCCGATAAAAAATCGAATTTCGGAATGCACTTTAGCAGCCTTTCTTCCTTTGGAAAAATCAATCTTTTGAACGGCGACCGGGTAGCTGCTCCCCAATCGGTAAACCGGGCCGAAATCTTCGGAAAGCGATTTTTCCACCGCTCAACCCTCTTCGGAAGTCTGGCTTACGACCGGAAAGCTTTCAATTATTACGGATATACCGGCGACAGACAGACCGATGTTCTGAAAGAACAAATGATCCCTTATTTTGGAGATAAACAATACTTTTCGAAAGGGACTGCCGACGTTCATTTGAAAAGTGAAACCCCTTCAGCGGATGATATTAACTTTGATCTTGGAATCAATTATCATTATTTGGTGAGTAAAACCGGACAAAAAGAAGGTCAAACGGTCTTTTCCGGTGATCTGGAAAAGAAGTTTGGTAATATGTTTGGAATACTGAATACGTCTATCACCTATTACAACGTGGACAGTATTCGAAACCGGTATACGAATACTGTTGGTTTAAGGCATCAGATGTTGCTCAGAATAAATCCATCGGTCAAATGGATGACAAAAAACGCCAGTTTGCAGGCTGGATTGAATTCCACCCTGGTTTTCGGCGACAAGACGAATGGGTCAATATTCTTTTATCCAAAGGTGAAGGCCGAATGGTCCCCTGTTGAACGAATCCTGACACTGTTTGCCGGTGCCGACGGCTATTTAAAGCACAACACCTATTCGGACATTGCCGCCGAAAATCCATATGTCGATCCCTTTCACGATTTGGCAAATACCAGTTACAAAGCCATTGTTTCCGGCGGACTGAAAGGAAAGCTAAGTTCAAAAACCAATTATGTGGCTGAAGCATCGTATTCATTGGTTAAGGACCAGTATTTTTATGTTACTGAAAGTGAGAATTTGTTTTATAATGTTGGGGCAGCAGAAAAAACGATCAATAATACTTTTAGTCTGGTATACGATGATGTAAACATCCTGAAATTATCGGGCGAGGTGATGCATTCAGTTTCTGATAATTTTTCGCTCCACTTGTTGGGAAATTACTATTCTTACGATTTGAAGTCTCAGCTAAAAGCATGGCAAATGCCAAATTTTGATTTGACATTTTCAGGAATATATAAACCAACCGGGCAGTTAAAATTTACCACCGACATTTTTGTGATAGGGCAGCGAACGGCACTTATACTCGACGATTCTCCTATGTCTTCCTCCACTTTTCCACTAAGTCATGAAATAACAATGGATCCAATCATCGACCTGAATGCCGGCGTGGAATATCAGTTTTCCGATAAGCTGAAATTCTTTGTCAAACTCAATAATTTTGGTTTTCAGAACTATGAACAATGGCTGGGATATACCAACAAGGGATTCAATTGGCTGGCCGGAGTGAGCTATTCTTTCTGAAAACAGGATGAGTTTTCGGTATTGATTTAATTCATTTTTTGTTACACTTTAATGTTGCTGTAATTCGTTGATTTTCAGAATTTAAAAAGTTAATAAATTGTTAGGAAGTTTAGCATTTCGATTGCAGCTTTTGCTTTCGGTTATTGCTACTTTTTTACTATATTTGCGACTGATTTGTTGAAGGTTATTTATTGTGAAGAATTTACTGAAAATCAAACATCTGATTTTATTACCCAATCCGGCAATTTTCGAAAAAGGCAGAAAATAACCGTTTTCTGAAACTGGTTTTAACCCTTTGCTTTTAGGGTTGAAAGGGTATTAATATGGTATAATTAAATATTTTGATGATGAGAGAAATTGAAGAAACCCAGGACTGGGGAATACAGAATGAAAATGGAGGATATGATGCTGACAGCATTCAGGTACTTGAAGGCTTGGAAGCAGTTCGTAAACGGCCTGCCATGTATATTGGCGATGTCAATGAGAAAGGTTTACATCATTTGGTTTACGAGGTTGTCGATAACTCAATAGACGAAGCACTGGCAGGTTATTGCAAAAATATTGACGTCTTCATTAACGAGGACAATTCGATCACTGTAATTGACGATGGTCGTGGTATCCCAACCGAACTTCATACCAAGGAAAACCGTTCTGCACTCGAAGTGGTAATGACCGTTTTACATGCAGGGGGAAAATTTGACAAAGGCAGTTACAAAGTGTCCGGAGGATTGCATGGGGTTGGAGTTTCATGCGTGAATGCGCTCTCTATTTTATTGGAAGTTCAGGTACATCGAGATGGTAAAATCTGGCAGCAGGAATACAGCAAGGGTAAACCGCTATACGAGGTTAAGGAAGTTGGGGTAACCGATCGTACAGGTACCACGGTAACATTTAAACCAGATGATTCTATCTTTTTGGTTACGGAATACAAATTTGAAATTATAGCTGCACGTATGCGCGAGTTAGCATTCCTGAATGCAGGTTTGCAGCTGAATATCACCGATAAAAGGGTGAAGCTTGAAGGAGAAGAAAGCTATCCGTACAAGCACGAAGAGTTTTTCTCAAAAGAAGGTTTGAAAGAGTTTGTTGAGTATCTCGATGGAACCCGTGAGCGACTTATTGATGAAACGATTCATATTACTTCTGAAAAAGCCGGAGTACCTGTTGAAATTGCCCTTCATTACAATACTTCGTTTACCGAAAATATTCATTCATACGTCAATAATATCAACACCATAGAGGGTGGAACTCATCTTACTGGATTTCGCCGTGGCTTGACACGAACACTGAAATCGTATGCCGAAAGTAGTGGTATGCTTTCAAAAATAAAATTTGAGATTAGTGGTGACGATTTCCGTGAAGGATTGACTGCTGTGGTTTCTGTAAAAGTAGCTGAGCCTCAGTTTGAAGGACAGACCAAAACAAAACTTGGAAATTCTGAAATAAGTTTGCCTGTCGATCAGGCTGTGAGTGAGATGCTTGCCAATTACCTGGAAGAAAATCCACGGTCGGCCCGCGCCATTGTGAACAAGGTGATTCTTGCAGCAACAGCCCGGCATGCTGCCCGAAAGGCAAGGGAGTTGGTGCAACGTAAAAATGTACTTTCCGGAGCAGGTTTACCCGGTAAATTATCCGATTGTTCAGAGAAGGATGCTTCACTTTGCGAAATTTTCCTTGTTGAGGGAGATTCTGCAGGGGGTACGGCAAAGCAAGGTCGGAACAGAAATTTTCAGGCAATCCTTCCTTTGCGTGGTAAAATCCTGAATGTGGAAAAAGCAATGGCTCACAGGGTATACGACAACGAAGAAATCAGGAATATCTATACGGCCCTGGGAATTACTATCGGAACCGAAGATGATTCACTTGCGATAAATCTTGATAAACTGAGGTATCATAAGGTAGTGATCATGACCGATGCCGACGTGGACGGTAGCCATATCGCTACTTTGATCATGACTTTTTTCTTCCGCTTTATGCAGGAACTGATTCAGCGAGGTCATGTTTATATTGCCACTCCTCCGCTTTATTTAGTAAAGAAAGGAAAACGCGAAGAATATTGCTGGACAGAACAGCAACGACTGAAGATTATCGACGAATGGGGTGAAGGAAAAGATTCAGGCATTCATGTACAACGCTATAAAGGTCTTGGAGAAATGAACGCCGAACAGTTGTGGTCTACAACTATGAATCCGGAGGCCAGAACTTTACGTCAGGTTACCATCGAGAATGCCGCTGAAGCCGATCATATTTTCAGTATGCTGATGGGCGATGAGGTTCCGCCACGGCGCCAGTTCATCGAAGATCATGCCATTTACGCAAACATCGATGTTTAAAGATATAGAGATCCCGGTGAAAACCGGGATTTTTTATTTCCATTAATATCTTCTTATAATCATTCCCGATTTTTACTTTTGTCTTTTACTTTTTTACTCTTTACTTGATATGAATATTTGTGTATTTTCTTCGTCGAGCAATGCCATTGCGGATGTTTATGTCAATGAAGCAATTGATTTGGCACGTCTGATTGGTCAGGCAAATTTTTGTTTGATCAATGGAGGATCCAATGTAGGAACGATGGATGTTATCACTCGTGAAGCCGGCAAACACGGTGCAAAGACGATTGGTGTTATTCCTGAAAAACTACGCGATTTCAACCTTGCTTCCCTACATGCCCATGAAATAATTGTTTCAGGCGATATGATGGACCGAAAGTTTAAAATGCGCGAATTGTCGGATGCATTTATTGCACTTTCGGGAGGATTTGGGACACTCGAAGAAATTCTGGAAGTAATTACGCTGAAGCAACTGGGATACCACCATAAAGCCATTGTTTTTATCAATACTAACGGTTTTTACGATGACCTTTTTCGTCAGTTCGAGAAATCATACCACGAAAAATTTGCAAAGGAAAATTACCGCAAACTTTATTTTATTGCTGAAAATTCTTCCGAAGCAATGAATTACCTGCTGAACTACCATCCGGAAGAAACTGTTAACAAATGGTTCGAAGTTCCGAAGCGTTAACTGATTGGTAAGTCAAAATAAAAAGTAGATCCTTTTCCTGGTTCTGATTTTACATGTAGGCTTCCGCCGAGTAATTGTATGAGGTTTTTGGAGATTGCCAACCCAAGACCTGTTCCTCCAAAATTCACTCTGGAACTTTGTTCAGCCTGCATAAACCGTTCGAAAATTGTTGCCTGTTGGTCAAGTGGAATTCCAATCCCTGTATCCGAGATATTAAAATGAATTATTTCTCCTTCCATTTTTGCATCAACCGAAATTGAGCCTGTGGACGTGAATTTTATGGCGTTGCCAACCAGATTGTCTATCACTTGCCGGAGCCGTATTTCGTCAGTCAGGATCGATACTTCCTGGTTGACCTCATTATTTATCTGGAAATGAATGTTTTTGTCCTGTCTCGCGGCTAAAATTTCGGCATAATGGTTGTCGACTTCATTCATAAATTTGTCCAGTCTGACCGGTCTTTTCCTTATTGAAAGCAAATTGGCCTCAATTTTTGAGATATCAACAATATCATTGATCAAATTCAAAAGTATGTCACCGTTTTTCCGGATCAGTTTCACAAAAACTATTTTATCCCGTTCTTCCAGACCTTCCTCTTCAAGTAATTCCGAAAAACCAAGGATTGCATTCATTGGGGTTCTGATTTCGTGCGACATATTTGCCAGAAATGCTGATTTGAGCCGGTCAGATTCCATGGCTTTTTCATGTTCTTTAACGAGCTTATTTCCAGTTTCTTCACGAAGCCTGATCATTTCATTTGCCGCACCACCAGCTCTCCTGAATTCCTCAAAATGCAGCTCAGAAATTTCCAATTGATTAAAGCTGTTTTGTGAAGAATAGAAAAAGTTAAAAAACCGGTCAAAATCTGATTTGTATTTAATATTAAAACGATAGATAATCCATCCTTCAAGAAATAAGAGTGAAATTAAAATAAGTAAAACAGTTAGAATGCTGCTTTTCTGATCTTTCCATAGCATTCTCTGCTGATCTTTTACACTTTGATTGATTTCATCAAGATAAAAACCTGCACCTACCAACCAGTTATATTCCTTGAAAAGTTGCACATAGGAACATTTTTCTGAAGGAATGGTATCGTTCATTTTGCTCCATTGATAATAAAAATATCCTCCATCCGGATTGTTTTTTGCAACTTCAAGCTCCTGCATAAACACTTTGTGACGGACACCTACTGTGTTTGAGATTAAATTCAGATTGCCTTTGTAAATTTTTCCATCCATAACGATGGGAACGCCGTTCATGTTGTTCATGAACACGTAGCCACCGTATCTGAACCTTACTGAGCTTATTTTTCGTGCAATTTCATCCCTGAATTTTGGAAAATAATCTCCAACATATTGCTTTGATCCGAAGTACCAATTGAAATGACCGAATTTTTTGACAAATGTTATTTTTTTGTTGGGCGATTTTTCAGAACCTGATGTGGAGTTAATGTTGAAACTGAGAAAACCTTCGTCTTTCAACTTTAATAAATTAATTTCATCCGAAACGACCGGCAATCCGTTTACATCTTTAAAATGAAGCATGTTTTTCCCTGTGAATTCAGGTTTTCTCGGATAATAAACTCCTGTTCCGTCAAGTGTTGAGATAAATACTTCTTCGTATTCCATGTCGAATCTAAGAGATGAAATACTGGCAATAATTAAGGTTTTAATTTCATCTTCCGATTTTATTCCGGCATATTTTTGATAAATGGATTCTGCAGTATTAAAGGCCTGTGCGACATTTTTCCTGATTTCTTCGTTAATATTCTGTTTGAAAATTTCGTCCTGAATTCGGATGTATTCAAGCTCGTTTTTTACAATTTCCTGAATATATGTTTTCTGATTCTGAATGTACTCAACGCTTTTTTGTCTGCTTAGATTATTAAAATAAAGGGTTTGCTGAACGATCAGAACCCCTCCAATCAATAAAGTGGTGGCAACAGTGATTATTATCAGGGTCCGGCTAAGATAATCAGAAATGTTAGTAGGGATGGCTATTTTTCTGATGATTTTTTTAAACATTCAGGGAAATTTTTGGATCAGGCATCTTGATTTTCTAAGCGGTAAATATAGTAGAATTGATCCTTAATTACAATTTTAGTTTACATATATTGATAAAGAAACAAACACTTCAGTTGACAATACTGATGGACTTGAAATTTGGATATGACTTTTCAACTTGTTAATGTCGCTGTTAAAATCTGTTAAACAATTTTAACGAATTGCAAACAATAAAACACTTTTAAACGCATTTCGTTATCTTTAATATCATTTAATAATTACAAATTTCTAACAACAAAAAGTGAAGCGATGAAAAATTTTAGAAAGGGATTATTTACACTTCTGGTTGCGTTAATAGGTGGATTTGTTGCTCTTTGGACCTATACCCAATTTTTTGACAATCCTAAAATTGTGACAGTACAGCAGGATCAATCCATACGATATGCCAGTTTGCCATCAACCAATTCTGGTGATTTACCTGACTTGACATTTGCTGCGGAAAATTCGGTTCATGCTGTTGTTCATATCATGGTAACTCAGAAGGGGCAATATTATTCCCAGAATCCAATGCTCGAGTGGTTTTTTGGTGATCGTGGCAGTAACCATCAGGAAACGCCTATACGGCAGGGCTTTGGATCAGGAGTTATTATATCTGCTGACGGAACCATTGTAACAAATAATCACGTGATTGACGAAGCTGACGAAATCAAAGTAATTCTTAATGACAAACGTGAATTCGATGCCAAACTTGTTGGAACTGATCCTCAAACCGATGTTGCCGTACTCAAGATTAAGGCAAATGATTTACCATTCCTTCGTTTTGGAAATTCTGATGATCTAAAATTAGGACAATGGGTTTTGGCTGTAGGTAATCCGTTTAATCTTACATCAACCGTAACTGCGGGTATTATCAGTGCAAAAGGAAGAAATATTGGAATTAATCAAAGTCTTTCCGGAATTGAGGCATTTATTCAGACTGATGCTGCTGTAAATCCTGGAAACAGTGGAGGAGCGCTGGTAAATATCAGGGGCGAATTGATCGGAATTAATACCGCAATTGCTTCTCAAACGGGTTCGTACAGTGGATATTCTTTCGCTATTCCGGCTGGAATTGTAAAAAAAGCAGTTGGCGATATTCTTCAATATGGTGAAGTTCAACGGGCTTTACTGGGTGTTGAGATCAGAGACGTGACTGATGAGATCGCAAAAAAATACCACTTGGATAAAATTGAAGGAGTGTTTATCGCAAAAGTTCAACCGGATGGGGGTGCAGAATTGGCAGATATCAAAGACAACGATGTGATTATCAGCGTTGATGGAGTAAGCGTAAATTCAGCTGCTGAACTACAGGAGCAGGTTAATTTGCACCGCCCCGGAGATAAAGTGGCATTGGTAATAAAAAGAGATAATAAAAAGAAACCATTTAACGTAACGCTCCGTAACAAGCACGGAGACACGGAAATTGTGAAAGGTGATACTCCCAGTGATATTTTTGGTGCGAAATTTGTTGCGGTTTCCGACCGTGATAAAGAAGAATTAGGGATTCGTTATGGAGTAAAAATCGCTGAACTTGGGAATGGTAAATTCAAAGATGCCGGGATCAGAAAAGGATTTATTATAACACAGGTGAACAAAAATGCCGTTTCGGAGGTTGACGAGTTAATGCGAATTATTAAAAAATCAAAGGGTGGGATATTAGTTGAAGGAATTTATCCGAATGGAGAAGTAGCTTACTATGTTTTTGGGATTGATGCCAGATGAAATAAAAGCACTGGTTATTTAATTGTAAACAAAATGAAGTAATAAAAATAATCCGTTTGAATTATTGACCTCAAAAGCCTATATTTGCACGCTATTTTTTTGAAGGGTATATGAGACAATTAAAGATTACAAAATCGATTACCAACCGTGA
>Ga0079306_1001448_pt1 | contig 15668 bp, 11 predicted proteins | sample Methanotroph_Enr_FD_79181 | JGI IMG/M metagenome (GOLD analysis project Ga0079306, IMG submission 79181) | Enriched soil microbial communities from Old Woman Creek wetland in Ohio, USA - Methanotroph_Enrichment_5 | ecosystem: Environmental > Terrestrial > Soil > Wetlands | place: USA: Ohio...
AAGGCGGCGCGGAGAGTCGATGAGCTCCTGAAACAGAAAGGGATTTCTCCTGAGGATGAAGAGATCGCCCATGAAGCGCATGACGAGGCGTGCCGATCGTCCGGTGATCCGCTGGCTGCGCAGTTCTTCCAGGTCTTCCCAGACCTCGGTGCCGAACAGCAGGTTGATGATCAGCTTATCGTCCGCGGACGTGAAGTTATAGGGGATCTCGCGATAATCTTTTACGTTCATTTTGTTTCTGGCCTTGACTGCGGGAGCGGTTCCTCTGGGTTGATTGATAGATGACGGCTTTTCTAAAAAGAAATTCTTGGTAAGTTTGTAAAGACTGCTGAGAAATTTGGGGCAGTAGTCAAAACACTGATGAATGGGCCATGCCCTGATGGAGGCTGAAGCAAGCACGGCCACCGGGAAGCGATCCACATTTTCCCGGTATGGTGCAGATGGAGGAAGAGTTTGTACTCTTTTTCGGGTGCTGCGATCCAGAGGGAGAAGAAAACTGCCGAACGTATTTATTTACCATCTCTATTGTTTTTTGCCAGTTTTTTGTCTGGACGGGCAGGATAAAAGCAATGATGTTATAACATTGTTTTGCTGAATTAAACTCGGCTTCTTTCCATGCACGGATAAAAACTCCCCCGTCCATTGTGAAAAACGGCAAGGAAATGATACTATCCTGCATTGTCTATTATTCTGCCGGAACGAGCCGCTACATATTGCCAAACAAATTAAAGGTGCAAAAATTGAATTATTTTTTAGCGGTCAGTATAATGTGTCTCTTGAGTATCCTGTCCGGCTGCAGGTCGTTGTACGAAGGGTTCAAAGCCGTGCACACCGAGGAATGCTATAGTCTGCCGTATCCGGATCAGGAAGAGTGCCTGCGGCAGACTGGTGTCGGCTATGACGAATATGAAAAGGCTCGGGAAGAGGCAAGGCGGCGCCCATAGGTGAAAAAGGAATGAAGTTATACCTGTCCGAATTGCTGACACGTCTTGTCTCCCGGCAGAACAAGATTGCCGATCCCGATGCCGAAAGCCGTTTTCTGCAGTATACCGTGATCAGCTGCGCCGGTGTCGCGTCCATGATCGGTTTTGGTCTCTATAATCTTTTCCAGGGGCAATACCTTCTAGTTCTGGTGATTGCCATCTCTGCCCTGGGGTTGGTTGTCGGCTGGGTGTTACTCTTTCGGGGGATGGCCGGGGCCATGATCTACAGGACGAACGTCATATTGTACTACGTTCTTCTTCTGTACGTGACCTACCTTGGCGGCGAGGATCACTCGAAGATCCTCTGGGTCAATATCTCGCCGCTGATCACCTTTTTTCTTTTGGGACGAATGGAGGGGCTGGTATGGATCAGCGCCATGTGGCTCTGCCTCTTCGCCTATTTCTTCAATCCCTTCGATTTGCCGGGCGGCCATGTCTACAGTCCGGGGTATGCCGTCAGGTTTCTGGTGAGCTTTACCGTCATCTCCGTCATCACCTACTTTTACGAAAATTTTCGGCACACATACCGCGCCGATCTGGAAGAGAAAAACAGCATGCTGCTGGCCGAAATCCAGGAACGGCAGAAAGCGGAATCCTCCCTGCGGGAGAGCGAGGCCCGCTACCGGGCTATTTACCTCCACGCCGCCGAAGGTATCTTGCTCATCAATTTCCAGGGCGATATCGTCGAGTGCAATCCGCAGATCCTGGCGATGCTGGGATACCGGCAGCCGGATGTGATCGGACGCAATATCTTTACTTTTTTCCATCCCGAAGATCTGGCCCGGCTGCCGCCGCAGATCGATAAACTCCGTTCCGGCGAGGTGCTGTTTCTAGAGCGCCGGCTGAGGACGGCCTCGGGCGTTTATCTGCTCTTTGAGCAGAGCGGCAAGAAGATCAACGACGACCTGATCATTCTGCTCTACCGCGATATAACCGAGCGGAAAATCGCCGAACTCGCCTTGGAACAGGCTAATCAGGCCCTGAACCGACTGGCCCATTTCGACGGTCTGACCCAGATCGCCAACCGGCGCCGGTTCGACCATGCCCTCAGCAGCGAATGGCTGCGCATGAAAAGGGAAGGAAAAGACATCGGCCTCATTCTCGCCGATATCGATTACTTCAAACAGTTCAACGATATATATGGCCATCAGGCCGGCGACGACTGCCTCCGGAGCGTGGCGTCGACACTGTCTTCTCTGGTCCACCGCCCGGCAGACGTGGTTGCCCGATACGGCGGCGAGGAATTTGTCATCCTTCTGCCCGACACCGACCTTGAGGGGTGCAGGAAGATAGCCGAGAAGATGCGCCTGCACATCGAACAATCACGCATCCCTCATCGGGGTTCGAAGGCCCATTCCGTGGTGACCATGAGTTTCGGCGTGGCGGTGGCATCGCCCGGCGATATCCAGGATGGGTATGAAGTGCTGGTAGGGGCGGCGGACAAGGCGCTCTATCAGGCCAAGGAAGGTGGCAGGAACCGAATCGTCTGAAATTTGCTCCAAATGCTTTTGAAGCGGACGATACGGCTGGTGGAAAAGCTGTGCGAAAAATTTGGTTCGAGCAAAAGGAAAACTACTCAATGGACGGGAGGCCGTTTCTATGGGGTTTGCCGATGTAACCGAACGCGAAAGGATCGAGAAGGCGCTGCAGGAGAGCGAGGCCCGCTGTCAGGGAATGTACCGGCTGATGAAACAGATGGCCAATACCGTTTCCGACCTGATCTGGGCAAAAGACCTGGACGATCGCTATATCTTCGCCAACAAGGCGATCTGCGATAAGCTCCTGATGTGTGAGGAGGGCGAGAGTCCGATCGGCAAAAACGACCTGTTCTTCGCCGAACGCGAGCGAACCCGAGGGTACGTCCATACCTTCGGCGAAATCTGCGTTAATTCCGATGCGATGGTAAAAGAGACCGGCATGCCGGGGCGGTTCCTGGAGGACGGCCTGGTGCGCGGGGCCTATCTGATGCTCGATGTCCAGAAGGCGCCCCTCTTCGATGAACGGGGGCAGCTGATCGGCACGGTCGGCGCCGGCCGGGATGTCACCCAGGATCGGGCCAACCGCAAGGCTCGGGAGGAGAGCGAGAAAAGATACCGGCTGCTGGCCGAGAATATCCGCGATGTACTGTGGGTGCTCGATGTGCAGTTCAATCCTACCTATGTGACCCCTTCCATCCGTGAGTTGTCGGGGTACAGCCGGGAGGAGTTTCTCGCTCTGCCGATCGATATCCACATGACGCCGAAATACCGGCGGAAGTTGAAGGCCCTGCTGCGCATGACGGGGCGGGCGATCCCTTCGGGGGAGAATGCCTCGGGCAGGTTCCACGACTTCGAGTGTGTGAAAAAGGATGGTACGACCATCTGGGTCGAGATCGTCAATACCGCCATCCGGGCGGACGACGGTTCGCTGCGGGGCTATGTGGGCGTGATCCGCGACACGACCAAAAGGGTCCTGGCCCAGCAGGAGTTGGAGATGGCCAGGAAGGTGGCGCTGGCCGCCAGTCAGACCAAGTCGGAGTTCCTGGCCAATATGAGCCACGAAATACGAACGCCGATGAATGGCGTCCTCGGCGTTTTACAGCTCTTGAAGGATACCCCGCTCACCCCCGTTCAGGCCGAATACGTCGAAAACGCGCTCGCCTCCGGTACCAGTCTCCTGCATCTCATCAGCGATATCCTCGATTTCTCCAAGATCGAGGCCGGCAAGATCGAACTGATCGTCAAGCCCTTCCTCATCAGGGAGCTTCTTGCCTCGGTGTCCGGGGCCTTTGCCAGCCTCGTCGACGGGAATCTCGTGAGCATCCGGTATGCCGTGGCCGACGACATCCCGCCGGTCGTTGTCGCCGATGAATCCCGCCTGAAACAGATCCTCTATAACCTGATCGGCAATGCCGTGAAGTTCACCCGCGAAGGTGAGATCTGCGTCGCCCTTGAACTGGTTAAGGTCTTGCCGGATTCGCGCCTCATGCTGGAATGCACCATCAGAGACACCGGGGCAGGCATCTCGGATACGGTCAAAGGTCGGCTGTTTGAGCCCTTCGTCCAGGAAGACGGCAGCTTCCGGCGAAGGTACGGGGGCACGGGACTCGGCCTCAGCATTGTCAAGAACCTCGTGGAACTCATGGGAGGAACCGTGGAGCTCACAAGCCGTGTCGGCCAGGGGACGACCGTCATCTTCAGGATAGTCGCCGGCATCGATCACGCGGCGATCGAACAGGAGCAGATGGCGGCGGGAAGCGGTGAGCCGACCGGGTCGTATCGCATCCTGGTGGTTGAGGATGAAAAAATCAATGCCATGGTGATTTCGGCCATGCTGGAGAAGCTCGGCCATCAGGTGCACCTGGCTACCGACGGGCTGCAGGCCCTGAAGATGATAGGGGATTGCTCCTTCGACTGCATCTTCATGGATATTCAGATGCCGGAGATGGATGGGGTGGAAACCACCCGGGCCATCCGGGCCATGACCGAAAATGTCGAGAAAAAGCCTCCTATTGTCGCCCTCACCGCCCATGCCATGAAAGGCGACAGGGAACGGTTCCTCGCCGCGGGCATGGACGATTATCTGACCAAGCCGGTGGAGATGGGCAGCCTGGTGAAGGTTCTGCGACAGCTTGCCGGCTGAGACTTCAGCGTTTTGTTGCGTCGCCGTCGATGGTGTCCCGGCGCAGGGAGATCATCAACGCGCAGCCGGCCAGCAGACCGGCCAGGGTTGCCAGCGGCACGCTAAAAGAGTGCAGGGAGTCGAAGGCCATCCCTGCGAAAATCGGCGACAGCGACGCCGGAATATTGCTGGAGAACAGCCAGCCGTACACCTGGCCGACCTTGTCCGCACCCCAGCAACGGGCGGCGGACGACACGCAGATGACGAGCACCCCGCCATAGTTGAAGCCGGTGAGGATCGCCACCGTCCAGAAGCCATATTGCGAACCGAGCAAAGCGGGGGCGGTCAGCAGCACCAGGGCCTGACAGACGAGATTGGCCCGGATCGCCGTCGTTGACCGAACCCGGTCGAAGCGGTGATGCCGATCCGCACCGTATCGTCGTCTCCCCGGTAGTTCTTTACCTTTCCCGCGGAGAGGTTGTCAAGAAGTTCGTTGAAATTGGTCATACCAATAGTTGTACGTTCCATTTGAAAAGCAACGGTTGACTTTGGTATCATTAGAAAGAATAAGTTATCTTATGATTTGAAAGGGACGAGGAGGCAAATCGATATTGAAAGGAAATTCTGCAGTTAGAAGATAGGTCTTATTTTGGTCTCTTAAAAGACCAAGAAACGGGCCTGACTCAAGGGTATTTATTTGTTGCCCTCCGGATGGCGACGAGGTATCTAGTGTCCTGTCAAGCTTTTCCGCGCTCCGATTGGTTACGGAGCGAATGAACCGTACAGCCAAGGATGGAATGGAAATGAAAATACTCGTAATAAACTCCGGAAGTTCGTCGATCAAATTCCAGCTTCTCGATATGCAGGACGAATCGGTTCTGGCATCCGGCCTGGTCGAGAGAATCGGCGAAGCGGAGGGATTGATAAAGTGTACGCTGCGACCGGGAACCGACCGGGAATTGACTATCAAGAACGGTTGTGCGGTTCCCGACCACACTACGGGGATGCGGCTCGCGGTCGATCTGCTCACGGATAAAGAGCAGGGCGTCATAGCCGACCGCTCGGAGATCGCTGCGGTGGGGCACCGGGTGGTGCACGGCGGCGAGGATTTTCATCGGCCCACGGTCATCGACGCTGCGGTTATGGCTGCCATCGAAAAAAACATTCCGCTCGCGCCGCTGCACAATCCGGCGAATATCGACGGCATCCGGGTGGCCCAGGAGCTTTTTGCCGGCGTCCCGCAGGTGGCGGTCTTCGACACCGCCTTCCATCAGACCATTCCGCCCCATGCCTATCATTACGCCATCCCGTACGAGCTGTACGAAAAGGAGAGGATCCGCCGCTACGGCTTTCACGGGACTTCCCACAAATTCGTGGCCAGCGAGTGCGCAAAACTCATGGGCAAGGAACTCGCCACCTTCAACGTGATTACCATCCATCTCGGCAACGGCTGCTCGATGACCGCGGTGGAGAACGGCAAAAGCGTTGATACCAGCCTCGGGTTCACCCCGCTCGAAGGCCTGGTGATGGGAACCAGAAGCGGCGACGTCGATCCGGCGATCCATGCCTTTCTCGCCCGCAACTGCAATCTGGACATCGAGGCCATCGACCTTTTGCTGAACAAGGAGTCCGGCCTGAAAGGCCTCTGCGGCATGAACGACATGCGCGATATCCATGCAGCGATTGCCGCCGGCAACAAACGGGCCAGACTCGCCCTGGACGTCCAGACCTACCGCAACAGAAAATACATCGGGGCCTTCATGGCCGTACTCGGCCGGGTGGATGCGATCGTCTTCACCGCCGGGATCGGCGAGAACGACGAGGTGGTGCGGGAGAAGAGTCTTGCGGGGCTCGCGCCCTTCGGCATTGTTCTCGACCGCACGGCCAACAGCCAGCGCATAAAAAAACCCACCCTGCTCAGCAGCCCGGAGAGCCGGGTGCAGGTCTGGTGCATCCCCACCAACGAGGAACTGGCCATCGCCCGCGAGACCATAGCGGTCATCGCTGGGGAGTAAGCCTTGAGATGATTCCGGGACCGGCAACCAACAAGCCGGTTCCGGGGCTTCTGCCGGGTCATTCCGCACTCATCGGCCGCCACATTCAGCTTCGACCTCATTCAAGGTTGAACAATCGACCTGCTCAATTTTTAGCTCCTTTGCGAGCTATGGCAATCCCTTTGGCATCTGTGCATCGAGCTACCTTCGAAACATGTCTATGCACAAAATTCTTGCTAAACACTGCCTGAGTCGGTAACTTCGGCTTGATTACGAGAGTGGTTGAAAACCCAAATCGGTAAAAGATGCCACACACAAAAGCCAACATCATGGTTTTCGGGGCAATTCCAGTAGTAATCGTTGCCCTCGCCACTCTCCTCCTTTTGGTTCATCCCATCGATTACAGGAATTGCTGACAACGACGGCCCAGCTTGCCGGGGATATCGATGTGCCGCAATGCTGCATTGAAGCCCGCCTTGTCAAAAGCGACGGGAGCTCGGTATCGGTGGAGTATTCTCTTGCAAAGCATGGTCCCGGCCAGGAACTCGCCATTATTGCCGTGGTTCGAGACATTACCCCGCGTAAGCGCATGGAGGAGACGCTCAGGCAAAACAATGAAGTGCTGGAACTGCGAGTGGCTGAGCGGACGAAGGAACTCGCCGAACTCAACAAAGCGCTCAAGAAAGAAATAGAAGACCGCCGACAAGTCGAAATCGAATTGCGCAAGCGGAAAGAGCGTTTCATAACTCTGTTTGAGCATATGGCTCAAGGCGCTTTTTATCAGAATCGGGATGGCCGACTGACGGAGGTCAATGCCTCGGCCCTGGAACTCTTCGGCCTCACGAGAGACCAGTTTCTGTCCAGGAACTCATTTTCCCCGAAATGGCATGTCATCAAAGAAGACGGCTCAGAACTGCCTCCGGAGGAACATCCTTCCATGGTCGCCTTGCGCACCGGTACGCCAGTTCGGGAGAAAATTGCGGGTATAATCAACCCCACCTCCGGGGATTATAATTGGCTGGTCATTAACGCCCTGCCGCAGTTTGCAGAGGGAGGGAGCGAACCCGAGGAAGTATTCGTCACCCTGCATGATATCACCAGTCTCAAACTGATGGAACTGGAGCTGCGGAAGTCCCGGGAAAATATGGAGAAACGTGTCGAGGACCGCACTCTTGAACTGCAAAAGACCCATGGCCAACTGCTGCACGCGGAGAAGCTGAGCGCTATCGGCAGCCTTTCCGCCTCCATCGCCCATGAGTTTAACAGCCCTTTGCAGAGCGTCATGACCGTGATGAAAGGTTTTCAGCGCCTGCATTCCTTTGAGGAGAATGAAAGAATGCTCCTGGGTATGGCGATTCAGGAGTGTGAGCGGATGCGCGATCTCATCAGGAGCCTGCAGGATTTCAATCGGCCGACTTCCGGGCACATGGCACCGATGAATCTGCATGCTGCCATTGACGGCATCCTGCTGTTGAGTAAACACAACTACAAACTCAAGGGAATAGCGATAAAGACAGAATACGCGCCTGCTGTCCTGCAGATCAAGGCGGTCGCCGACCAGATCAAGCAGGTGCTTCTCAATCTCCTTAACAATGCCGCCGATGCCTGTGAAGAAGGTGGCGGTACGATCACAATCGGTACTTCGATGGATGGCGGCGGCAATGTCCTTATCACCATACGAGATACCGGCAAAGGTATCCCGCCCGAGATTATGCCACGGATTTTCGACCCCTTTTTTACCACAAAATCCGCGGTCAAAGGTACCGGGCTCGGCTTGTCGGTGAGTTACGGCATTGTGAAAAAACATGGCGGCCGCATTTTGGTGTCAAGCGAACCCGGAAGAGGGGCGGCCTTCACGGTTGTCCTCCCCATCGATGGTCCATCCGGCAAGGAACAGACTGATTTTGCCATGCCCTCTTGAGGGGAAGGAAGGACTGAGCGATGAGGCCTGAGGACTGGGTAGGGGCGAAAAATCTTTCGCCGTTACAGTGGATGGCGCGAAGTTACTCAGTTCTCAAATCTCGATCCCCAGTCCTTTTTCTTTGATCTCATGCAGCCGTTCATAGATCTGTAACAGCCGGCCATGGGCCGCCGAAGTTTCCTTCCAGGTTCTGCCGAAATGCAGGCCGGGGAAGGTGGTTCGGCCGGCGATGATCCGCCGGGCCTCCTCAATCTCAAGCTCCCGGTAAAAAAGTTGAAAACCGGTGCCGAAACTGTCGAGATCTTCGCCTGCCAGGATAAAGCCCAGCAGGGTATGCAGCAGGCGGTAGAGCCGCAGCCGCTCCGGGGGTAAGGCGGCATAATCGAGGCACCAGCCGCACCATTCGGCTGCGTCCTCGCAATTGCCCATGGCTAGATGAAGCATGGCCTTCAATTCCCCGAATCTGAGAGTGGTCCAGGCGGAAGACTCGTCGAACAGGATGCCGATGCAGCCGGCCACCAGCTGATGATCGTTGTAGCTCATGATCTCCAGGCGGTCGAGAAAATCGGCCAGCGCAGGCTTTTTCATGGCCGGCAGGCGGAGGAGATCGGTGCGCAGGGAGGCGCCCGCCGCCCTGTTGTTCCAGATCAAATCGTCGATGGGGTAGATCTCCGACATGCCGGGGGCGAGTATCCGGCAGCTGTATACGCCGCAATGGCGGTATTCGGCGCGGTAAAGGGATGCGCCCTCGGCCTCGATAAGCGTTGCGAGTCGTTTGAATTCCTCTTCGGTTGAGCCATGGAATTCCCAGGGCGAGAAAGAAAAATCGGCCTTGTCCCGGAACATCGACCAGGCGAGCAGGCCGTCGGAATCGACGAAATGGCTCTCCAGGTTGAAGGGATCGGCCACCGCCGACAGGTCGTGGCTCGGCGGATGGAAATGGCGCAGGCTGTCGAGGCTGCGGCCCTGGAGGAGCTCGGTGAGAGTCCGTTCGATGGCGGTTTCGAACCGGCAGTTGGCGCCGAACGCCGCGTAGGTCCCGCCGCTTTCCGTATCGGCGAGCAGGGCGCAGATCACCGGGAACCTGCCGCCGAGCGAGCCGTCCTTGACTCGGACGATAAAACCATGGTCGGCCAGGGCGTCGAGGATGCCGCTGAGCCTTGGGTTGCTTTTCAGCACCGCCTTCGGGACATCAGGCAGGCTCACGCCTTTGCTGATGATGATATTCTTGACGTACCGTTCAACGATCTCGGACAGGGCCTGGGCGCCGCATTCCGTCTGGGAATTACCGGCGGCCATGCCGTTGCTGACGAAGAGATTGTTGAGCAGACTCACCGGAAAATAAACGGGTTTGCCGCCCTGGGAGAGGCTCTTAAAGGGCAGGGCGCAGATGCCCCGTCTGGTCGATTCGGTGTTGTTGTCGCAGAGATGGTCGAAACGCAGCTCGCCGTCCGGGTCGTACAGGGTACGGAGCCGGCCGTCGAGCAGTTCCGTGCCGTCCGGCCCTGCGATCGGCACGGCCTCATCCCCTTCCGGCGGAAACCATTTTTCGTCCGGGTAATAAAAAAACGGCTGTTCCATCTCGCGCTCGTCAAGAAAATACTCGGCGAAGAAGAAATTGGTCTGGAGCCGCTCAAAAAACTCGCCCAGGGCACTGGCCTGGCAGGCCAGCTGCGAGGTGCCTTTGCCGTTGGTGTAGAGATGGGGGCAGGCGGCGGCACGCAGATGCACCGACCAGCAGTCCGGCGCCGGATTCTGCCAGCTTACCGTTTCCGTTGGGAAATTGAGGGATTCAAGCAAGGCGGTGGCCTTGTCGATGGTCTCTTCAAGGGAGGCATCCTTGCCGGGAATGAAGGTCTTTGGGGTCATGAGATTGCACAGCGGGAAAAATGGATAACAAGGGGATGGAGAGGCAACCGGAACGGCGACCGACATTGGTAAATACCATGCCGGCCCATCATGCACAACAGGGATAAAACGAAGGCCTCGAAAAAACCTCAGGTTCCGGCCGGGTGGGAGAGTGGAATTCCGCTCCCGCCGCCGTATCGCCCATTCGGGAAGGCGAATATTGCGGCGGCAGGAACAGGAAGTAAAAAAGTTACTTGAGCTTGCCGCCCGCCCGAAGCGAGTCGGCGAGCATCTCGACCACGAAGCGGACTTTCTCTGCCGATTCGTGCTGCTGCAGATTGTCCTGAATATGCATAACGCAGGTCGGGCAGCCGGTTGCCACATAATCGACACCGGCGCTTTGGATGTTTTTCACTTTATGGTTGTTGATCTTGATCGCGGTATCGTAGTGGGTGATGCAGTAGCTGCCCGCGCTGCCGCAGCAGACTGCGGCATCCTTCATCTCGCGGAACTCGACGCCGGGGATCATCTTCAACAGTTTGCGCGGCTGCTTGGTGATGCCCTGGCCGCGCACCATGTGGCAGGGATCGTGGTAGGTCACCTTGTAGGGTAATCGCCCCAGTTCCTCAGGCTGTATGTCGATGTTCTTTTCAATGAATTCGTTGATGTCGTAGACCTTGCCGGTGAAATCGCGCAACTCCCGGCTGTTGTCGAGGAAGAGCTTGATCTCTTTTTTCAGGGCCATTCCGCAGGACGAGCAGGCGACGACGATGGCGTCGAGGTTGTAGCGTCTGAACAGCTCGAAATTGTGGGTCATGAACAACTTGGCCCCGTCGTAGTCGCCGTTGGCCAGCACCGGGGTGCCGTTGCACTTCTGGGCTTTCGGGATGATCACCTCGCAGCCGTAGCCGGTAAGGATGTCCACCACCGACTTGACTACGTTGGTGTAGATGAGATTGCCGGCGCAGCCGGTGAAATAGCCGACGCGCATCTTCACCGGCCCCTGTTTCGGCGGAATCACCTCAGGGTAGAGGCTCTGGGCGCTGCGCAGGGCCATCAGTGGGAAGAAGCGGCGCTTGGAAAAGCCGAAGAGCGGAAACAGATGGCGGACCGGATTGTTCGAGCCGATGCCGAAGAGGGCCCGCTGAGTGAGGCCAATGACCATGGCGGCAAGGGTCATCGGCCATTTGCGCCAGAGCAGCTGGCGGAAGATGAGGGCCTTGAAAAAACCCAGCCCCTGTTGGGTGGTAATGTACCAGCGCAGTCTGAGGACTACGTGTTCCGGACTGACCCCGGCCGGGCAGTTGGCCGAACAGGTCTTGCAGTTCAGACACTCATTGATGGCGTCTTTGACTCTTTCGGTGATCTGCAGGTCGCCCGAGACCAGCTTTTCCGCGAGCTTATTCTTGCCGCGGGCCACGTAGAGCTCGTTGCCCATCTCTTTGAAGACCGGGCAGACGCTGCGGCATTTGCCGCACTGCATGCATTTCTGAAATTCCTTGGCGGCCTCAAGAAGATGTTCTTCGGCCTGTCGATGGATGGCGGTGGGAGTATTCATCTGTCGATACCTCGCTTAAACGGTCCGGTCTTCGGGCATGTCGAACATCTTGCCGGGATTAAGGAGGTTCTCCGGATCGAAGGTCTTCTTGATGTTCTGCAGCAGTCTGATGCCTGCCCCGCCGAGCTGTTTTTCCAGGAACGGCTTTTTCTCAAGACCGATGCCGTGCTCGCCGGAAATGGTGCCGTCGAGATCGATGGCCAGCTGGAACAGTTCGGCGACTGCCTTCTCGGTGCGGGCCATTTCCTCCTTGTCCCGCATGTCGACGAGGAAGGTGGGATGGAGGTTGCCGTCGCCGGCGTGGCCGAAAATGCCGACTTGGAGCTGATATTTTTTGGCGATGTCGGTGATTCCCCGCACCATGTCCGGCAGTTTGGAGCGCATCACCGTGGCGTCCTCCAAGATCAGATTGGGGCGCACGCTCGCCAGGGCATTGAGGGCAACGCGGCGGCCGGCGAACATCCTGTCCCGCTCTTCGCTGGATTTGGCCCGGGCGAACTCGCGGATATCGTTCTTGCGTACTTCGGCTTCGACCTTGGCCATTTCGGCGATGGCCGAGTTCCTCTCGCCGTCGGTCTCGATGAGCAGTACCGCCTCGGCATCCCTGGGCAGGCCGCAGTCCTTGAAATTCTGGATAGCGTTGATGGTGGCGTTGTCCATGAATTCCATGGTCGAAGGGGTGACGCCGGCGGCGATGATGGCCGAGACCGCCTTGGCAGCGCCGTCCAGGCTGTTGAAGATGGCCAGGGCCGACTCGCGGTGCTCCGGGATCGGCAGCAGGGAGAGGGTAACTTCGGTCATGATGCCCAGCATCCCCTCGCTGCCGACGAAAATCCCTTCCATGTTGAAGCCGGCCACGTGTTTGACGCATTTGTTGCCGAGGATGACAATGTCACCCTGGGGCAGGACCACCTTCATCATCTTGACGTAATCCTTGGTGACCCCGTATTTCAGGCCCCGCAGGCCCCCGGCATTTTCGGCGACATTGCCGCCGATGGTGGAAAAGCCAACGCTGCCGGGATCGGGCGGATAGAAGAGATTGGCCTTGGCGGCGATCGGATCGATATCGGCGGTGGTGAGGCCTGCCTCGACGGTGATGAGCCGGTTGGCCGGATCGAAATCGATGATCCGTTTCATCCGGTCCATAACCAGAACAATGCCTTTTTTAAGCGGTACCGACCCCCCTGACAACCCGCTGCCTTGCCCCCGGGGCGTGACCGGAATTCGTTCCCGATAGGCAAATCTCATCAACTGGCTGATCTGCTCGGTCGTGCTGGGGAAGACCACTGCTTCGGGCTCTACCTCGACGTGGGAGGCGTCATAGCTGTAGGCGATCATGTCTTCTTTTTCGAAAAGGGCATTGGTCGTCCCGAAAATGGTTTGCAATTCCTCGATCTGGCTTTTTTTCATGTTGTACTCCGTCAACGTGGGGGCAATCTCTGGTTGGTTGGCTTGGTGATCCGCTGTGCGGTGAATACCTCATATTAGACGAAGAGCACGTCGAAACCCTCGGTAGCATACTCAAAGCTAATGGTAGTACCAATTTTAAAAGATACCAATATTCTTGTCAAGGCAAAAGATCCTGGCACCGGATGGTTGGCATATCATTATGAAATGGCAAAATAAATAGGATGTATGTTCTTTTTTTTCCCGAAGATATGGAACAATACCAATCCAGTCGCGGAGGGGAGAAGTGTTCTGAGGCTGATTCTTCCGGATATCTCTCCGTTCCTCCCGGAATGTTCTGTAACGCACCGGGATATGGGAAAAGTTATTACTTTGACTTTCTTTGTCGTACCTATTATAATGCCCGCGAATTTGAACTTCAGACAGAGGCTAAGGGCATGGCTGAGTCAGGCGTGGGGGTGGGATGACGTATTATGAATATGGGCAAATGCAAATACCATCCTCTGGTCGAAAGTTCCTATTACTGCGCTAAACATCAGCATTACCTCTGCCCTGATTGTCTCAAGTGTTCAGATCCTCAGTTCTACTGCAAGTTCCGTACTGCCTGTATCATTTGGTTTTTTGAGAAAGAAAAGAAAGTGAAGCTGTCCTGAGGACAGTGCACCACCCGGCGACCTGTTGTTCGGCTTTTTTGTTTTGATGGCGCCATTTCGGCAGCTTGAAAACATGTTTACGTTTCCGTCAATGTAACATTTGCCGTGAAATTGCCGAGATGTGATGAATCGTCTGTGGTATCAATATGAATGATATGATTGAGCAGAAAAAAAAATCAGAAGTTTATTCCAGAATTAATGGAGTTTTAAAGGAAATTTGCCCAATTACACGTTGTAAGTGGAAAAATTTATGATATATTTGGGCGGTGCTTCAAAGCATGCTCGGGGGAAGGTTCGGAGAGTATCTTTTTTGCGCTGCAAGTTGTCTGTTTCTTTGCACAAATCTTTGCATATCAGGCCCCTTCGGGGATCCTCGGAAAAGTTGTGAAGATTTTACGTGAAGAAACGTATATCCCACCAAGGGCACTTTACCAAGGGCCTGTTCAGGGTTAAGGGTATTCGATCTGACGAATGGGCAGTTTGTGCTGTTTCGCCGGACACTGCTGCGCGATGAGTAAAAGAAGATGACTCAACCCAGTGTTTCCCCGGCAAATAAGGAACCCGCATGAGTAAATGCACAGTTACATTTCTTCCCCACCAAAGGAGTACAACTGTCTCCGCCGGGGAGAGTATTATCCGAGCCGCATTACAGGCCGGCGTGCATATCAATGCTTCCTGCGGCGGCGAAGGTGTCTGTGGCAAATGCCGTATTCTTCTGGAAGCCGGCACCGTTGACGGCGGCTTTTCCGACAGGCTTTCCGAAGAGGATGCCGCCAAGGGTTACCGTCTTGCCTGTCTGGCCAAGGTGACCGAAAACGTCACGGTGCGGATCCCGGTGGAATCCGCCATGGACAAGAGCGTGATGAATCTTCAGGTCACGCCGCGCCGGACCGCTACCATTCAACATCCGGATTTCGAGAGCCTGAAGGAAGAAGGGCTCTTCATCCCCCCGATAGAAAAGCTCTTCGTCTCCCTGACACCCCCCGATGCCGTCAACAATATGCCCGACGTGACCCGGCTGGTTGAGCACCTGAAACAGGAGTTGAACGAGCACAAACTCGAATTGACCCTGCCGGTGATCAGAAAACTGCCGGGGCTTCTCCGCGGCAACGATTGGCAGGTAACGCTTACAATTATCCGGGCGGTCAGGGACGACGGCAAAAATATTATCCAGAACGTCCAGGCGGGCGACAGAACGGCCTATAACTACGGGGTGGCCCTGGATATCGGCACCACCACCGTCTACGGCCAGCTCATAGATCTCGCTACCGGCGAGTGTCTGGCCGAAGCCGGCGATTTCAACGGCCAGATCAGCTACGGCGAGGACGTCATCACCCGCATCATGTATGCTGAAAAGCCCGGGGGCCTGGACAAATTGCATGAGGTGGTGGTCGGCACCATCAACGGCGTTCTCCGAAAGATTATTGCCCAGTCGAAGGTGGATCGAGAGGATATCTCGACTATTACCATCGCCGGCAACACTACCATGACCCAACTCTTCCTGCAGGTGGAGCCGCGCAACATCCGCAGGTCGCCCTACGTGCCGGCGGCGACACTCTATCCGCCGTTTTCGGCAAAAATCGTGGGCATCGATCTGAACGATCACGCTATCGCCTTGATCTTTCCTCAGATTTCGAGCTTCGTCGGCGGGGATATCGTCGCCGGAGTCATGGGTTCCGGGATGTACCGCGATGAGCAATTGAC
>Ga0079306_1001449_pt1 | contig 15641 bp, 11 predicted proteins | sample Methanotroph_Enr_FD_79181 | JGI IMG/M metagenome (GOLD analysis project Ga0079306, IMG submission 79181) | Enriched soil microbial communities from Old Woman Creek wetland in Ohio, USA - Methanotroph_Enrichment_5 | ecosystem: Environmental > Terrestrial > Soil > Wetlands | place: USA: Ohio...
CCGCACTCCGGGGCACGGCCGTGTTCCATCATCTGCTCGGCTGCCCCGAGGCGCCTTCGCTTAACCAAGCCGCCGGCTCCCCCGAAAAACCGTGTTGCCAAGGTGGGATACATGGAACCGTCAGCGGCAACTAGCGCACCGCGACTGTCCTGCGCCCACTGCGGCCTCCCCATAGCCGTCTCCGCCAATTCCCATTCCGAGGTAATCTATTGCTGCTCCGCCTGCCGTCTGGTTGCGCTCGTCGTTGGAAAGGAGCAGAGCGAGCACAACTGGAACCTGGTCCGGCTCGGCTTCGGCACTCTGCTTGCCATGAACATCATGATGATCTCCCTGCTGCTCTATTCCGGCAGCCTGGAAACCACTCTCATCCCCGTCTTCCGTCTGGTTCTTCTCGGGCTGGCTACTCCCGCACTCGCCATCTTGCTGCCTCCCTTCCTGTCCGGTGCCCTTCGGGAATGCGCCGCACGAAATCTCAACCTCGACACGTTGGTCGCCTGCGGCTCGCTCACTGCTTATTGCGTCAGTGCGGTCCATGCGCTCGGTACCGGTGCCGTCTACTTCGACACGGCAACCATGCTGCCGGTGCTCGTCACCTTCGGGAAAATCATCGAGTCCAGCGCCAAAACCAAGGCAGCCGACCTGCTGCACAGCCTGCAGACGCTGCTCCCGGCGAGCGCGCTGCGGGTCGCCGCATCCGGCACCGACGAGGTGCCGCTGACAACTCTCCAGGTGGGGGATGAGATTCGAGTCCGGCCCGGAGAGCGGGTTGCGGTCGACGGGCTGATCCTGGAAGGAAGCAGTTGCATCGAGGAGGCGGCTTTCACGGGCGAATTTATGCCGCGCAGCTGCCAGCCCGGTGAGCGCGTCATCGCCGGCACGGTGAACGGTACCGGCGTCATGCTGGTGCGTGCCGAACGGGTGGGGTCCGAGGTCCTGTTGCACGGGATCGTCAGCCTGATCGATCAAGCCTGGCGCAACCCGTCCCGGGCCGAGCGGATTGCCCAGCGGGCCGCGGCCCTCTTTATTCCCGCCACGGTTGCGGTGGCAGCCGGCTCGCTTGTGTGCTGGGCTCTTTCCGGAAATCTCGGCCAGGGGATGTTGAGCGCCTTGTCGGTCCTCGTGGTCGCCTGCCCGTGCACCATCGGAATCGCCACTCCGCTCGCCACCTCGCTGGCCATAGCGCGGGCCGCACGAGCCGGCATCGTGGTGCGCGGCGGCAGCGTGATGGAAGAAATCGCCGGGGTGGAGGTCTGCTACTTCGACAAGACGGGGACTCTCACGGAGGGCAAACCCGGGCTGCAGCAGGTCGTCAGCTTCTGTCCTTCGACCGACCAACGCGAAATCCTCGGCCGCCTCGCCACCCTGGAGGCGGTTAGCGGCCATGTTCTGGGCAAGACGGTGCTGCGTGAGGCCGCGGCGCGCGGTTGCGTCGTTGGTTCGGTCTCAGCCCCCCTGGCAGTGCCTGGCAGTGGAATGAGTGGGGACGTCTTCTGGCAGGGGATAACGAAGACTGTTACCGCGGGGAGCCCCTCCTTTGTCCGTGCGAGTCTGGGAGGCGGGCAGGGAGAAGATCTAGAGGAAGGTGCAGATGGCTGTTCCATAGTAGATGTGGCATGGGAGGGTTCATTGCGCGGCCGCGTGCTCTTTGCGGATGCCCTGCGCCCGGATGCGCGCGGCTGCATCGGGGCTTTGGAGCGCCAGGGCGTCGCGACGATTCTCCTTTCAGGCGACAGCCATGCAGCGGCAGCCTCTGCTGCCAGCCAGGCAGGTATCACGCGGGTCGAGGCCCCTCGCACTCCGGCACAGAAGCTCGCGGCCGTTAGCGCAGGCAGCAGCGCGGGGAAGGTTGTCGCCATGGTTGGCGACGGCATCAACGATGCTCCGGCGCTCGCGGCCGCACAGGTGGGCATCGCCTTCGGCGCCGGTACCGACCTCGCCCGGCAGGCGGGGAACGTGGTGATGATATCCGGCTGTCTGCGCCAGGTGCCCTGGCTGATCGGCCTCAGCAGGCAAACGGCAAGGATCATCTACGGTAACTTTGCCTTAAGCTTCGCGTACAACAGCATCGCACTGGCAGCTGCCGCTTTTGGCCTGCTCCACCCGCTGCTGGCGGCCCTCGCCATGGTGGCGTCGAGCCTCGCCGTGCTCGCAAATTCGCTGCGCATCTCCCGCTATCCGGATGAACCCGGTCCTGAAGGTTACACGGAGTCATGACCGTCGAGGATACAGATATCGTTAGCGGCGCGTTGCGGTCGCGCTCAGGCCGTTGATGAGCTGTTGCTTCTCCGCCTCCTGCAGGCGCGCCTCCGGATGGGCAATCCGGTAGGGAAGCGGCGGCATGCCCCCTTCCAGGATTTCTTCTCTGATCTTGTCGGCGCGCTCCGCCTCGCGCGTTCCGTTACGCCAGTCGGAGAAGTTCAGCTCGCTGCGGCCTTTGTCCACGTCGTACTGTATGAGCCATGACAAGGGCGCGAACCGCCCATAGCGCGGCATCTTCGTCTCGTGACTGTGACAGTCGAAGCAGGCACGTTCTGCCAGGGCACGGGTGGCTGGACTGTCCCAGCGCGGTTCGTTGACGACCGGTGGATTCGCCGGACGATTCCCGTAAGGGATGGTCTGAATCAGGAACAAAAGTGCAATACCAGCCAGGATCAAGGACAGCACGTTGTTGTTCGCTCTTTTCGACATACAGTCATCCCTCCTACAACGAATCAGACACCTGGATGCCTCAACCCGGTCGGCATCCCGCTATCTTCATTAGAAATCTTGCGGCAAATATACACGATAACCTCTGACAGGTCAAACCAGTATTAGCCCATCCGCTCCGTCCTCCCTCTGACATTTCCTTGCATTATCGCCCATTTCCCCAACCTGCTCCTTTCGCAGTGCGTCCGTTCTTTATTGGAATCACAGCAGCTTTTCCTCTCCGTCACAACAAACGGCCCTGAATATGCCAGGGCCGTTTTTGCAAAACACCTGAGAGGAATTGTCCGACACTCGATCCGCGTGCGCCATGGCTGCACCACGTGCGCGGGGAGCAAACGCTCGCCCGGGCCGGCAACCGTCACCCGGTATAGTCGATGAACCCCTTGTTGATGTCCGCTACCTTCCTGGTCAGCCGGTACACGCCGCCACCTTCCCTTGTCTTGCTGGCGTCGGTATTCCCTTCGATGGTGGTGATGACGCCGCCGTTAACCTTCTCCACCAAGCCGGTGTGCCCCATGCCGGAACCGTGATCCATGATGAAAACCATACCCGCTTGAACAAGTGACGGGTCATCCGTTGCAGCTTCGGCAGCGATGCATTTCTTGCCGTTGGCTTCAGCGCGTTTCCAGTGGTCCAGGCAACCTGCCGTCCGTACCATTGGGTTATGCCGCCCCATTGCCTGGGACGCTTCCTGAAAGCACCAATACACGAAGGCACAGCACCAGGAGCTTCCCAGAGGCGCGCCGGCGCTGGCGACGTAGCGATCGACTTCCTCGCCCCGATTCGAATTCTTCGGGTGCTCCCGCACCTTTTTCGCCTCTTCGGCCGCGGCCGTTTGCAGTACGCGCGCCAGGAACGGGTCACGCGGCACGGTGCTAGTGGTTACGGTGTCGTCCCCGAAGAGCGCCGCCCAGGTATTCGGTCCGATTTCACCGTCTTGCCGCAGCAGTTGGCCTTCGGCATCCATGTGGCGGGCCTGGTAGAACTTGACGGCCGAATCCATCTTGGGACCGAAAATTCCATCGTGCGGGTCAAGCATCAGTTCCGGCTGGTCCCGGAAGCTCAACGCGTCATTCAGCTTTACCTTAATGGCTTTGACAAGAACTGCATCTTTCTCACCCCTTTTGATTACTCTCCCCGGATAGCGCATCGTTTTTCTCCTTTGTTGAATAGACGTGATCCGACCATCGAGCACATTAGCCGATCTTAAACTATGAAGCAGGGATGTCAATCCGAGCTGATCCTCGCCCGCCGCAGCCTCTGGTATGTCCCGACCCGATCTTCTTGGAACCAAAAACCCTAGACCTTCATTGTCAGGTTTCCTTTAATTGCTATGCTTGCAGTAGCAAAAATTAGATATTACCAATTCAAGACAAGGAGGGCGCAATGAAACTCAGGAACCTTGTTCGTCTGATTGCATCCGCAGGATATCTTCAGGTGGCAGCTGCCGCATGGGCCGGAGATCAACCGGTTGCCATCTTCCATGCCTTCAACGATCGCTATGCCGATGTGGAGAAGTACGTTTGCAGCGTCGGCAAACAGGGGTATTCGCACATCCAGATTGCCCCTGCACAGAAGTCGAATCCTGCCGGCGACTGGTGGGCACGTTATCAGCCAGTGGACTTCTCGGTGATCGAAGGCAGGGGGAGCGAGCAGGATCTCAAGCGGCTCGTCACCACCGCGCACAGCTGCCGGGTCAAGGTCATCGCAGACGTGGTCTTCAACCACATGGCCAGCATGCCGCAGTACTCCAGCCTGCACTTTCCCCAGTTCGGACCCGAGGACTTCCACCAGCCGTGCGATATCAACTATAGCGACGGCAACACCACCACCGAGGTGGCCTGCTGGTTGGGCGGCCTGCCGGACTTGGACCAGAGTCGGCAAAAGGTGCGGGATATCGAAGAGGCGCACCTGACGAAACTGATGGCCCTGGGCGTCGACGGCTTTCGGTTCGATGCCGCGAAGCACATGGACCCAGCCATCATGAAGCTGTACATAGACTACGTCGACAACACGAGTAAGGGAAACGCGTGGAACTATCTGGAGGTGATCCAGGACAACGACACCAGGGCCGATCACTACCAATGGGTGGCGGCGGAAACCGATTTCCTGCTCTACAACTCGATGAAACGCGCCTTCACCTTTGGCGGGGATCTGCGGTCGCTGCGGGTGCCGGAGGCGATCAACGATCCTCGTAGCGTAGTCTTCGGCGAAAACCATGACACCATCAGGTCGCTCAACTCCTACGCCATCAACGCCTACGACGACCGGAGCGATTCCTACCTCGCCAGCGCCTACGTGCTGGCGCGCGAATGGGGCACGCCACTCGTACTGGGCGAGGACAACCTGAAGGTGCCGTACCTGCGCTACGGGGTCTGGTTCCGGAAAACCATGAAGGAGCGCGGGGCTGCAGGCGCCAACGTGCGGGAGAACGTGCTTTCCGTCGTCGATTCGCCAACTGTATTGGTCATGGAGCGGGGAGCGGAGGGGTTCTTCGTGGAGAATAAGGGAACCGACAAGTTCAACACGCCAACTCTCGATCTCACCTTGAGCAACATCGAGGGATGCTACCGCGAGCTGCGCAACAATTTCACCGTGGCCGTGGAGCGGCGCGACACCAAGAAGTGGGTCACCCGCTGGGGGACCTGGCAGCGCGGCGGCATGGAGGTCGAGCCGAGGGACGCGCTGTATTTCGTGCGGGAATCCTGGGATAGGTGCAGGTAAGCTGGTTCTGTGCGGCTGCAGTAACAGAAAGGGGCTCCGATGATGTCGGAGCCCTTTTCTGTTTCACTCTTAACGCCACCTTAATGGGTTTGCGCCCCATTTTGACGCCATCTTTAGGCCGCGGGGGATATGGTGATAATCAGGAAGTAACATCTACACCAAGAATGGGATGACACCATGAAAATCTATCTCTTCGACCCCGAAACGCATATCTACCAAGGTGAGGACTTTGCCGACGACAAGCCCATGCGGCCGGGGCACCCAGAGGTCTTCTCCGATGCCACGACTATCCCACCGCCATCCTGCGGCCGCGGAGAAGTACCGCTCTTCGTCGTCGCCGAAAACCGCTGGCGTGTCGTGTCCACAGCAGCGGCACTGGCAGGACCTGACGGAGCCGTGCCGGCTCCCGGGCCGGATACCGCGTCTTCTTTGACAGAGGTGGTGCCGGTGGGACAATCGTCGGGGACCGGGCACAGTTCTATTAGTAAAAGCGGAGAATGATTATGAACATGTATGAATGGCTGGAAACGATCCTCTTTTTTGCCGTCCTGCTGGCCCTGGTGAAGCCGATGGGCATCTTCATGGCCAGGGTCTACCAGGGCGAGCGGACCTTCCTGTCGCCGGTGCTCGTCCCCTGCGAGAACCTGTTGTACCGCATCTGCGGGGTGGACAAGGACGAGGAGATGGGGTGGCAGCGCTACGCCTGGGCGGTGATCGTCTTCAACGTCGCCTGCGGGGTGCTCCTCTTCGCCATCCTGCTGCTGCAGGGGATCCTCCCTCTCAACCCGCAGAAATTCCCGGCCTTTTCCTGGCACCTGGCGCTCAACACCGCCATCAGTTTCATGACCAACACCAACTGGCAGAACTACGGCGGCGAGTCGACCGCGAGCTACTTCACCCAGATGTTCGGTTTCGCCGTGCACAACTTCACCTCGGCGGCCACCGGAATGGTGATCGCCATCGCCCTGATCCGGGGCCTGGTGCGGCGCAGGGCCAGCGCCATCGGCAATTTCTGGGTCGATCTCACCCGCTCGACGCTCTACATCCTGCTGCCGCTCGCGCTTATCTTCTCGATCTTCCTGGTCTCCCAGGGGGTGATCCAGAACTTCAGCGCCTACAAGACCGTGCCGCTGCTCCAGGAAACCAGCTACGACAAGCCGAAGCTGGACGACAAGGGGAACCCTGTCAAGGATGCCAAGGGGAACGCGGTCACCGAGAGCGTCAAGGTGAAAGAGGTCAGCGTGCCGATGGGACCGGTCGCCTCCCAGGAAGCCATCAAGGAACTGGGCACCAACGGCGGCGGTTTTTTCAACGCCAACTCCGCGCACCCCTTCGAGAACCCGACCCCGCTCTCCAACATGGCTGAGATATTCCTGATCCTTTTGATAAGCGGCGGGCTCACCTGCACCTTCGGGCACTTGGCGGGCAACCCGCGCCAGGGATGGGCGCTATTGGCGGTCATGCTGGCCATCCTTTTCCTGGCGATCGGCACCCTGTACTGGGCGGAAAGCGGCGGCAACCCGCTGGTGGCCAAGCTCGGCGTGCACGGCATCAACATGGAAGGGAAGGAAACCCGCTTCAGCCTGGCCGGCACCTCGATGTTCACGACCGCCACCACAGGCACCTCCTGCGGCGCGGTCAACGCCATGCACGACTCGATGACACCGCTGGGCGGCATGGTCCCGCTTTCCCTGATCCTGCTCTCCGAGGTGATCTTCGGAGGGGTCGGCACCGGGCTTTACACCATGCTCGCCTTCGTGGTGATCGCGGTCTTCATCGCGGGGCTCATGATCGGGCGCACCCCCGAGTTCCTCGGCAAGAAGATCGAGGTGCGCGAGATGTGGATGTCCATGGTCACGGTGCTCACCTCCGGGGTCCTGGTCCTGATCTTCACCTCCATCGCCATGGTGGTCCCCTCGGCCATCGCCTCCATGAACAACCCCGGCGCCCACGGACTTTCCGAGGTCCTCTACGCCTTCGCCTCCATGTCCAACAACAACGGCTCCGCCTTCGCGGGGCTGAACGGCAACACCATCTTCTACAATGTAACCGGCGCCGTCGCCATGTTCCTTGGGCGCTTTGCCCCCATCGTCGCCTCGCTCGCCATGGCGGGCTCGCTCGCGGAGAAGAAGTACGTGCCGCCCAGCCTGGGGACGCTCCCCACCGACAAGGTGCCGTTTGCCCTGTGGCTCACCCTGGTGATCCTGATCGTCGGAGCGCTCACCTTTTTCCCGGCGCTCTCGCTGGGACCGATCGTGGAACACCTGACCATGCTGGGAGGTAGCTAGACATGTCGAGGCATTCTCCTGAACCGATTTCCATGTTCGACAAGCGGATCATGGGCCCCGCCCTGAAGGATTCCTTCAAGAAGCTCGACCCGCGGGAGCTGTGGCGCAACCCGGTCATGCTCTGCGTCGAGATCGCGAGCGTCATCACCCTTTTCACCTTCGCCATGTCGCTTACCGGCGCCAACAGGGAGCCTGCCTGGTTCACCGGGCTCGTCTCGGTCTGGCTTTGGCTCACCGTCATCTTCGCTACCTTCGCCGAGGCGCTCGCCGAGGGGCGCGGCAAGGCGCGCGCCGCCAGCTTGCGCAAAAGCCGCACCGACGTCACCGCCAAGCGCCTGAAAAAGCCGTTATTCGGCAGCGAGTTCGAGGTCGTGCCGGCCGAGACGCTCAGAAAGGACGATTACATCCTGGTGGAGGCGCCCGAGATGATCGCGGGCGACGGCGACGTGGTGGCGGGCGCCGCCTTGGTGAACGAGGCGGCCGTTACCGGCGAATCCGCCCCAGTGGTGCGCGAGTCCGGCGGCGACCGTTCCGCCGTCACCGGCGGCACCGAGGTAATCGCCAACGCGATCATCGTCAAGATCACCGCCAACCCCGGCGAGACCTTCCTCGACCGCATGATCTCGCTCATCGAGGGGGCCAAGAGGCGCAAGACCCCCAACGAGGTGGCGCTGGAAGTGCTCCTGATCGCGCTGACCCTGGTCTTTTTGCTGGTTTGCATCAACATAAGCCCGCTCTCCATCTACTCCGTGAAGGCGGCGGGGCACGGCGAGCCGGTCTCGCTCACCATCCTGGTCGCGCTCTTCGTCTGCCTGGCGCCCACCACCATCGCGGCCCTTTTGCCCGCCATCGGCATCGCCGGCATGGACCGGCTCTTTCAGAAGAACGTGATCGCCCTCTCGGGCCGCGCCATCGAGGCAGCCGGAGACGTGAACGTGCTCCTTTTGGACAAGACCGGCACCATCACCCTGGGGAACCGGGAGGCGGTGGAGTTCGTGCCGGTGGGGGGGCACACCGAGCAGGAGCTGGCCGAGGCCGCCCTGATCGCCTCGTTGACCGACGAAACCCCCGAGGGGAGAAGCGTCGTCGTGCTGGCCAAGAAGAAGTACGGGCTTACGCTGGCGGAGCTTCCCCCCGATGCGGAAAGCATAGCTTTCTCCGCCGACACCCGGCTTTCCGGCGTCAACACTGGGGGCAAGCAGTACCGCAAGGGCGCCGCCGACTCGACGGTCGCCTTCGTGAAGAACCTGGGCGCCGCCACGGTCCCCGCCAACCTCTCCGACGTGGTGGACAGGATCGCCCGCGCCGGTGCGACCCCGCTGGTGGTATCCTGCGACGCCGAGATCTTCGGGGTCATCAACCTGAAGGATATCGTCAAGGGCGGGATACAGGAGCGTTTCCTGCAGCTTAGGAGCATGGGGATCAAGACCGTGATGATCACCGGCGACAACCCGCTGACCGCGGCCGCCATCGCCGCCGAGGCGCAGGTGGACGACTTCCTGGCCCAGGCCAAGCCAGAGGACAAGCTGAAGCTGATCAAGGAGTACCAGGAGGGCGGCTTCATGGTGGCGATGACCGGCGACGGCACCAACGACGCCCCGGCGCTGGCCCAGGCCGACGTGGCGGTCGCCATGAACACCGGGACCCAGCCGGCCCGCGAGGCGGCCAACATCATCGATCTGGACTCCAACCCGACCAAGCTCCTGGACATCGTCGAGGTGGGGAAACAGATCCTGATGACCCGGGGCAACCTGACCACCTTCAGCATCTCCAACGACATCGCCAAGTATTTCGCCATCATCCCGGCCATGCTGCTGTCCATCTACCCGCAGCTCGGCGTGCTGAACGTGATGCACCTGGCAACCCCCTTGAGCGCCATCCTGTCGGCGGTCATCTTCAACGCGGTGATCATCCCGATGCTGGTACCGCTCGCCCTCAAGGGAACCAAGTTCCGCCCCATGCCGGCCGAGAAGCTTTTGATCCACAACCTCCTTCTCTACGGGGTGGGTGGTATGATCGCCCCCTTCGTGGGGATCAAGGCGATCGACCTGATGGTCGGGCTGTTCGTGTAACCAAGGGCCGTCCAGGCGTCCCCATCGGAGGAAACAATATGAAAGAGATTAGACCAGCCATCCTGATGCTCGTCCTTTTGACCGTTATCTGCGGCGGCATCTACCCGGCCGTGGTTACCGGCATAGCGCAGGCGGTATTCCCCAAACAGGCCAACGGCAGCATGCTCACCGACCGGGACAACCGCGAGATCGGCTCCCGGTTGATCGGCCAGCCCTTCTCCGATGCCCGGTATTTCTGGGGCCGTCCCTCCGCAAGCACCGATTTCGGCTACAACCCGATGGCCTCCGGCGGCTCCAACGCGGGCCCCACCAACCCGGATTTTCTGAAGGCGGTGGCGGACCGGGTCAAGGCCCTGCGCGACACCGGGGTCACCGGGAGCATCCCCGCTGACCTGGTACAGGCCTCGGCAAGCGGGCTCGATCCGCACCTGACGCCAGAGTCCGCGGCACTGCAGGTGGCGAGGGTCGCCAAGGCGCGCGGCATCGGCGAGGCCGAACTCGGCAAGCTGATCGCCGCCCATACCGAGGAGCGCCAACTCGGGTTCCTCGGCGAGCCGCGGGTGAACGTGCTTGAGTTGAACCTCGCACTGGACGCCGGGAAATGATCGGATCCCTATGCAGGTCATGGGAAACATGTTATGAGTGGCAATCATGAGAAATGACGAGGAAATGCGCCCCTCGCCCGAGACCCTGCTCAGGGTCGCCCAGGCCGAGGAGGCCGAAAAAAGCGGACGCGGCAAGCTGAAGATCTTTCTCGGCTATGCGGCCGGGGTCGGCAAGACCTACGCCATGCTGGAGGCCGCCCGACAGCGACAGGCCGACGGCCGGGACGTGGTGGTCGGTTACGTCGAGTCCCACGGCAGGTCCGAGACCGACCTCCTCCTGGAGGGGCTCGAACAGCTTCCCAAGGCCCGGGTAGAATACCTGGGGGTGCAGCTCCCCGAGATGGACATCGATGCGGTGCTGGCCCGCAAGCCACAGATCGCCCTGGTGGACGAGCTCGCCCACTCGAACGCGCCCGGCTCGCGCCACGAAAAGCGCTGGCAGGACGTGGAAGAGCTCCTGGCGACGGGGATCGACGTCTATACCACCGTAAATATCCAGCATTTCGAAAGCCTGAACGACGTGGTGGCGCAGGTCACCGGGGTGATCGTGCGCGAGACGGTTCCCGACCGCCTCCTCGATCAGGCCGTCGAGATCAGGGTGGTGGATATCCCGCCCGAGGACCTGCTGCAGCGTCTCGAGGAGGGGAAGGTCTACATCCCCGAAAAGGCGGCGCTCGCCACCGAGAAGTTCTTCAAGCCGGGGAACCTCATGGCACTGCGGGAACTCTCTCTGCGCCGCGCTGCGTCCCGGGTGGACGACCAGATGCGGGCCTACATGGAGTCCCGCTCCATTGCGGGGCCCTGGCCTGTGGCCGAGAGGCTTTTGGTCTGTGTTAGCGGCAGCCCCTTCAGCGAGCGGCTGATCCGCACCACGAAACGGCTGGCGGACGAAACCAGGGCGCCCTGGCACACGGTCTACATCGAGACGCCGGGGAGCGACAAGCACACCAGTGAGAACCGGGAACACGTCTGGCGCGACCTGCGCCTGGCCGAGAGCCTCGGGGCGCAGGTTGCCACCCTGACCGGAACCTCGGTCGCCGAAGCGCTCATCGCTTACGCGGTGCAAAACAACGTGACCAAGATCGTGGTAGGGAAGCCGACCAAGCCGCGTTGGCGCGAGTTCCTGCGCCAGCCGCTGGTGGATCAGATCATCCGCTTGAGCGGCTCAATCGACGTGCACGTGGTGAGTATCGCGCAACAGCAGGAGACCCCTCCCAAGAAGCAATCCGGCGCCAAGGTGCCGGTTCCCTGGCAGGGGTATCTGAAGGGTCTGGTGCTGGTACTGGGCACTTCGCTTTTGTGCGAACCGGCGCGGCGCTACCTTGCCCCGGTCAACCTGGTGATGTTCTACCTCCTCGCGGTGGTCCTGGCGTCGACGCGCCTGGGGCGCCGCCCGGCCACCCTGACCGCCGTGTTGAGCGTGCTCGCTTTCGACTTCTTCTTCGTCCCGCCGCGGTTTACCTTTGCGGTGGCCGACACGCAGTATTTCATCACCTTCGCGGCCTTCCTCACGGTCGGCATCGTCATCAGCACGCTGGTCTCCCAATCCCGTGAGCGGGCCGAAGCGATCCGCCACCGTGAGATCCAGACGGCGAGCCTCTACTACCTGAGCCGCGACTTGGCCGTCGCCTCCGACCTGGACGGGATCCTGGACGCCCTGGTCAGGAATATCACCGAGAGCATCGGCGCCCAGATCGCGGTGCTCCTGCCCGAAAAAGAGCGCTTGGAGGTCAGAAAGTGGAGTAACGGCCTGGTATTGGACGAGAAAGAACAGGCCGTAGCGGACTGGGCCTTTAGGAACCGCTCCCCGGCCGGCCCCGGCACCGAAACCCTCGTGTCCGCAAACCTTTTGTATCTCCCGATTCAGACCTCCGGGGCGGTGCTCGGCATCCTCGGGGTGAAGCTCCACAAAGAGAGCGACTACACCTCGCAGCTCTCCCGCAGGCTCCTGGAGGCGTTTGCCACCCAGGCCGCCCTCGCCATCGAGCGGGTCCATTTCGGCAAGCAGGCGGAACAGGCCCAGATATTCCAGGCCCGGGAGTCGCTGGAGCGTGCACTTTTGAACTCCATCTCCCACGACCTGCGCACGCCGCTCGTGTCCATCACCGGAGCGCTCGACGCGCTCAAGGAAAAGGGGAGTCCGCTTGAGCAGGAGGCGCGGGAGGAACTTTTGGACGCCGCATCCGAGGATGCCAGGCGCCTGAACCGTTTCGTCGGGAACCTTTTGGACATGACCCGGCTGGAGTCCGGCGCGCTCAGGCTGAAGCTTATCCCCAACGACGTCCAGGACCTCATCGGCTGCGCCCTTTCCGCGCTGGAGCCCCAGATCGGAGACCGGAAGATTACCGTGCGGATCCCCTCCGATCTCCCGCTGGTCAAGATGGATCTGGTCCTCATGACCCAGGTGCTGGTGAACCTGCTCGACAACGCCCTCAAGTACACCCCGCGGAAAAGCCCGATCGAGCTCGCGGCAGAACTGAGCGACGGCACGCTGACCCTGGCGGTTGCCGACCGCGGTCCCGGCATTCCGGAACAGGAGCTTTCCCGCGTGTTCGACAAGTTCTACCGTTTGCCGGTTCCCGAGGGTGCCGGTGGCACCGGGCTCGGGCTCTCCATCTGCAAAGGGATCGTGGAGGCGCACGGCGGCAGTATCCACGCGGAGAACCGCGAGGGGGGAGGCCTGAAGATGGTGGTCTCGCTGCCGATTTCGTGACGCCCAAAGGAGGAGCATTAGCATGCCGAATGTAAAGAGTAGCTCCAGTTCGCCGCGGGTGCTCATGGTGGACGACGAGGTGACCATCCTCCGTTTTCTGCGCTCCGCGCTCGACACCGGCGAGTTCACCCTGTACCAGGCCGAGGACGGTCACGGTGCGCTGGCTGCGGCAGCGACGGTTCGTCCCGACATCATCCTGCTCGACCTGGGGCTGCCCGATATGGACGGGGTCGAGGTGATCCGAAGGATCAGGGAGTGGTCGCAGGTGCCGATCATCGTCCTTTCGGTGCGCGACAGCGACGACAACAAGGTGGGGGCGCTCGACGCCGGTGCCGACGATTACCTCGTCAAGCCCTTCAGCGTGGCAGAACTGCAGGCCCGGATCAGGGTTTCCTTGAGAAGAAGCCTGCAACAGGCGCCGGAGCCGGTCTATTCCTGCGGCGGTCTGGAGGTGGACCTGGCACGCCGCAAGGTTGTCGTGCGCGGCGAGGAGGTCCAGCTTACCCCGACCGAATACGAACTTTTGCGACTTTTGGTAAGCCACGCCGGCAAGGTGCTCACCCACGGACAGATCCTGAAGCAAATCTGGGGCACCGCCTATGCGGAACAGCAGAACGTGCTCCGGGTGAACATCTCCAACCTGAGGCAGAAGATCGAGGAGGACCCCTCCCGCCCGAAACACGTGGTTACCGAATTGGGGGTCGGTTATCGCCTGAAAGAGAGCTGAGTGCCGTTCCGACCTCTTCCGCTGAGACTGCTCGAAAGAACTCCCCTCCCGCCCTACGGCTGGCGCCCCCGCCCTTTTATTTTGCTGTTCCTTTGCGGACATCCTTTATGGTATAGGTGCAGAAATTCGAAGGCGCGTTCCCGCGCTAGCCGGCAACACCGGCCGGCCCCCGCCCCTCCACTCCTCTCAGGAAACCAGGTATGAGCAGCCGCAGCCTAATCAGCATGATCGAGAACATCGAGCCGGGGGTCGTCATCCTCAATGCCGACCATTCGATCTCGTACATCAACCGGATGTTCATCCTCATGTTCGGCGAGATCCCGGTTAACCGGCTCTTCAAGACCGACATCCTCAGTTTCCATCGCGATGAGCAGCGCGGCAAGGTGGAAGACATGCTGCGGCTCACGGGGGAATCGAAAAGGCAAATCCCGCTCTCGCTCAAGATGATCACCCAGGACGGCCGCGACCGCTACCTGCTGATCAAGCTGACTCCGCTGGTGAGCCGCGAGCTGATCGAGGACAAGCTCTGCGCCACCTTCTACGACATCACCCCTTTCGTCGCCACCGAACGAAAACTCCTGCGGGTGCCGGTCAGCAGCGGCGGAGAGATCCACCTCCTCAAGCCCGAGGAAATCGTCTACCTGAAGGCAGACAACATCTATTCCCAGATCTGCACCGAGTCGGGAACCTACCACTGCGACCTCACCCTGGGTGCGCTGGCAAAGCGCCTCCCCAACGAGATGTTCTTCCGCACCCACCGGAGCTACCTGGTGAACATCGCCAAGGTCGCCAAGGTGAACCGCGAACGCCCGGAGTGCTCCGTCCACATCGGCGGGAGCGAGGTGCGCCTTCCGATCAGCCGGGACAACCTTCAGCAGTTCCTGGTGGAGATCGGCCTCAAGTAGCCGGTCCGCGCTGCCTTATTACACCATCCCCCCAGGTCACGTCTCCTCCTTTCCCCCTCCTGCAGTCTCCGGAGCACGCTTTAGCATCACTGCTCTAAAGCTTTCACTCGCCTTTTACTACCGTTCACAAGTCCACCGTGCCCTTGGCAAGCTTCCCGTTCAAAGGACGCCCCGTCTACAGTATCCTGCCGACGGCTTGATACCGTCCTTAAGGTCTAACCGGAGGAGTAACCATGTGTGATGCGGGATGCGGGAAACACGATGCGCGCAGCGTCGATCCGGCTGCGATAGAGATGCTGGCGGTCGCCGACCGGCAGCAGTACGCGACGATGTGGAGTCGTTACGAAAAACAGCTGCCGCAGTGCAGCTACGGCCAGTTGGGTACCTGTTGCCGCATCTGCTCGATGGGTCCCTGCCGGATCGACCCGTTCGGTGAAGGACCGTCGCAAGGGGTCTGCGGCGCAACCGCCGACACCATCGTGGCCCGCAACCTGGCCCGCATGGCCGCGGTCGGCTCCTCCTCCCACTCGGACCACGGCCGGAAGGCGGCGCTGCTCCTCAAGGCTGTGGCGTCCGGTGCCAACACGCACTACCGTCTCACCGATACCGACAAGCTGACCGCCGTCGCGCAGACTCTGGGGATCGCAACCGACAGGCGCGGCTTCCCGGAGATCGCCTCCGAGATCGCCGACGCCGCCATCAACTGCTTCGGCAAACAGGATGACGAGCCGATCCTCTTCCTGGAAAAGTTCATGCCCAGAAAGCGCTTTAAGCACCTGAAGGACATGGAGAAGAGCCTGAGCGAGGCGACGGGCTCAACGATAGGCCTTTTGCCGCGCAGCATCGACCGCGAGGCGGTGGACATCCTGCACCGGACCCACTTCGGATGCGACGCCGACCC
>Ga0079306_1001451_pt1 | contig 15636 bp, 11 predicted proteins | sample Methanotroph_Enr_FD_79181 | JGI IMG/M metagenome (GOLD analysis project Ga0079306, IMG submission 79181) | Enriched soil microbial communities from Old Woman Creek wetland in Ohio, USA - Methanotroph_Enrichment_5 | ecosystem: Environmental > Terrestrial > Soil > Wetlands | place: USA: Ohio...
GCCACGCTCAAACTCAGGCGCAAGGTGATTTACGAAAAGCACAGAGAGAAAATCGAGAACCTTTACGCAGATACCTGTAATTAGCGAAAAGCCGGCGTCAAAACCGAAAGGGAGGAAACAATGAACCAGATAAACAAAGTGGCTGTTCTGGGGGCAGGGGTGATGGGGGCGACCATCGCCGCGCACCTCGCCAATGCGGGCATCCAGGTACTGCTGCTGGACATCGTGCCGCGGGAGCTTTCCGACGCCGAAAAGGCGGCCGGGCTCAGCCTCACCGACCACGCGGTGCGTAACCGCATCGCGGCCGCGGGCCTCGAAGGGCTCAAGAAGATGAAGCCGGCCGCGTTTTTCCTCCCGTCCTACGCGGGGTACATCGAGGTCGGCAACTTCGAGGACAGCATGTCGAAGCTTGGCGAGTGCGACTGGGTCCTGGAGGTCGTCATCGAGAACATGGCGATCAAGAAAAAGCTCTTCACCGAGAAGGTGGTCCCCAACCTGAAGCCTGGCGCCATCCTCAGCACCAACACGAGTGGCCTCTCGGTTAACGAGATGGCGGAGTGCCTGCCGGACGCGGTGCGGAAGAACTTCCTGGTCACCCATTTCTTCAACCCGCCGCGCTACATGCGCCTGATGGAGATCGTCTCCTGCCGCTACACCGATCCCGCGGTGGCCGCCTTCATGGGCGATTTCCTCGCCAAGCGGCTGGGCAAGGGGATCGTCACCGCTAAGGACACCCCCAACTTCATCGCCAACCGCATCGGCGTGTACGCCATCTGCAACTGCGTGCGCACCATGATGGCAATGGGATTGACCGTGGAGGAGGTGGACGCCATCGCCGGCCCGGCGACCGCGCGCCCGAAAAGCGCCGCCTTCCGCACCGCCGACCTGGTCGGCATCGACACCCTGCAGCACGTCGCCAACAACTCCTACGAACTCCTGGTGAACGACGAAGAGCGGGACATCTTCCAGTTCCCCGGATTCGTCCAAGAGATGGTCGGCAAGGGGCTTTTGGGCAACAAGTCGAAGCAGGGCTTCTTCAAAAAGGTGAAGGGCGAAAAGGGGCAGGAGTTCTTCTACTACGACTACGCGACCGGCGACTACGTCCCGTCGCAGCGCCCGAAGTTCGCCTCCATCGAGGCGGCCAAGCCGATCGACGACCCGGCCAAGCGCCTCCAGGCCCTGATCACGGCCAACGACAAGGCGGCCGAGTTCGCCTGGGTGAACCTGCGCGACACGCTGATCTACACCTTCAACCGGATTCCCGAGATAGCCGAGGACATCGTCAACATCGACAACGCGATGAAGTGGGGCTTCAATTGGGAACTCGGCCCCTTCGAGATGCTGGACGCCATCGGCGTCCCCTACTTCGCGGCGCGCGCCGAAAAGGACGGGGTCCAGGTGCCGCCGTTGCTCAAGGCGATCGAGCGCTTCTACAAATTTGAAAACGGCCGGAACCATTACTTCAGCCTCAAAGACGGCTGCTACCGCGAGGTGCCCACCAAGGCCGAGCAGATCAGCCTCTCCATCCTGAAGAGGACCGGCGGCGAGGTGGAGAAAAACAGCGGCGCCTCGGTCATCGACCTGGGCGACGGCGTCTTCTGCCTCGAGTTCCACACCAAGATGAACGCGATCGGGGGCGAGATCCTCTCCATGGTGCACAAGGCGGTAAAGCGCACCGAAGAGGAGGGCGCGGGGCTCGTGATCGCTAACGACGGGGCGATGTTCTCCGCGGGCGCGAACCTCATGCTGCTCGTCATGGCCATCGCCGAAGGGGCCTACGACGAGATCGCCATGACGGTCAAGGGGTTCCAGAAGGCGATGATGGCGATCAAGTACTCGAAGGTCCCGGTGGTGGCAGCTCCCCACAACCTGGTCATGGGCGGCGGATGCGAGACCTGCCTGCACGCCGACGCCATCATCCCACATGCCGAGACCTACATGGGGCTCGTCGAGATCGGGGTGGGCCTTTTGCCGGCAGGCGGCGGCACCAAGGAGATGGCCATCCGGGCCATCAAGCTCGCCGAGGAGAACGACATCGACGCGACGCCGTTCATCTTCAAGAACTTCATGAACATCGCCATGGCCAAGGTGAGCATGTCGGCGGCCGAACTCGGACCCATGGGCTTCATGCGCCAGGGCGACGCCATCACCATGAACATCGACAAGCGCATCCACGACGCCAAGCTGAAGGCGCTTTCGCTGGCCGCGAACTACCGCCCCGGCCGGCCGCTCACCGACCTGAAGGCTCCCGGGCGCAGCGTTGCCGCCTCCATCAAGTCGCAGCTTTGGAACATGCGCATGGGGGGCTTCATCTCCGAGTACGACCAGTTCCTGGCAGGGACCATCGCCGACGTCATCACCGGCGGCGACGTGCCGGCCGGCACGCTGATCACCGAGGAGTACCTGCTGGACCTGGAGCGCGAGGCGTTCGTCAAGCTCTGCGGCCAGAAAAAGACCCTGGAGCGGATCCAGCACATGCTGAAGAACGGGAAGCCGCTACGGAACTGACGAGCCAGGCGTTCCCGGCAATCCCGACGCATGACCCACGGGTAGATGGACCAACGAGAACTACGGAGGATACCGATGAGAAAAGCATATATACTGGCCGCCTTTCGCACCCCCGGCTGCAAGGCGAAACGAGGAAAACTGAAGGATGTCCGCCCGGACGACCTGGCCGCCGCCGCGATCAGGGGGCTTTTGGACCGGACCGGCATCAACCCCCTGGACGTCGAGGACATCATCCTCGGCTGCGCCTTCCCGGAAGGGGAGCAGGGGATGAACTTCGCCCGCGTGGCGGCGATGAAGGCCGGCGTGCCGGTCGAGGTCCCGGCCCAGACGGTGAACCGCTTCTGCTCCTCCGGGCTGCAGACCATCGCCTCCGCGGCGGAGCGGATCATCGCGGGCTTTGCCGACTGCATCATCGCCGGCGGCGCCGAGAGCATGACCATGATCCCCATGGGGGGCGGCAAGTACAGCGCGAACCCCGGGCTGATGGCTTCCTGGCCCGAGGCGTTCGCCTCCATGGGGATCACCGCGGAACTGGTGGCCGACAAGTACGGCATCACCCGCGAGGAGCAGGACACCTTCGCCGCCCAAAGCCACGCCAAGGCGGCCGCGGCGCTCGCCAAGGGGAATTTCAAGGACGAGACCATCCCGGTAGAAGTGGAGCACTGCGCCCTGGTGAATGGCAAGATGAAGCGGAGCAAGGAAATCGTCGATGCCGACGACGGCGTGCGCGGCGACACGACTGCGGCTGCACTTAGCAAGCTGAAGCCCGCCTTCAAGGCGACCGGAACGGTGACCGCCGGCAACTCGTCCCAGATGACCGACGGGGCGGCCGCGGTGCTGGTCGTGTCCGAGGAGTACCTGGAAAAAGCGGGTCTCAAGCCGATCGGGCGCTTCGTCTCCTTCGCGGTCAAGGGAGTGGCCCCGGAACTCATGGGGCTTGGCCCGGTGGCCGCCATACCGGCTGCCCTGAAACTCGCGGGGCTCACCCTCGACGATATCGGCCTCATCGAGCTGAACGAGGCGTTCGCGGCCCAGTCGCTTGCCTGCGTGAAGGAACTGGGGATCGACCCGGCGCGCGTCAACGTGAACGGCGGCGCCATAGCCCTCGGGCACCCGCTGGGCTGCACCGGCGCGAAGCTCACCGCGTCCCTGCTCAACGAGATGCGGCGCAGCGGCACCCGCTACGGCATGGTCTCCATGTGCATAGGCGGCGGCATGGGCGCGGCGGGCATTTTCGAGAAGATGTAGCGCCCCGGGCCAAAGCGGAAGACAGCATCCGCCGCAAGGATCGGGGCCCGACCGGTAAACTCAAAAAGACATCACATACCAAAATAGACAACAGAGGTGACCACCATGGCAGCGAAACTTTTCAAAGGGGCCGAATACCTGATAACCGAGGTGGGGTGTGCCGATATCTTCACCCCCGAAGACTTCACCGACGAGCACAAGCAGATCGGCGACACCACCGAGCAGTTCGTCCTGAACGAGGTCCTGCCGCACCGCGAGGCCATCGAACACCATGACCTGCCGCTCACGGTCGAGCTCATGAAAAAGTGCGGCGAGCTGGGACTTCTGATGATCGACGCGCCGGAGGAGTACGGCGGGCTGGAGCTCGACAAGGCGACCAGCATGCTGGCGGCGGAGAAGCTGGCGCAGGCAGGTTCCTTCTCGGTCACCTACTCGGCGCACACCGGCATCGGGACGCTTCCCCTGGTCTACTATGGCACGCCGGAGCAGAAGGAGAAGTACCTGAACCGGATCATCTCCGGCGAGTGGATCGCCGCCTACTGCCTGACCGAGCCCGGTTCGGGGAGCGACGCCCTGGGGGCCGCCGCGACCGCCACGCTGTCGGCCGACGGCAGGCACTACATCCTGAACGGCACCAAGCAGTTCATAACGAACGGCGGCATCGCGAACCTCTACACGGTCTTCGCCAAGATCGACAAGCAGCACTTCACCGGCTTCCTGGTGGAGCGGACCACGAAAGGGCTCAGCGTCGGTCCCGAGGAAAACAAGATGGGGGTCAGGGGCTCCTCGACCACCCAGATCATCCTGGAAGACGCCATGGTGCCGGTGGAAAACCTTTTGGGCGAGATCGGCAAGGGCCACAAGATCGCCTTCAACGTACTCAACGTGGGGCGCTTCAAGCTGGGTGCCGGCGCCACCGGCGCCTCCAAGCGCGCCATCACCGAGGGGATCCGCTACGCCAACGAGCGCAAGGCGTTCGGGGTGACCATCGGGAGCTTCGGCGCCATCCAGGAGAAGATCGCCGACATGAGTGCCGCCGTCTTCGCCTCCGAATCGGTGGTCTACCGTCTGGCGGGCCTCATCGACGACCGCCTGGCCACCATCGCGAAGGGGACCCCCAACTACTACGAGGCGTACCAGGAGGGGATCGAGGAGTACTCCATCGAGTGCGCCATCGCCAAGGTTTTCTGCTCCGAGGTGCTGGCCGACACGGTGGACGCGGTGGTGCAGATCCACGGCGGCTACGGCTTCATCCAGGAGTACGCCGCCGAAGGGTACTACCGCGACGAGCGCATCAACAGGATCTGGGAAGGGACCAACGAGATCAACCGGCTGCTGATCCCCGGCATCATTTTAAAGCGCGCCATGAAGGGCGAGATCCCGCTGCAGAAGGAGGCGATGAAGGCGTTCGAGTCCCTCATGTCCCCGTCCTTCGAGGAGCTGGACGACTCGGTCCCCTTTGCCGCGGAAAAGGCGCTTATCGCGAACCTGAAGCAGGCCTTCCTGGTGCTGTCGGGAACCGGCGTGCAGAAGTTCATGGCCACCATCAAGGACGAGCAGGAGATCCTGCTGGCGGTGGCCGACCTGGCGATCAACATCTTCGCCATCGAGAGCACCGTGCTTCGGGCGGAAAAGATGCTCGCCGGCCTGAGCGAGGCGAAGAAGGCCGCGGTCTCGGCCGCGGTGCGGGTCTTCAGCTTCAACAGCAGCGAGAAGGCCGCCTCGGCCGCGCGCCGGGCCGCCTACTACATCGAGGAGGGGGACAACCTGACCATGCTGCTGGCCGGCATCAGGCGGTTCACCAAGTACGACGCGACCGGGCTCTTGAAGGCGAAACGCCAGCTGGCCGCGGCATCGAACGAAGCGGAAAAGTACCTTTTCTAGGAAGCACCGGTGCGGCGGGAAAGCCCCGCCGCACCGCCCGGAGCGCGCTATGCTGCAGCACACCGCACCCACGCCCTACATGGTCGGCGACGTCCATTTCTACACCAGCGAGCTGGCGGACGGCTCCCTGGCGCTTTTCGACACCGGTCCACCCACCCCCGAGGGGGAAGCGGTCCTGCGCGAAAAGGTCGATCTGGGCCGCCTGAAATACCTCTTCGTCACCCACTGCCATGTCGACCACTACGGCCTCGCCAATTTCGTCGTGCACCACAGCGCCGCCTGCGTCTACCTCCCGCGCCTGGACGCCGTCAAGTTCGCCCGCCACCGCGAGCGCCTGGCCTGCATGGGGGGGCTGCTCGGCCAGTACGGCTTCGACGGCGAATTCGTCCGGCAACTGGCCGAATCCTTCACCCGCCACAAGGTCTTCCCCGAGATACCGGAACGTTACCGGATAGTGGAAGAATCGGCGGAGCTTACCTCGCTCGGCATCGAGTGGCTCGCGTGCCCGGGGCACTCCCAGAGCGACCTGGTCTACCTGGTCGGCGGCTGCGCGGTAACCGGCGACCTCCTGCTGAAAAACGTCTTCCAGGCGCCGCTTCTGGACATCGACCTGCAGACCTTCTCCGGACGGTTCCGCAACTACGACGCCTACTGCACTTCATTGGGCAAGCTGGCGCAGTTGCGCGGTCTTCCGATCATGCCCGGTCACCGCGAATCCGTCGTGGGGGTGGACGAGGCGATCCTCTTCTACGTGACGACCCTCCTGGAGCGTGCCGCGAAGCTCGTGCCGTTTCGGCAGCTGGCGGTGAACGAGATCGTCGAGCGGCTGTTCCAGGGGCGGCTTGGCGATCCCTTCCTCGTGTACCTGAAGGTCTCGGAAATCGTCTTCATGCTGGACTTCCTGGAAAATCCGGCCTTGCTCAGGTCGAGCCTGGAAGCCATCGGGCTTTTCGGGGAGGTGGCACAGTTGTTCCAACCGGTGGCCGCGAGGCTAGCCGCCGCGTAAGGGAGAGACCCATGTCCGATCCGCTTTTCCAACCGATAATGATCAACCGCATGGTGGTCAAAAACCGTATCTTCATGCCGGCCATGCATCTCAACATGGCCGGCAATTACGCGGTGACCGACCGGCTGGTTGAGTTCTACGCCGAGCGGGCCCGCGGCGGGGCGGGCATGATCACCGTCGGCTATGCGACCGTGGACGAGCGCTCCGGCAACCCGGGTAACATCGGCGCCCACCTGGACGCCCACCTCCCGGGGCTGACGCGGTTGGCCTCGGCCATCCGGGAAAACGGGGCGCGCTCCTCGGTCCAGTTGAACCACGCCGGGCGCTACAACCACTCCATGCTGATGGGGGGTAAGGAGCCGGTAGCCCCCTCGGCCATCGCCTCGCGCCTGACCCGGGAGACGCCGAGAGAGCTGTCGGTCGAGGAGATTTCCGATATCGTGGGGCGCTTCGCCCAGGCGGCGCGGCGGGTGAAGCAGGCCGGCTTCGACGCGGTCGAGATCCTCTCCGGTACCGGCTACCTGATCAGCGAGTTTCTCTCGCCGCTCACCAACCAGCGCACCGACGCCTACGGCGGTTCGTTCGAGAACCGCATCCGCTTTGGCCTTGAGGTCATGACCGCGGTCCGGCTGACCGTCGGCCCTGAGTTCCCCGTGCTGGTCAGGATGAACGGCAACGAATTCATGCAGGGCGGCTCGACCCGGCAGGAGCTCCAGGGGTACGCGGTGCGGCTCGCCGGCATCGGCGTGGACGCCCTCTGCATCAACGTTGGGTGGCACGAGGCGCAGGTGCCCCAGATCGTGACCGAGGTGCCGCGCGGCGTCTTCGCCTACCTGGCCCGCGGCATCAAGGACCGGGTCAGGATCCCGGTGATCGCGAGCCACCGGATCAACGATCCCGAGGTGGCGCGCGAACTGATCGCCGACGGTTCCTGCGACATGGTGGCGCTGGGGCGCGCGCTGATCGCCGATCCCTATTTCCCCGAGAAGGCCCGCAGCCGCCGCGACGGTGACATCGTGCACTGCGTGGCCTGCGGCCAGGGGTGTTTCGACAACCTGTTCAAGATGAAGGCGGTGGAGTGCCTGTGCAACCCGCGGGCGGGCTACGAGAAGGCGCGCGAGGTGGCAAAGGTCCAGCATCCGCTGCACGTTCTGGTGGTCGGCGGCGGAGCGGCCGGCATGAGCGCCGCCGTCGCCGCGGCCCAGCGGGGCCACCGGGTGACCCTCATGGAAAAGGGGGTGCGGCTGGGCGGCCAACTGCTTCTGGCAGGGGCGGCTCCGGGGCGGGAAGAGTTCCTGGAACTCGCCCGCGACCTGGAACGTCAGGTGGAACTCTCCGGCGTTCGCGTCGTGCTTAATTCGACGGCGGACGGGGCGACGCTGGCCGATCTCGCCCCCGACGCGGTCATCATCGCCACCGGCGGCGAGCCGGTCACCCCACCCATCTCCGGCGCCGGTCTGCCGCACGTGGTCCAGGCCTGGAATCTCCTCTCCGGCAAGGTCGGCACCGGGAAGCGGGTGGTCGTCATCGGCGGCGGCGCGGTGGGGGTGGAAACCGCGCTGCTCCTGGCTGAAAAGGGGACCCTCTCGGGAGACGCACTCAAGTTCCTGCTGGTCCACGGGGCCGAGTCGGTGGAGGAACTCTACGGACTGGCGACCCGAGGCACCAAGGAGGTGACCGTCGTCGAGATGCTGGACTCATTGGGGAACAACTTCGGCAAGAGTACCCGCTGGGGGATGCTGCAGGACCTGGAGCGCTACGGCGTCAAAAGCCGGGCGACGGCGCGGGTCTTGGAGATAACCTGCGACTGTGTCAGGATAGAAGTAGCCGGAAAGTCAGAGGAGATTCCGGCGGACAGCGTGGTGCTGGCGGTCGGCACCCGCAGCTGCGCTACCCTTAAGGAGTACGCCGAGGTGCAGGGGCGCACCTATCGCGTCGCCGGCGACGCGCTCCGGCCGGCCATGGTGTTCGACGCCATCCACCAGGGATTCGTCGCAGGCCGCGAAATCTGAATCCAACTGCCGCCTCCTGCCACGGGAGCGGACCTAAACTTTAAGTAGATGCACCACGTCGACACACCAAGGAGACAACGACCATGAGATTACTACTTGCACTAATCATTACGCTGCTTTGCGCCGGCACCGCGCCTGCGGTTGAGATTGCCGGCGTCCAGATCGAACCGTCGGTCATGGTGGGGAACCAGGCATTGAAGCTGAACGGTAGCGGCATCAGGAAGAAATTCATGGTGAAGGTGTACATCGGAAGCCTGTACTCGGCGCACCGGTTGACCAGCGCGGCCGAGGCGCTGCGGGACAACGGTGACAAACTGATCCGGATGAACTTCCTCCACTCCAAGGTTGGCAAGGAGAAGATCGTGGAAGCCTTCCAGGAAGGGATCGCCAACAACTCTCCCGACCTGGCCGGTTCGCCCGAGGCCAAGAAGTTTCTGTCCCTTTTCACCGACGACTTCAAGAAGGGCGACGTCGTCGACCTGGTGCTCGGCGGCAACGGAATGGTTATCGTGAAGCACAACGGGAAGGTGCTGGGGACCGTGCAGTCGCCCCGGCTGGCGGCCGGCGTCCTCGCCATCTACCTGGGCAACAAGCCGGCTGACGAAAACCTGAAAAACGGCATGCTCGGCAAGGGCTGATGGAAGACCGCCGCGCTAAGGGGAACCAGATGCCCAGAGAATACACCACCGCGATAGAACTCAGATTTTCCGATTTGGACGCCTACGGGCACGTGAACAGCGCGGTCTACTTCACCTATCTGGAAACGGCACGGGTGAAGCTCTTCAGCGATTTCTTCCGGGAGGTTTCGGAACAGGGGGTCCTCGTGGTGGTCGCCCGGGCCGAGTGCGACTTCAAGGTCCCGATCCTACTCTACGACCCCGTGGTTGTCACGGTCTGGGTGGCGCGGCTCGGTTCTGCCAGCTTCGACCTGGAGTACCGCCTGCACAACGGCACGGGAACCACCTACGCCACCGCCCGTACCACCATGGTCTGCTTCGATTCCGTCAAAAAGGCAACCGTTGCGGTCCCGGAGGCGATCAGGGCGATGGCCTGAGGCGGCGGGCCGTTCGCCGCCAGGGTGTGAAATGATGTGCCGGCGGCGTGTCCGCGGGGACCAAAGGAGAGTATGACATGGGGTGCAGCGAACTTATCAAGACCGAATTCGAGGCGGGCATCCTTACGCTGCGTTTCAATCGACCCGAGAAGCGTAACGCCATCAACCTCGCCATGTACGCCGTCCTGGCAGCCGGGATCAGGCATGGCGACGACGACCCCGCGGTCCGGGTCATCATGTTCGCCGGCAGCGGCGACTGCTTTACCAGCGGTAACGACCTGTCGGATTTTCTCGCGGCCCCGCCGACCGGCATGGACAGCCCGGTGATGCAGTTCCTGCTGGCGTTGAGCCAGGCCCGGAAACCTATCGTGGCGGCGGTCAACGGCGTGGCGGTCGGCGTCGGCGCTACCATGCTCCTGCACTGCGACCTGGTCTATGCCGGCCGCGGCGCCACCTTCCAGATGCCGTTCGTCGACCTGGGGCTCTGCCCGGAGGCCGGCTCCACGCTGCTCCTCCCGAGACTCATGGGACACCAGCGCGCGGCGGAACTGCTCCTCTTGGGGAAGAGTTTCGGCGCCGAGGAGGCCCGCGAACTCGGTATCGTGACTGCCGTTTATCCGGACGAGGAGCTGGTAGCGGCGGCCCGCGCCAAGGCCCTGCAGCTGGCAGCCCAGCCGGCCGCGGCGGTGCGCCTGGCGAAGTCCTTGCTCAAGCGCGACTACGCGGCCCAGTTGCAGGAAACCATCGCCGAAGAGGCGACCCAGTTCATGACGCGCTTGAAATCGCCGGAGGCCGGCGAGGCGCTGCAGGCGTTCATGCAGCGCCGCAAGCCCGATTTCTCCCGTTTCTCGTAAGGCTCACGGGCGCCTGCCCACGGCCCACCGAAGCACGGCGCCCACCCGTTTGTACGCCGACCGCTTGCCGGCAGTGCACCTGCGGTTGATCCGCCTCCCCGCACCTTAATGGGGGGGTAAAGGAGCTCACATGGGACACCACCTCGGCTCGAAGAGCAGCATCGTGCCGCTCATCGACCGCCTGAACAAGTTTCCCGTCGGACTGGTCGACAACGAGAAGCTGCGCGAAATCCTCTCGCTGCTCTTCGACGAGCGGGAGGCGTTCATCGCGTCCCGTTTCCCGCTGGAAGAGGCGACGCTCCCCGAGCTGGTGCGCCTGACCCGGATCGGCGCAGCCGAGCTGAAGCCCCTTTTGGACCGGATGGCCGACAAGGGGCTCGTCATGGACATGCCCTACAACGGCGTCGACTACTACCTCCTCATCCCCGGGCTGATCGGTTTCTTCGAGTTCACCTTCATGAAGAAGCGGGTCGACATCCCCCAGGAAAAGATCGCCCGCCTGATGTCCGAGTACCTGCACGACCCCGACGGCAAGGGGCAGGGGGCGGAATTTTTCGGCAGCCAGACCCCGCTCACCCGTTCCCTGATCTACGACGAGCACATCCCGGTCACCTCCGAGATAACCACCTACGAGTCCGCTAGGGAGATCGTCAAAAAGGCGGGGGGCGGCGCGGTCGGCCTTTGCTTTTGCCGCCACAAGAAGGAACATCTGGACCAGAGCTGCACGAAAGGGGCGCCGGTCGAGGAAATCTGCATCTCGTTGGGGGCCGCGGCCAAATTTTTCACCCGTAGGGGGTTCGCCCAGGAGAAGAACGTCGACGAACTATTGGCGGTGTTGGACCGGGCACGTACTTTCAACCTCACCTTCGTCACCGACAACATCCGCGAGAAACCGTCCTTTATCTGCAGCTGCTGCGGCTGCTGCTGCGAGCTGATGGCCGGGGTCCAGCAGGGCTTTCACAACGGGGTCGGCAAGACCGGCTACCGTGCCGTCATCGATCCGGCGCGCTGCGACTACTGCGGAGCCTGTTTCAAGGGCTGCAACGCCAAGGCAATCGGGCTGCCGGAGGGGGTGGCCTTCCAGGACCGGAGCGCCCGCTACGCGGCGGTCAAGGGTCACATCTGCCTGGGGTGCGGCGCCTGCGTTTCGGTTTGCACGAACGGCGCGCTCGCCATGGTGCCCGTCGTGAGGTCGCTCCCGCCCTTGAAACGCAGCGAGCTCTACCGCAGCATCCTGAAGGAGAAGGGGAGACTCACCCCCTACGTGGTGAACCGGGTCAAGAAGAAGCTCCGGGGGCTTCTGACCGGCAAAGCGCGCCAATGAAGATGCGCATCGCCTGAACCGCACCATGGGCCCGTGACCGGGAGGAATCCCGGCCAGCAGCGCCGACCCGTGATTGAATCTTAAAAAGGAGAAATCCCATGCTGCTCTTGAATCCCAAAAAGCTGGTTCATAGCCACCCCGATCCCGCCCTGCGGAAGATCGTTCAAAAGACCATCGACTTCTTCGAGGCCAAGGGGAAGAAGCGGCTCAAGGAGGACGATCTCAACCGGGTCTGGTACGCCGATTTCATCGAGTTCGTGAAGAAGGAGAAGGTCTTCGCCACCCTTTTGACCCCCGCGGGGTATGGCGGTAAGGAATGCCGCTGGGATACCTCGCGCCTTTGCGCCTTCAACGAGGTGGTTGCCTTTTACGGGCTCTGCTATTGGTACGTCTGGCAGGTCACCATCTTGGGGCTGGGGCCGATCTGGATGAGCGGCAACGAGGACCTAAAGCGGCGGGCGGCTAAGCTTTTGGACCAGGGGGAAATCTTCGCCTTTGGTCTCTCGGAGAAGGAGCACGGGGCCGATATATACTCGAGCGACATGCTCCTCGTGCCGGCAGGGGAGGGGAGCTATCTCGCCCGGGGCGACAAGTACTACATCGGCAACGGCAACGAGGCGGCGCTTGTCTCCACCTTCGGCCGCCTGCCGGACGACGGCGGTTATGTCTTTTTTACGGTCAACAGCAAGCACGAGAAGTACGAGCTGGTGAAGAACATCACCGCCACCCAGTCCTATGTGGCCGAATTCATCCTGCACGACTACCCGATTGCCGAGACGGACATCCTCTCGCGCGGCGACGAGGCCTGGAACGCGACCCTCAACACCGTCAACATCGGCAAGTACAACCTCGGATGGGCCTCCGTCGGCATCTGCACCCACGCCTTCTATGAGGCGCTGAACCACGCCTCCGGCCGGAGCCTGTACGGCATGCAGGTGACCGACTTTTCCCACGTGAAGCAGATGTTCGTCGACGCCTACGCGCGCCTGGTCGCCATGAAGCTCTTCGCGCTCAGGGCCGCCGACTACCTCCGCTCGGCCTCGGCCGAGGACCGCCGCTACCTTCTCTATAACCCGGTGATGAAGATGAAGGTGACGACCCAGGGGGAAGAGGTGATCAACCTCCTGTGGGACGTGATCGCCGCCAAGGGGTTCGAGAAGGACACCTACTTCGACACGGCGGCCCGCGACATCCGGGCGCTCCCCAAGCTGGAAGGGACCGTCCACGTCAACATCGCGCTCATCGTGAAGTTCATGCAGAACTACTTCTTCAACCCTGCCGAGTACGCTGCCGTCCCGCGCCGCCAGGACCCCGTGAACGACGACTTCCTCTTCGACCAGGGCCCGACCAAAGGTCTCGGCAAGGTCCGGTTCCACGACTACCGCTCGGTCTATGCCGGCTGCCAACTCCCCAACGTGAAGATCTTCGCCGAGCAGATCGAGGTGTTCAGGTTATTCCTGTGCACGGCACCCCCGGACGCGCTGCAGCAAAAGGACGTCGACTTCATCCTCGCGCTGGGCGAGATCTTCACCCTGGTGGTGTACGGGCAGCTGATCATCGAGAGCGCGGCCTTGAGCGGCATCGAAGACGAACTTTTGGACCAGATCTTCGATTTCATGGTGCGGGACTTCTCCAAGTTCGCGCTGCAGCTCTACGGCAAGCCTTCCAGCACCGAGAAGCAGATGGTCGCTTCTCTCAAGATGCTGCGGAAACCGCAGACGGACGAGGGCCGCTACCAGCGCATCCTGGCGAACAAGGTCTACGCCCTGCGCGACGCGTACGAGATGTCCGAATGATGTAAAAAAATGGAGGGGAGAGGGGGGAGCTATGCCCGTGCTGAGCGGCATGTCGACTGGCAGATTGCTACGGCTTGGTAAAAGGACGAGCGGCACCCCCTCTTCCCGTCACGGGGAGTGTCCGCCGGACCGGGAGGTGCTGCCGGGCTTCAGCCCTTCGCTGCCGGCGTCTTGCGGCGGGAGGTTTTGGGTGCTGCGCTGCCTTCGCCTGTGTCGGCTGCATTCCCTGCTGGTGCAGTTGTCCGAGGAGCTGCCGCCGGCTTGGAGATAAGCCGGAACTCGTCGATAATCCTCTGCCGGTAGGCGGTGATGTCCTTGTCGAGGGACTGCAGCGTGCTGACCTTTTCCTTGATGCTCTTCAGGTGCATGTCGAGCAGCTCGATCAGGCGGGGCATGATCTTTTCTGGCACTTTCTGCTCACGGTTGTAAATCTCCGCAAGACCCTTCATCTCTTCCAGGGACAGGCCGAGTTCTTTCAGCTTCAGGACGAACTTGAAACGCTTGACGTCGGCCTTTTCGTAGTACCTCACCCGGCCGTCGGTCCTTCTGGGCGGCTCGACCAGTTCCATTTTCTCGTACAAGCGGATGGTCCGCGTGGTGATCCCCAGCTTTTCCGCCAGGTCGCTGATCTGCATGTGATCTTCGTTGCTCAGTCTCATACTTCACCCCCGCGTTAAGTATTAATAGCTATAAAATATGCTCCTGTGCTTGTCAAGACAATTGTAACCCTTGATCGGCAAAGGTTTCCAGCGGGTAGGGCGCGGCTGACAGCCGCTTTCGAGCGCTGGAGCGCCTCCCGCCGGGTCCAGATAAGCCACTCGCCGGCCAAAAGTGTCCGCAGCCGCTCAGAAATCTCAAAATAAAACCTTATTAGGTTCAGGTCTCAGCTATCCAGTCTCCCCCGCCCCTTGCGGGAGGGGGCAGGGGGGTGGGGGAAGCCGCCACGCAGCACCGGAGCGGATCTGGCCGGCATCACCCTCACCCCGACCCTCCCCCCGCCAGGGGGGAGGGAGAGCTTGACGCAGTGGGAGGAACCTGAAGCTGGAAGGCTCACGACCGACCACTTCGGAGCAGTAAATAAAATAAGGTTGTATTTTTATACTTGACATGAACGTCAAGAAGAAGTAAAAAGTCCCCACGGACCATAAAAATCAAGGGGCGACTCTCATGGAAGCAACGCGGGAAATCTATTGGAACGTCGGTCACGGCGTGGTGTGGGGGATGTACTTCTTCGCCTTCCTGGCCGTGGGGACCTGCGTCTGGGGTTTCTGGAGGCAGCTGCCTGTGTACCGCCAGGGCAAGCCACTCAGCCGGCTGGACCGGCTCCCCGAGCGGGTCGCAGTGATGGTGAAAGGGATGCTGGCCCAGAGCAAGGTGCTGCGGGTGCTGGACCCCGGCGCCCTGCACGCCCTTTTCTTCTGGAGTTTCGGCCTGCTCTTCATCGGGACCCTGCTCATCATGGCCCAGGCCGACGTCGCCGCGCCGCTTTTCGGCCTCACCTTTTTAAAGGGTGCCTTCTACAAGATCTTCTCCCTGGTGCTCGACGTGGCTGGCATCCTCGCCCTTATCATGTTGGGCGGGCTTTTGGTGCGCCGCCTTTTCGGCAAACCCGGGGAGCTGCAGACGATCCGCGACGACTACGTGGTGCTTGGTCTGCTCTTTGCCATCATCCTGACCGGTTTCGTGGCCGAAGGCATCCGCATGGCCGCCACCGAGCTGGCGAACAACCCGGACCTGGCCCGCTTCTCTCCGGGCGGCCGGCTGGTGGGGCAGCTGTTCGTCGGGGTGAGCCCCGCCGGACTCGCCCTCGGCCACAAAATCCTCTGGTGGGTGCACCTCTTTCTCGCCCTGGGCTTCATCACCGCCATCCCCTTCACCAAGCTGCGCCACATCGTGACCACCCCGGCCAATTACCTCCTGGCCGACCTGGGACCCAAGGGCGCGCTCGCC